>Ga0102816_1000039_pt1 | contig 56966 bp, 64 predicted proteins | sample ColrivemetaGS545_FD_84509 | JGI IMG/M metagenome (GOLD analysis project Ga0102816, IMG submission 84509) | Estuarine microbial communities from the Columbia River estuary - Flood tide non-ETM metaG S.545 | ecosystem: Environmental > Aquatic > Marine > Intertidal zone > Estuary | place: USA...
TCATAGGCAATCCCTTCTACAATAATCAATGGTTGATCACCACTTAAGGAGGTTGCTCCCCGGATTTGTATTCTATTTGAAGCACCAGCAACTCCATTAGAAAAATTAACATCTACACCGGGTACTTTACCGGCTAGTGATCTAATTAAGTCGGGTTCAGAGTTTTCTAAAATATCTTCGGTTTTAACTTTACTAACAGCATAGCCTAATTCTTTTGGGTTTCTTGTTATTCCAAAAGCCGTCACCACCACCTCATCCAGCGTATTGTCGGGTTTTAAGGCTACATCAATAGTGTTAGAGGCACCAACCGTTATGTTCTGGCTTTCATAGCCTACATAACTAAAGTTTAAGACATCCCCTGTGCTCGCATTTAGGAGATACTTGCCATCAAAATCGGTTGTGGTTCCGGAAGAAGTCCCTGAGATGATTACGGTGGCGCCAATGAGTGGCAAGCCGTTTTCATCTGAAACCGTTCCTGAAACTGTTTTCTGTTGCGCAAAGGTTAGGTGCACAATTAACGCCATAAATAGCGTTAAAATCCTTGTAAATTTGGTTTTCATTCTTTTTAATGTTTTGAATTAGTCTAACCCAAAAGTCTTAATAAAAAGTTAATAAAACAAACACCCCCCTCAAATATTAACATTTCTTTAACATTTATAAATGTGAAATGTTAGCACAATACTAGAAACTAGCGGTGATGCTAAGGTGAACTTTAGATTCAGAGAACTTGAAGTTTTGTCTCTCTGTTTTTCCGTTGGCAAGATTAAATCTTAAGAGTCCAGCATCTGTGAGGAGTCCAAACCCAAACCCAAACCCATATAGTTTTTGGTTCGATAGCGAAGGCGCCTCAAAATATGCTGCATCTATAATAGAGTGTATATAAAGTGTAGGGCTCAGTTGGTAGCGGTATTCGGAAGCCAAAACGCCTAGTCTAGAGGCATTGATACTGTTTTCTTCAAACCCGCGAATTGAGTTAATGCCTCCAAATCGTATAAGTTCGTTTAGTAAATAGGTTTCAGATTCTATCGCCTGTGCATGAAACTGCATATAAAAACTATTTCTAGAGTTTAAGTTAATTCGTTTAGAGCCTTTTACCAAAAACAGGGATTGCTTCGTTTGAGTACTTGTTGTTTTTCGGTTAGCAGTCGATAAACGGATTTCTAAAGCGCTTTTTATTGGAAATAACAAATTTTGAGTTGTGCGTTTTTGGTAGGTGTATTTGATCTCATACGAGCTCGTTTTGTAGTCGATTAAGTCATTCGTGTCCTCTAAATTTAATGCATTTGATTGGGAAGACCTATAGCCTAAAAACACTTTTTGCTTTGGATTAATTTGATAAAACAGATTGGCGGCCTGTTCAGCCGTAGTGAAGGTCGTGTCTTTTTTAAAAATATTGAGTTCAAGTTCACTACCTAGTGGGGTCTTAAACAGGTAGGGGAGGGTAAGTTGAGTGTTAAAGGTTTTTAGGTCGTTTTCATCACTTCGATAGTTAAGACGAAAGGTTTCTCCGAAATTCAAGTTATTAACTAAATTTAGGTTGAGGTAGCCGTTTAATTCCAAGCTTCCTGTGGTTTCATCCGATCCGAACCCTAAAAACCCATCAAATCGATTGCTTTTTGTTTTTTCTAAATAGAGGTACACCCGGGTGGTGTCTTGTGTAAATAAAACTTCGGCGGGACGAAGTTGTTTGGTGAAACTGAGTTGGTCCAATGCATCGGTTTTAGATTGAATAGTTTTTAAGTCAAAGGGGGTATTTGTTTTTATACCCAAATAGTGTTTGATAAATGGCCGTGGAAATTTCTCATATCCTTTTATTTCAACGCCGTGAAGTTGGCGGGGCTCTTTTGTGAGCACCACTAAATCGGCACTTAGCATGGATGTCCCTGTCGGGCTTATGTTTTTCAAAGCAACGCTGGCAAAGGGATAGCTTTTAGCGGTTAAAAAATTAGTAAGCGTATTTAGGAAATTTTCGAGTGCAGTAAGTTCTACCATATAATAAGGAGTGTTGTCAAGATCTTTGACGTCTTCAAGCTCTAAAAACTCAAAAAGGGATTTATCGGCATAGAGTTGAACCGATTCGTATTTTCGTCCGAGGGATACCTGCGCAACCACTAAGGGTCGGTCTTCAGAAATTTTAAGGATTTGAGCTTCAATGAAGCCTTGTTGAGTCAGTTGTTTTTTCAGAAATTGTACTTCAGTCTTGAGGGTTTTATAGTCTTCAAAGGTATTTGAGTAGCCTATAGAATCAATAATAGTAGTTTCGACAGCGTTTGTACTCATAATTTTTAATTGAAGCTGTTGTGCAGCGCCAATGTTAAAGGCTATGAGCACATACAAAACTCTAAAAACTAATTTTAATTGTCTGGTCACATTTGTTATTTAATGTAAATCTAACGTAAAAAGCGATCTAAATATTTAAACACCCCTAAAAAATCGTAATTATTTTAAAATTATAGAGTTATGATTTGAATAATTCATTTTAATGTGTACCTTTGCAGCCCTCTAAGAAGAGGATTTTAAAAAAAACAGGATATAGAATATGCCAACAATTTCACAATTAGTAAGAAAAGGAAGAGCCAAAATAACTAAGAAGAGTAAATCGGCTGCTTTAGATTCTTGTCCACAGCGACGTGGTGTGTGTACTCGTGTTTACACGACGACTCCAAAAAAACCAAATTCAGCAATGCGTAAAGTTGCCAGAGTTAGGTTGACAAATGGAAATGAAGTCAATGCATACATCGGTGGTGAAGGACATAATTTACAAGAGCACTCGATAGTATTAGTTAGAGGTGGAAGGGTAAAAGATTTGCCAGGAGTTAGATACCACATTGTACGTGGGGCTTTAGACACCGCAGGTGTTTCAGGTCGTACACAACGTAGATCTAAGTATGGTGCAAAACGCCCTAAGAAATAATTATTTTTAATTAAGAAGACATGAGAAAAAAACAAGCGAAAAAAAGACCGCTGTTGCCAGATCCAAAATTTAATGATCAATTGGTAACACGTTTCGTCAACATGATGATGTGGGATGGTAAAAAATCAACTGCATTCAAAATTTTCTATGATGCAATCGCCATCGTAGACGAAAAGAAAACAGACGAAGAAAAAACAGCTTTAGAGATCTGGAAAGATGCTTTATCTAATGTGATGCCTCACGTAGAAGTACGCAGTCGTCGTGTTGGAGGTGCTACCTTCCAAATTCCTATGCAAATACGTCCAGATCGTAAAATATCTACTGCTATGAAGTGGTTGATTAGTTTTGCAAGAAAACGTAATGAGAAATCTATGGCTTTAAAATTAGCCTCTGAAGTTTTAGCAGCTGCTAAAGAAGAAGGTGCTGCTGTTAAAAAGCGTACAGATACTCACAAGATGGCTGAAGCAAATAAAGCATTTTCACACTTTAGATTTTAATAGCCATGGCAAGAGATCTAAAATATACAAGAAATATTGGGATTGCTGCACACATTGATGCAGGAAAAACCACGACTACAGAACGTATTCTTTATTATACAGGAGTTTCTCATAAAATTGGTGAAGTACATGATGGTGCTGCAACAATGGATTGGATGGAACAAGAGCAAGAACGAGGTATTACAATCACGTCTGCTGCTACAACTTGCGAATGGCAATTTCCAACTGAAAATGGAGCGCCAACAGCAGGTGCTAAAGATTACCATTTTAATATTATTGATACTCCTGGCCACGTTGATTTTACTGTTGAAGTAAATCGATCTTTACGTGTCCTAGATGGTTTAGTATTCCTATTTAGTGCGGTTGATGGTGTTGAGCCTCAATCTGAAACAAACTGGAGACTCGCCGACAATTATAAAGTACCAAGAATTGGTTTCGTCAATAAAATGGACCGTCAAGGTTCTGACTTTATGATGGTTTGTGGCCAAGTAAAAGAAATGTTAGGCTCTAATGCAGTGCCTATTGTTTTAAATATTGGTGACGAAGAAGATTTTAAAGGTATTGTTGATTTAGTTAAGAACCGTGCTATTATTTGGCATGAAGAAGGTATGGGAGCAACATTTGATGTTGTTGATATTCCTGAAGATCTTAAAGAAGAAGCAAAACTACTTCGTGCTAATCTTATCGAAGAAGTTGCTAGTTATGACGAGGACCTTTTAGAAAAATTCATGGAAGATGAAGAATCTATCACAGAAGACGAGGTGCACGCTGCACTTAGAGCTGCTGTTATGGATATGGCTATCATTCCTATGATTTGTGGTTCTGCATTTAAAAATAAAGGTGTTCAGTTTCTTTTAGATGCTGTATGTCGTTATTTGCCTTCACCAACAGATAAAGAAGGTATTGTTGGAATGAATCCAGATACTGAATTAGAAGAACTTCGTAAACCAGACGTAAAAGAGCCGTTTGCGGCCCTTGCATTTAAAATTGCAACTGATCCTTTTGTTGGACGTTTAGCATTTTTCCGCGCCTATTCAGGACGTTTAGATGCAGGTTCATATGTCTTAAATAACCGTTCAGGTAAAAAAGAACGTATTTCACGTATCTATCAAATGCATGCTAACAAGCAAAATGCAATTGACTTTATTGAAGCTGGAGATATTGGAGCTGCTGTTGGATTCAAATCCATCAAAACAGGAGATACACTTTCCGCAGAAAAGCACCCTATTGTTTTAGAATCAATGGACTTTCCAGATCCTGTAATTGGAATCGCTGTAGAGCCAAAAACTAAAGCGGATGTAGATAAATTAGGTATTGGACTTGGTAAATTAGCCGAAGAAGATCCTACGTTTACTGTGCGTTCAGACGAAGCTTCAGGACAAACAATTATCTCAGGAATGGGTGAGCTTCACTTAGACGTAATTGTAGATCGTTTACGTCGTGAGTTTAAAGTCGAAGTAAATCAAGGTCAGCCACAGGTTGAATATAAAGAAGCGATTACTCAAACTGCGAATCACAGAGAAGTTTATAAGAAACAATCTGGTGGTCGTGGTAAGTTTGCTGATATTGTATTTACTATTGAGCCTGCAGACGAAGGTGTTGTAGGACTTCAGTTTATTTCCTCTATTAAAGGTGGAAACGTACCTAAAGAATTTATACCTTCTATTGAAAAAGGGTTCAAAATGGCAATGGTCAATGGACCACTTGCAGGATACGAAGTCGATGCTGTTAAGGTTACATTGAAAGATGGATCTTACCACGATGTGGATTCGGATCAACTATCATTTGAATTAGCCGCTAAGCTTGGATTTAAAAATTCAGCAAAAGCAGCCAAAGCAGTGATCATGGAACCAATCATGAAATTAGAAGTTATTACTCCTGAAGAAAACATGGGAGATATCGTAGGAGACCTTAACCGTCGTCGTGGACAAGTAAGTGACATGGGCGATAGAGCAGGTGCAAAAACTGTAAAAGCTACAGTGCCTCTTTCAGAAATGTTTGGTTATGTAACCACACTTAGAACGCTATCATCAGGGCGTGCAACTTCCACTATGGAATTTTCACATTATGCTGAAACGCCTTCTAACATTTCAGAAGAAGTTATTAAAGAAGCTAAAGGAATCCAATCTTAAAAGTTAAGAACATGAGTCAAAAAATCAGAATAAAATTAAAGTCTTACGATCATAACTTAGTAGACAAGTCTGCTGATAAGATTGTAAAAACCGTAAAAAGTACAGGTGCAATTGTAACAGGACCAATTCCATTACCAACGCACAAAAAACTGTTTACTGTATTACGTTCTCCTCACGTTAATAAAAAATCGAGAGAACAATTTCAATTAAGCTCTTACAAGAGACTATTAGACATCTATAGTTCTTCATCAAAAACAATTGATGCTTTGATGAAACTTGAACTGCCTAGTGGCGTAGAAGTAGAGATTAAAGTGTAATTAGTATAGTATTACTGCATAAAACTAAACCATCAAATTTTTATTTTGATGGTTTTTTTATTGCTATAATTGTAAAACATGTAACTTATTTTATTTCAGATTTTATGTTGTTTACATGTAAGATCGATGAAACAATCAATAAAGGTTTGATTAGTATAAATAAGTTACGAATAATTTAGGTGGATAGATTAAATTTATCTAAATTTGCAGCTCGAAAAACATAGGTCACCATCTAGTTTTTTGGTATAATCACTGAAAATCAGCGATTTACATGTCCCAAGCTTAGTGCGAGGGAAAAACGGAAAAAATACAATTCAGGGTTGAAACGTATTTTGACCCTTTGTTTTGGAATAAAAAGAGTTAAATAATAAATAAATAAATATGTCTGGGTTAATAGGAAAAAAAATCGGAATGACCAGCATCTTCGACGCGAATGGTAAAAACATGCCATGTACCGTTATAGAAGTTGGACCATGCGTTGTTACCCAAGTCAGAACCGAAGAAGTTGACGGCTATTCAGCCCTTCAGCTTGGTTTCGATGACAAGACAGAGAAAAGTGCTACGAAAGCTGATTTAGGTCACGCCAAAAAAGCAGGTACTTCTGTTAAGAGAAAAGTCGCGGAATTTAGAGGATTTGATGAGGAGTACAAATTAGGAGACAGTATAACAGTAGACCATTTTGCCGAAGGTGAATTTGTTGATGTTTCTGGAACTTCAAAAGGTAAAGGATTTCAAGGGGTTGTAAAACGTCATGGATTTGCAGGTGTGGGTCAAGCGACTCACGGACAGCATAACCGTTTACGTGCACCAGGATCTATTGGTGCGGCTTCGTATCCTGCTCGTGTTTTCAAAGGAATGAAAATGGCAGGACGTATGGGAACCGACACAGTCAAAGTTCAAAATTTAAGAGTTTTAAAAGTAGTAGCTGAAAAAAATCTACTTGTGATCAAAGGATGTGTTCCTGGTCCCAAAAACGCTTATGTAATCATTCAGAAATAATGAAAGTAGCAGTTTTAGATTTAAACGGAAAAGATACAGGTAGAAAGGCAGACCTTTCTAAGGATGTATTTGCTATAGAGCCAAATAATCATGCGGTATACCTAGACGTTAAGCAATATCTTGCAAACCAACGTCAAGGGACTCATAAGTCAAAAGAAAGAGCTGAGATTTCGGGAAGTACTCGAAAGATCAAGAAGCAAAAAGGAACTGGTACAGCTCGTGCGGGTAGTATCAAGTCTGGTGTTTTTAGAGGTGGTGGTCGTATGTTCGGTCCAAGACCAAGAAACTACAGTTTCAAGTTAAATAAAAATGTAAAGCGTTTAGCGCGTAAATCTGCATTTACAATTAAAGCTTCTGAAAAATCAATTACGGTTATAGAAGACTTTACATTTGATTCTCCAAAAACAAAGAATTTTACAGCGGTATTAAAGGCCTTAGGTCTTGATAGCAAAAAATCTTTATTTGTCTTGGGTGGCTCAAATAATAATGTATATTTGTCGTCGCGGAATTTAAAGGGTTCTGAAGTCTTAATTGACTCAGAAATAAGTACTTATAAAATTCTAAACGCAAATCAAGTTGTGCTTTTTGAAAGTGCTTTGAAAAATATTGAAACGAATTTAAGTAAATAAGAAAACCATGAGTATCTTAATTAAACCAATAATCACAGAGAAAGCAACACTAGCTAGTGAGTTGAAAAACTGCTACAGCTTTCAGGTGAATACGAAGGCGAACAAGGTAGAAATCAAAAAAGCAGTGGAAGCTGCTTACGGTGTTTCTGTTGAAAAAGTTCGTACAATAAATGTCCGTCCAGATCGAAAAACCAAGTTTACAAAAACGGGGATTCAACATGGTAAAACAAATGCTGTTAAAAAGGCACTTGTACAACTGGCGGAAGGTGAAACGATTGATTTATACGCTAATATCTAATTAGACAAACATGTCAGTAAGAAAATTAAAACCAATCACCCCAGGACAGCGATTTAGAGTAGTAAACGGTTATGACACCATTACTACTGATAAGCCGGAGAAGAGTTTATTAGCTCCGAAAAAACGTTCAGGTGGTAGAAACAGTCAAGGAAAAATGACCATGCGCTATATCGGTGGCGGTCATAAAAAGAGATATCGTATTATCGATTTCAAAAGAGACAAAGCTGGAATTCCAGCCGAGGTGAAATCTATAGAATACGATCCAAACAGAACGGCATTTATTGCACTTCTCAATTATCAAGATGGTGAAAAACGCTATATCATTGCACAAAACGGTCTTCAAGTAGGACAGAAGTTAGTGTCTGGTGAAGGTGTTGCTCCAGAAATTGGAAATGCATTGCCACTAAGTCAGATTCCATTAGGAACCATCATTTCTTGTATCGAACTTCGTCCGGGACAAGGTGCTGTTATGGCACGTAGTGCTGGTGCTTTTGCACAATTAATGGCAAGAGACGGTAAGTTTGCTACGGTAAAATTACCATCTGGTGAAACACGCTTATTATTGTTAGGTTGTAACGCTACTATTGGTGTTGTATCTAATTCAGATCACCAATTATTGGTTTCTGGTAAAGCAGGTAGAAGCCGTTGGTTAGGAAGACGTCCAAGAACAAGACCAGTTGTTATGAATCCAGTCGATCACCCAATGGGTGGTGGTGAAGGAAAATCATCAGGTGGACATCCACGTTCAAGAAACGGTATTCCAGCTAAAGGATTTAGAACTCGTTCTAAGACTAAAGCAAGCAATAAGTATATTATAGAACGTAGAAAGAAATAATAAGACATGGCAAGATCATTAAAAAAAGGACCTTTCGTTCATTATAAGTTAGAGAAAAAAGTTGCTGCTAATGTAGACGCTAACAAAAAAACAGTTATCAAAACTTGGTCTAGAGCCAGTATGATTACACCAGATTTTGTTGGTCAAACAATTGCAGTTCACAACGGCCGCCAATTTGTACCAGTATATGTTACTGAAAACATGGTAGGTCATAAACTAGGAGAATTTTCACCAACACGTTCATTCCGTGGACATGCAGGTGCTAAAAATAAAGGTAAAAAATAAGAGCTATGGGAAGTCGTAAAAAACAAATGGCAGACGCTATTAAAGCTGGAAAAAAGCAAATCGCTTTTGCAAAGCTTAATAACTGTCCTACGTCACCAAGAAAAATGCGCTTAGTAGCTGATTTAGTAAGAGGCGAAAAGGTAGAAAAAGCACTTAACGTTTTGAGATTTAGTTCCAAAGAAGCATCACGTCGTTTAGAAAAATTAGTTCTATCGGCTGTTGCAAACTGGCAATCAAAAAACGAAGATGCAAACATTGAAGAGGCTGATCTTTTTGTAAAAGAAATCACAGTTGATGGAGGGTCTATGTTAAAGAGACTTCGTCCAGCACCTCAAGGTCGTGCGCACAGAATTAGAAAAAGATCTAATCACGTTACAGTCGTATTAGGGTCTAAAAATAACACACAAAGCAATTAATAATGGGACAAAAGACAAATCCAATAGGAAATCGCCTTGGAATTATCAGAGGATGGGAATCTAACTGGTACGGAGGAAACGATTACGGAGACAAGCTTGCTGAGGATGATAAAATCAGAAAGTACATTTTTGTTCGTTTAGTAAAAGCTAGTGTATCTAGAGTAATAATCGAAAGAACTCTTAAACTTGTAACCGTTACTATCACAACGGCTCGTCCAGGTATCATTATTGGTAAAGGCGGTCAAGAGGTAGACAAGTTAAAAGAGGAATTAAGAAAACTTACTAGTAAAGAAGTTCAATTAAACATCTTTGAGATTAAGCGTCCAGAATTAGATGCGTTTTTAGTAGCAACGAGTGTCGCTCGTCAAATTGAAAATCGTATTTCTTACAAGCGTGCAATCAAAATGGCAATTCAGGCTACGATGCGTATGAACTCTGAAGGTATCAAGATTCAGATTAGTGGTCGTTTAAACGGTGCTGAAATGGCACGTAGCGAGCATTATAAAGATGGAAGAATTCCTTTATCAACATTTAGAGCTGACATAGACTATGCTTTAGTTGAAGCCCATACTACTTATGGTAGATTAGGGATCAAAGTATGGATTATGAAAGGTGAAGTCTATGGAAAACGTGAATTATCTCCTTTAGTTGGCCTTTCAAAAGGACAAGACAAAGGAAACCGTTCATCGAATTCAAAACCTCGCCGTAGAAAGTAATTTTTTATAAATTAAAAGAAAATGTTACAACCAAAAAGAACAAAATTTCGTAAAGTCCAAAAAGGACGCATGAAAGGAAACTCTGAAAGAGGACACCAACTTTCTAACGGAATGTTTGGTATAAAATCACTCGATTCAAATTTTTTAACTTCACGTCAAATTGAAGCTGCTCGTATCGCTGCAACACGCCATATGAAAAGAGAAGGCCAGTTATGGATAAAAATATTTCCAGACAAGCCAATCACAAAAAAGCCGCTTGAAGTACGTATGGGTAAAGGAAAAGGTGCCGTTGAATATTGGGCAGCTGTTGTTAAGCCTGGAAGAATCTTATTTGAAGTTGGTGGAGTGCCACTAGACGTTGCAAAAGAAGCATTGCGTTTAGCCGCTCAAAAGTTACCAGTTAAAACAAAATTTGTAATCGCTAGAGACTACGAAGCTTAATTTTATTGATATTATGAAACAATCTGAAATTAAAGAACTATCGACAGCTGAGTTGCAAGAGAAACTTAGTGATACGAAAAAGACTTACGCGGATCTGAAAATGACCCACGCAATATCACCACTCGAAAACCCAATCCAATTACGATCTGTAAGACGGTCTGTAGCACGGTTGGCAACGGAGTTAACAAATAGAGAAGTGCAATAATTGTATTCTGCTGAAAGATGGAAAAAAGAAATTTAAGAAAAGAACGTATAGGCGTTGTTACAAGTAACAAAATGATGAAATCAATTGTGGTTTCTGAAGTGAAAAAAGTAAAACATCCTATGTATGGAAAGTTCGTGCTAAAGACTAAGAAGTATGTAGCACACGACGAACAAAACGACTGCAACGAAGGAGATACCGTAAGGATCATGGAAACTAGACCCTTAAGTAAATCTAAATGTTGGAGATTAGTAGAAATCATTGATAGAGCTAAATAATTATGGTACAACAAGAATCAAGATTAAAAGTAGCTGATAATACTGGAGCAAAAGAGGTGTTAACCATCCGTGTTCTAGGAGGTACGAAACGAAGATATGCATCTCTAGGTGACAAGATAGTTGTGACTATTAAAGATGCTACGCCAAACGGAAATATCAAGAAAGGAGCAGTTTCAACTGCCGTGGTGGTTAGAACAGCAAAAGAAGTAAGACGTCCAGATGGATCTTATATTAGATTTGACGACAATGCTTGTGTTCTTTTAAACCCTACTGGTGAAATGAGAGGTACTCGTGTTTTTGGACCTGTAGCAAGAGAGCTTCGTGATAAGTCATTCATGAAGATTGTATCATTAGCACCAGAAGTGCTTTAATTTAAGAAACATGGGAAAGCTAAAAATTAAAACAGGAGATACCGTAAGAGTTATATCTGGAGATCATAAAGGATCTGAAGGTAAAGTTATTAAGGTAATACTAGATAAAAATAAAGCGATCGTTGAAGGGGTAAACATGGTTAAAAAACACATGAAGCCTAGTGCTCAAAGTCCTCAAGGTGGTATCGTTGAAAAAGAAGCGTTAATCCAAATATCAAACATATCTTTGTTAACTTCAAAAGGAGAAACAACTAGAGTTGGTTATAAAATGGAAGACGGTAAGAAAGTAAGATTTTCAAAAAAATCTAACGAGGTAATTTAAGAATTATGGGATACATTCCAAGATTAAAACAAGAGTATAAAGACAGAGTAATGTCAGCTCTTACAGAAGAATTCGGATATAAAAACGTAATGCAAGTTCCAAAACTGCAAAAGATAGTAATATCTAAAGGAGTTGGTGCTGCAGTTTCTGATAAGAAATTAATCGACTATGCAATAGACGAGGTTACTAAAATTTCTGGACAAAAAGCGATTGCAACAATATCTAAAAAAGATGTTGCAACGTTTAAACTACGTAGAGGAATGCCAATAGGTGTTAAAGTAACATTACGTGGTGAGAAAATGTATGAGTTTTTAGACCGTCTTGTGACTTCTGCACTTCCACGTGTTAGAGATTTCAACGGGATAAAAGCAAATGGATTTGATGGTAGAGGTAACTACAATCTAGGAATTACTGAGCAAATTATTTTTCCAGAAATAAACATTGATAAAGTCAATAAAATTTCAGGAATGGATATTACATTTGTTACAGATGCAGATACCGATAAAGAAGCAAAATCATTATTAACAGAATTAGGGGTTCCTTTTAAAAAGAATTAAGCTATGGCTAAAGAATCAATGAAAGCCCGTGAGGTAAAAAGAGCAAAAGTAGTTGCAAAATATGCTGAAAAACGTAAGGCGTTAAAAGAAGCTGGCGATTATCAAGGTTTACAAAAATTGCCTGTTAATGCATCACCAATTCGTATGCATAACAGATGTAAACTAACGGGTCGTCCAAAAGGCTACATGCGTCAGTTTGGACTCTCAAGAGTTATGTTTAGAGAAATGGCTAACAATGGATTAATTCCAGGCGTTAGAAAAGCAAGTTGGTAAAATTATAAATTGGTTTCAGGTTCTAAATAATAGAAAACCAAAACCGCAAATTAATACACTATGTATACAGATCCAATAGCGGATTATTTAACAAGAATTAGAAACGCAGTTCGTGCAAATCACAGAGTTGTAGAGATTCCTGCATCTAATTTAAAGAAAGAGATTACAAAAATATTATTCGAACAAGGATATGTTTTAAGTTACAAATTTGATGACACTACTGTACAAGGTACTATTAAGATAGCACTTAAGTACAATAAGGAAACCAAAGAACCTGTAATCAAAAAAATCCAAAGAATAAGTAAACCAGGTTTACGTAAATACTCAGGGTCTAACGATCATCCACGTATTCTTAATGGTCTTGGAATTGCAATTGTTTCAACTTCTCACGGAGTTATGACTGGCAAACAAGCTCAAAGAGAGAATGTTGGTGGCGAAGTATTGTGTTACGTTTACTAATTTTAAAGATTTAAGAAATGTCAAGAATAGGAAAAAACCCAGTAGCGATTCCAGAAGGAGTTACCTTAGATATCACTGATAACCTTGTTACGGTTAAAGGAAAACTAGGTGAGCTTACTCAAGAATTCTCCGCTGTAAGTATCAAAATAGAAGAAGGTCACGTTATTTTAGAACGTCCTTCTGATCATAAGGATCACAAAGCAAAGCACGGACTTTACAGAGCTTTAATTTTTAATATGATTGAAGGTGTAACCACTGGATGGTCTAAAGAATTAGAACTTGTAGGAGTTGGATATAGAGCTTCAAATCAAGGGCAAAAACTTGATTTAGCTTTAGGATTTTCTCATAATATTGTTTTGGATATTGCTACTGAAGTAAAAGTAGAAACAGTTTCAGAAAAAGGGAAAAACCCAATTATCAAATTAACGTCGCACGACAAACAACTTGTTGGACAAGTTGCTGCTAAAATCCGTGGTTTCAGAGCGCCTGAACCATATAAAGGAAAAGGGATTAAGTTCGTAGGCGAAGTATTAAGAAGAAAAGCAGGTAAATCAGCTTAATAAGTTAGTTATGGCATTATCAAAAAACGATAGAAGACAAAGAATTAAAAACAGAATACGTAAAATTGTAACTGGGACAGCGTCTCAGCCTCGATTAGCTGTTTTTAGAAGTAATAAAGAAATTTATGCTCAATTAGTAGATGACGTTACTGGTGTAACCATTAGTGCAGCATCTTCAAGAGATAAAGACATCAGTTCTGCTACAGGATCAAAAATTGAAATCGCAACTTTAGTTGGGAAATCAGTGGCTGTAAAAGCATTAAAAGCTGGTGTTGAAACCATCACTTTTGACAGAGGTGGTTATTTATACCATGGTAGAGTAAAATCATTAGCGGAAGGCGCTAGAGAAGCAGGACTTAAATTCTAAAGAAATTATGTATCAAAAATACAAAAGTGCAGAACTAGTAAAACCAAGTGGATTGGATTTAAAAGACCGTTTGGTAGGTGTGCAAAGAGTTACAAAAGTAACAAAAGGGGGTAGAGCATTTGGATTCTCTGCGATTGTAGTAGTCGGAGATGAAGCTGGTGTCGTTGGACACGGCTTAGGAAAATCTAAAGATGTAGCAAGTGCAATTGCGAAAGCAGTTGAAGATGCTAAGAAAAACTTAGTAAGAATTCCTTTAATTAAAGGAACACTTCCTCACGAACAAAAAGGAAAGTACGGTGGAGCAAGAGTAAACATTATCCCTGCAGCACCTGGTACAGGAGTTATTGCTGGTGGAGCTGTAAGAACGGTTTTGGAAGCCGTAGGAGTACATGATGTTTTATCAAAATCTCAAGGCTCTTCTAACGCTCATAATGTAGTAAAAGCAACTTTTGATGCTTTACTTCAATTAAGGGATGCGAAGTCAATAGCACGTGAGAGAGGTATTTCTCTTGCTAAAGTTTTTAACGGTTAATTTACGACACGATGGCTAAGATAAAAGTAACAAAAGAAAAAAGTGCGATCAATCGTACACAGAGACAAAAGCGAACGTTAATAGCTTTAGGTCTTAAGAAGATTGGACAAACAATAGAACATGAGGCGACACCTAATATTTTAGGAATGGTCAATAAAGTAAAACATTTAGTTTCTGTACAAGAAGCTTAAAATATACTGAAAAATGAATTTAAGTAATTTACAACCTGCTGCAGGTTCAGTTAAAAGTCAAGGTAAAAGAATCGGTAGAGGACAAGGTTCTGGTAAAGGTGGTACGGCAGCTCGTGGACACAAAGGAGCTAAATCACGATCTGGATATTCTAGAAAAGTAGGTTTTGAAGGTGGTCAAATGCCATTACAAAGACGTGTACCTAAGTTTGGTTTTACCAATATTAACCGTAAAGACTATCAAGGAATCAACCTTGATACGCTTCAACTGTTAGTAGACGAAAAGAAAATTAAATCGGAATTGGATTTTGAAACTATCGTTGAATTACGTTTAGGACGTAAGCACGAGTTGATAAAAATTCTAGGACGAGGTGAGTTAAAAGCGAAGTTAAAAGTTTCTGCTCATAAATTCACAGCAACAGCAAAAGCGGCTATTGAAGCTGCTGGTGGTGAAGCTGTAACACTATAATACCCCAAAAGATGAAATTTATAGAGACATTAAAAAACGTTTGGAAAATCACAGAACTTAAAGATAGAATTATTCTAACTTTAGGTCTGTTACTAGTATATCGTTTTGGTGCACAAGTAGTGCTTCCAGGAATTGACGCTTCGCAGTTAGGATCATTAGCATCTAAAACTGACTCAGGACTTCTTGGACTCTTAAATGCATTTACAGGTGGTGCCTTTGCAAAAGCATCGGTTTTTGCCTTAGGTATTATGCCTTACATATCTGCTTCTATTGTAGTACAGTTGATGGGTATAGCAATACCCTATCTTCAAAAACTTCAAAAAGAAGGTGCTAGTGGTCAGAAAAAAATAACACAAATCACACGTTGGTTAACCATCGGTATATGTTTGGTGCAAGCACCAGCCTACCTTGCAAGTTTACCAGCATTGATACAAAGCCCAAATGCATTTTTGTTAGGGCAAGGTGGAGTATTTTACTTCTCGTCTATTATCATCTTAGTTACAGGTTGTGTTTTTGCAATGTGGTTAGGAGAAAAAATTACGGACAAAGGAATTGGAAATGGGATCTCACTTTTAATTATGGTAGGTATTATTGCTAATATGCCGTTATCATTTGCACAAGAATTTGATTCTGCAGTGAACCAATCTCAAGGGGGATTAATTAAAATATTAATCGAAATTGTCATATGGTTTGTGATTATCTTAGCATCTATTATGTTAGTAATGGCAGTTAGAAAAATTGCGGTTCAATATGCAAGACGTACGGCTTCTGGTGGATACGAAAAAAACATAATGGGATCAAGACAGTACATTCCTTTAAAGCTTAATGCTTCAGGAGTAATGCCAATTATATTTGCACAGGCAATCATGTTTGTGCCAGGTTTAATAGGAGGTCTTGACTTTCTCAAAGATTCAACAGTTGGTCAGTGGTTAGTAAGTAATTTTGGAGGAAATAGTATATTTGGTTTATGGTACAACATTGTGTTTGCACTTTTAATTATCATCTTTACCTATTTCTATACAGCAATTACAGTACCGACGAACAAGATGGCTGATGATTTAAAACGTAGTGGAGGTTTTATTCCTGGAATTCGACCTGGTTCGGAAACCTCAGAATACCTTGATAAAATAATGTCGCAAATTACCTTACCGGGTTCTATTTTTCTAGCGCTTATTGCTGTGTTTCCAGCAATCATTGTTCGCTTGATGGATATCCAACAAGGATGGGCATTGTTTTTTGGAGGGACTTCATTATTAATTATGGTGGGAGTTGCAATCGACACCATGCAACAAGTAAATTCATACTTGTTGAACAAACACTACGATGGCTTGATGAAAACAGGTAAAAATAGAAAAGCAGTTCAATAGGCTCAATATAACTACATGGCAAAACAAGCAGCAATAGAACAAGACGGAAGCATCATCGAAGCATTATCAAATGCGATGTTCCGAGTAGAATTAGAAAATGGTCATGTTGTGACCGCCCATATCTCTGGAAAGATGCGTATGCATTATATTAAATTATTACCAGGAGATAAAGTAAAACTAGAAATTAGTCCTTACGATTTATCTAAGGCAAGAATAACTTATAGATACTAACAAGAAGTAAAAGATGAAAGTAAGAGCATCCATTAAAAAGAGAAGCGCAGATTGTAAGATTGTGCGTAGAAAAGGAAGACTTTACGTTATAAACAAAAAGAATCCTAGGTTCAAACAAAGACAAGGTTAATTATGGCTAGAATTGCAGGGGTAGATATCCCAAAACAAAAAAGAGGAGTAATCTCTTTAACTTATATCTATGGAATAGGTAGAAGTAGAGCTAAAGAAATATTAGCAGAAGCAAAAGTTGATGAAAGTACTAAAGTATCCGATTGGACCGATGAAGAAATCGGTAGACTTCGTGATGCTGTAGGGACTTTTAAAATTGAAGGAGAACTTCGTTCAGAGATCCAATTAAACATCAAACGTTTAATGGATATCGGTTGTTACAGAGGAATTCGCCATAGAGCGGGTCTTCCTTTACGTGGACAACGTACGAAGAACAATTCAAGAACTAGAAAAGGTAGAAGAAAAACTGTTGCTAACAAGAAAAAAGTAACTAAATAATAATTAGTAATATGGCAAAGTCAAGTACTAAAAAACGTAAAGTTATCGTAGAATCTACGGGAGAAGCACACGTAACAGCTTCTTTTAATAACATTATCATCTCATTAACCAATAAGAAAGGCGACGTGATCTCATGGTCATCCGCTGGAAAAATGGGTTTTAGAGGTTCTAAAAAGAATACACCTTATGCTGCACAATTAGCAGCTGAGGACGCTTCAGGCCCTGCAAAAGACGCAGGTCTTAAGAAAGTGAAAGTATACGTTAAAGGACCTGGAAATGGTAGAGAGTCAGCTATACGTTCTTTACACAACAGTGGAATTGAAGTTACTGAAATCATTGATGTAACACCTACACCTCATAACGGTTGTAGACCTCCAAAGCGAAGAAGAGTTTAATTTTTTTAATAGTATAAACGAGAGATCAACGACTGTCGAAGGATAAGCTTAAGACCTTAATTCACAATCACTCTCAAAAACAAAACGAAATGGCAAGATATACTGGTCCTAAAACAAAAATCGCCCGTAAGTTTGGCGTAGCAATCTTCGGAGAAGATAAGTCTTTTGAAAAAAGAAATTATCCTCCAGGACAACACGGAAATAACAGACGCCGTGGTAAAAAGTCTGAATACGCAATCCAACTAATGGAGAAGCAAAAAGCTAAATACACTTATGGTGTATTAGAAAAGCAATTTAGAAACATGTTTAAAAAAGCAACTGCTTCACGTGGAATTACTGGTGAAGTGCTTTTACAATTATGTGAATCTAGATTGGATAACGTAGTGTTTAGAATGGGATTATCTCGTTCTAGAAGTGGAGCAAGACAATTGGTGTCTCACAGACACATTACAGTAAACGGAGGTATTGTGAATATTCCTTCATATTCTCTTAAAGCTGGAGATGTTGTTGCCGTTAGAGAAAAATCTAAATCATTAGAAACTATAGAATCTGCTTTATCAAATGCTTCTACAGTTTATGAGTGGATTACTTGGAACAATGACACAAAATCTGGAACCTATGTTTCTGTTCCTGCACGAATTCAAATACCAGAACAAATCAACGAGCAATTTATCGTTGAACTTTACTCTAAATAATAAATTAATCATATTGGTATTTAGCCAAAGGATTTATCAGTGGTCTTCAAACTTATAAATCGCGCAACTAATTAACAATTAAAACGAAGACAATTATGGCAATATTAAATTTTCAGAAGCCCGACAAAGTAATTATGATTGATTCTACTGATTTCGAAGGTAAGTTCGAATTCAGACCACTAGAACCAGGATACGGATTAACAGTTGGAAATGCTTTACGTAGAGTATTATTATCTTCATTAGAAGGTTTTGCAATCACTTCAGTCAGAATGGATAGTGTAGAACATGAGTTTTCTACTATTCCTGGTGTTGTTGAAGACGTTACCGAAATTATTCTTAACTTGAAACAAGTACGTTTCAAGCGACAAATTGATGAAGTAGATAATGAATCTGTTTCAATATCAATTTCTGGTCAAGATAAAATTACTGCAGGAGATTTTCAGAAATTTATTTCTGGATTCCAAGTTTTAAATTCAGATTTAGTAATCTGTAATTTAGATCCTAAAGTAACCATTAATATGGAGTTGACTTTAGAAAAAGGACGTGGGTATGTACCTGCAGAAGAAAATAAAAAAGCATCAGCAGCTGTTGGAACAATCTTTACTGATTCGATCTACACACCAATCAAAAACGTTAAGTACAGCGTTGAGAACTTTCGTGTAGAACAAAAAACAGATTACGAAAAATTAGTTTTCGAAATCCAAACTGATGGTTCTATCAGTCCTCAAGATGCATTAACACAAGCAGCCAAAATCTTAATTCACCACTTCATGTTATTCTCCGATGAGCGTATCACTTTAGAAGCGGATGAGATTGCACAAACTGAAACTTATGATGAAGAATCACTTCACATGCGTCAGTTGCTTAAAACTAAATTAATTGATATGGACCTTTCAGTTCGTGCGCTTAATTGTTTGAAAGCTGCAGAAGTAGATACTTTAGGTGATTTAGTATCTTTCAATAAAAACGATTTAATGAAGTTTAGAAACTTTGGTAAAAAATCATTAACTGAACTTGAAGAGTTGGTTAATGTAAAAGGCCTTAGCTTCGGAATGGATTTAAGTAAATATAAATTAGATAAAGATTAATTACTTTATAATTTGCGCCTCCCAAAGGGGAGTTGATGCAAGATAGAGTTTAAATAAAATGTCATGAGACACGGAAAAAAAATAAATCATTTAGGTCGTAAAACAGCGCATAGAAAGTCAATGTTAGCAAACATGGCGTGTTCATTAATTGAGCATAAGCGTATCAACACGACTGTTGCTAAAGCTAAAGCTTTAAAACAGTTTGTTGAGCCTTTAATCACTAAATCTAAAGAGGATACTACACATAATAGACGTATCGTATTTAGCCGATTAAGACAAAAAGAAGCAATCACAGAATTGTTTGGAGATGTTGCTAATAAAATTGGAGATCGCCCTGGAGGTTATACACGTATTATCAAACTTGGTAATCGTCTTGGTGATAATGCTGATATGGCAATGATCGAACTTGTAGATTTCAATGAAATTTACAATGCCGACAAACAACCTAAGAAAAAGACCACTCGTAGAAGTCGTAGAGGAGGCGCTGCTAAACCAGTAGCTGCCGTTGAAACGACTACAACTTCAGAAGAGGAAGAATAAATGTTAATAAGCATTTGAAATTTTAAGGATAAACTTTTTTAGTTTATCCTTTTTTTTATGCAATTTTGTAAAACTTTACAAGACTTTAAAAATAATGAAATATAAAACACGAAATAAAGCCGTCTTACTTCTTGCAGATGGTACAATTTTTTACGGCAAAGCAATAGGTAAAGAAGGTACTGCCTTTGGAGAAGTATGTTTTAATACGGGTATGACAGGCTACCAAGAAATTTTTACAGACCCATCTTACTTTGGTCAATTAATGGTTACGACTAATCCTCACATTGGAAACTATGGAGTGAATTCTATAGAAATGGAATCGGACTCTATTAAAATAGCGGGACTTATTTGTAAAAACTTCAGCTATAATTACTCCCGAGTAGATGCTAATGGCTCACTTGAAGATTTCTTTGACTCCCACAACTTATTTGCAATTTCCGATGTAGACACTAGAGCATTGGTGAGTTATATTCGAGATAACGGAGCTATGAATGCCGTTATTTCTACGGATGTTGACGATATTGAGGGGTTAAAAAAACAGCTAGCACAAATTCCACAGATGGAAGGTTTGGAGTTGGCTTCTAAAGTCTCTACTAAAGAACCTTACTATTTTGGCGATGAAAATGCAACGTATAAAATTGCAGCACTAGATATTGGGGTTAAAAAAAATATACTTCGCAATTTCGCCAAACGCGATGCCTATATTAAAGTATTCCCATTTAACTCAACTTTTGAAGAATTGAGTGCATGGAATCCTGATGGTTATTTTTTATCTAATGGTCCTGGTGATCCAGAACCTTTAGTAGGAGCACAAGCTTTAGCAAAAACCATCATAGAAAAAGATTTACCTCTATTTGGAATTTGTTTAGGACATCAAGTCATTGCTTTAGCAAATGGCGTATCAACCTATAAAATGCATAATGGCCACAGAGGGATCAATCATCCTGTTAAAAACTTAGTAACTGGTAAAGGGGAAATAACGTCTCAAAATCATGGTTTTGCAGTCAATAGAGAACAAGCGGAAGCGCATTCAGATTTAGAAGTGACCCATTTACATTTAAATGATGATACGGTTGCAGGGATTGCGATGAAATCTAAAAACTGTTTTTCTGTACAATACCACCCGGAAGCGAGTCCAGGGCCTCATGATTCTTCATATTTGTTTGATCAGTTCATTCAAAACTTAAAGTAAAAATTTCAAAAAAGGCAACAAACATCAAATTTGTTGCCTTTTTTTGACTACTACAACGTTTTAGCTAATAATTACTATAATTCTATGCGAGAATAATTCTAAAAAATTTCATTTTCGTAAATTTGCAATCTATAAATAACTTAAATACAATACTATGAGTATCATAATTAACATTCATGCACGTCAAATTTTAGACTCTAGGGGAAATCCTACTGTTGAAGTAGACGTCACTACAGAAAACGGATTTATTGGAAGAGCAGCTGTACCTTCTGGGGCATCTACTGGAGAACATGAAGCGGTTGAATTACGCGACGGCGGATCTGCATACATGGGAAAAGGCGTTTTAAAAGCCGTTGAAAATGTGAATGCTATTATTACTCAAGAATTATTGGGTGTTTCTGTTTTTGAACAAAACCTAATTGATCAAATTATGATTGATTTAGATGGAACTCCAAACAAATCAAAATTAGGGGCCAATGCAATCCTTGGTGTATCCTTAGCGGCTGCGAAAGCTGCTGCTGCCGAGCTCGGAATGCCTTTGTATCGCTACGTAGGTGGGGTAAGTGCAAACACTTTACCAGTACCAATGATGAATATCATCAACGGAGGATCGCATAGTGATGCACCGATCGCATTTCAAGAATTCATGGTCATGCCTGTAAAAGCTAAAAACTTCACACATGCCATGCAAATGGGAACTGAAATTTTTCACAACCTTAAAAAAGTATTACACGACAGAGGTTTAAGTACTGCTGTTGGTGATGAAGGTGGTTTTGCTCCAAACTTAGAAGGAGGTACAGAAGATGCTCTAGAAACTATTGCAAAAGCAGTTAAAAACGCAGGATATACACTAGGTGATGATGTGATGATCGCATTAGATTGTGCTGCTGCAGAATTTTATGTCGATGGAAACTACGACTACACAAAATTTGAAGGGTCCAAAGGTCAAGTACGTACAAGCCAACAACAAGCCGATTATTTAGCCGAATTAGCCGCCAAATATCCAATCATCTCAATTGAAGATGGAATGGATGAAAATGACTGGGAAGGTTGGAAATACCTTACAGATAAAATTGGTGAAAAAGTGCAACTTGTTGGTGATGATTTATTTGTAACCAATGTAGAGCGTTTGTCTAGAGGAATTGAGAATAATATAGCCAATTCAATCTTGATTAAAGTGAACCAAATCGGAACACTTACTGAAACAATTGCTGCAGTGAATATGGCACATAATGCAGGGTTTACATCTGTAATGTCGCACCGTTCCGGTGAAACAGAAGACAACACTATTGCGGATCTCGCAGTAGCGTTAAACACAGGGCAAATCAAAACAGGTTCTGCGTCACGAAGTGATCGTATGGCAAAATATAATCAACTCCTTCGTATCGAAGAAGAACTTGGGGAGACCGCTTATTTCCCACAAGAAAAAGCGTTTAAAATACAATAAGCATCTCTTTTACAGAGATAAAAAAAAGACTGTCCGAAAAGGCAGTCTTTTTTTTGCCGTTTTTTAAGGCCTAATCTAGCATGCAGATAGTAGAATACTGAATTTTTTAAAAGAGAATTACATGTATACTTTCTCTCTTTGGCTCTTCAATAAAACATTTTTTTTTTGTAAATTCGCTACTCATTAAATAAGTACAATTAAAAGATCCCAAAAATGTCAAATAAAGCAATTTTAGAAGTTAACGGTCAAAAACATGAATTTCCAACATTTACTGGTTCTGAAAATGAAGTGGCTATAGATATTAGCTCTTTGAGAACAGCCACAAGTGGTGTTACTACTATTGATCCAGGTTTTAAAAACACAGGCTCATGTGTAAGCGAAATTACATTTTTGGATGGCGAAAAGGGTATTCTTAGATATAGAGGCTATTCAATTGAAGAATTGGCTGAAAAAGCAGATTTCTTAGAAGTCGCTTTTTTATTGATTTTCGGGGAATTACCTTCTAAAGAAGAACTTGATAAATTTCATGCAGATATCAAATCAGAATCTATTGTAGATGATGATATTAGAAAAATAATTGATGCATTCCCAAAATCGGCACACCCAATGGGAGTGTTGTCATCACTAACAAGTGCACTTACGGCATTTAATCCTTCTTCAGTAAATGTTGATTCTCAAGAAGATATGTACAAATCGGTAGTGCGAATTTTAGGGAAGTTTCCTGTCTTAGTGGCTTGGGCTATGCGTAAAAAACAAGGGCTACCACTAGATTATGGCGACAACTCTTTAGGATATGTGGAAAATGTCTTAAAAATGATGTTCAAGCAACCTAATGAAGAATACGTTCAAAATGAAATACTGGTGAATGCTTTAAATAAACTATTGATCCTTCATGCAGATCATGAACAAAACTGTTCAACCTCTACGGTTAGAATTGTTGGTTCTTCACATGCAGGATTATTTGCTTCTATTTCGGCAGGAATTTCAGCGCTTTGGGGCCCACTTCATGGCGGTGCCAATCAAGCAGTACTCGAAATGTTGGAAGCAATTAAAGCAGATGGTGGAGATACCAAAAAATACATGTCTAAGGCGAAGGATAAAAGTGATCCTTTTAGACTCATGGGCTTTGGACACAGAGTTTACAAAAATTTCGATCCCCGTGCTAAAATCATTAAAGTCACCGCAGATGAAGTCCTAAACGACTTGGGGGTTGAAGATCCTATTTTAGATATTGCTAAAGGACTTGAAAAAGAAGCTTTAACGGATGCGTATTTTGTAGATAGAAAATTATATCCTAATGTCGATTTTTATTCAGGAATTATCTATCGTGCCATGGGAATACCTGTTGAAATGTTTACTGTAATGTTTGCCTTAGGACGTTTGCCAGGTTGGATTGGTCAATGGCGTGAAATGCGTTTACGTAAAGAACCTATCGGACGTCCACGTCAAATTTATACCGGGAGCACACACCGCCCGTTTAAATCTGTTGCCAAATAAGAGTTTCAGTTAAAGGATAAAAAATGCTAGCACTTAAAGTGAATAATGAGTATGCGCGTTTGAGAGCTGTCCTTTTTGGAACAGCGCAAAGTAACGGCCCAATACCTATTGATGAAAACTGTTATGACCCTAGTAGTTTAACCCATGTTCTAGCAGGTACATATCCAACTGAATCAGATATGCAAAATGAAATGTCTTCTGTAATGGCGGTATTTCATAAATATGACGTCTCAGTTTTTCGACCAAGTCTTATCGAAAATTGTAATCAAATATTTGCCCGTGATATTGCGTTTGTAATTGATAATAAATTCATTAAATCAAATATACTTCCCGATCGAGCAAACGAGTATCAAGCATTAGGAACGCTTTTAGCTGAAATTAATTCAGAACATATAATTGAACTCCCAGAAGATTGTCATGTTGAAGGTGGGGATGTTATTTTGTGTGATGATTATATTTTTATCGGCGTATATTCAGGATCGGATTATTCAGATTATATAACAGCTAGAACTAACCTTAATGCTGCAAAAGCAATTCAGAAACTATTTCCCCAAAAGATTGTCAAAACTTTTGAACTTCGTAAATCTAATTCAAACCCACTTGAAAACGCACTGCATTTAGATTGTTGTTTTCAACCCTTAGGATACGGAAAAGCACTCGTTCATGATCGCGGTTTTTTAAGTGATGAGGACTACGATTGGCTACTCAGTTTTTTTGGAAAAGAAAATGTGTTTGTAGCTACCGCAAAAGAGATGTCCCAAATGAATTGCAACGTATTTTCTATTTCAGAAAACGTTGTGATTTCTGAACAAAATTTCACACGCTTAAATACGTGGCTTGTTGCTAACGGATTTACAGTTGAAGAAGTGCCCTATGCCGAAATATCAAAACAAGGCGGTTTACTCCGGTGTTCAACCCTACCTTTAAACAGAGACTAAAATGTCACAGATTACCAACACAGTTTTAATGATTCGCCCAGTTCAGTTTCGTATGAATGAACAAACAGCGGTAAATAATTACTACCAAAAAGTTTTAGAAGATACGCTTCCTGAAACCGTAAATGCAAAGGCTGTACAAGAATTTGACATTATGGTTATTAAGCTTAAAAAAGCAGGTATTCAAGTAATTGTTGTTGAAGATTCAAAAGAGTTTGACACACCCGATTCAATTTTTCCCAATAACTGGATTTCATTTCATGAAAATGGCACCATTGGATTGTATCCTATGTTTGCCGAAAATCGTCGCCTCGAACGAAAGGATTCTATTATAGAAGCTGTTGAAGCTGAAGGTTTCAAAATTGAAACTGTGGTGGATTATACAACTGCAGAAGAGGATGGGTATTATTTGGAAGGTACTGGTAGTATCTTATTGGATCGCGAAAACCAAAAAGCCTATTGTGCACTTTCTGCCAGAGCCGATGAAGAATTGTTTATTGAGTTCTGTGAAGACTTTGAATACACTCCAGTAGTATTTTCAGCCTTTCAGACTGTAAACGCTAAACGTGAAAAAATATATCACACCAACGTCATGATGTGCTTAGGGAATACCTTTGCCGTAGTGTGCTTGGCAAGTATTGATGATAAAAAAGAACGTAAAAACCTTCTTAAACATCTTCATGAAGATGGAAAAAAAGTTATTGAAATTTCTGAAGATCAAGTTAATAATTTCGCAGGTAATATGCTTCAGCTGAAAGGCGATAACGATCACAGTTATTTGGTAATGAGCCAATCCGCTTTTGATTCGTTACGTCCTGCTCAAGTGCAGTTATTAGAAGCGCATGCTACACTAATATCGAGTTCTCTAGACACTATTGAAGCTTGTGGCGGTGGTAGTGCTCGCTGTATGATGGCCGAAGTGTTTTTGCCAAAAACAGCTTCAAATTAGGATTAAAAAAAATGTATCTTTGCTGACGAAATCAGATATACAATGACACTTCAGGATTCCTTATCAAAACATATTAAACAAGCGTTTATTACGCTATATAACACCCCTTTAGAAACGGTAGAATTTCAATCTACTCGTAAAGATTTTGAGGGTGATATTACCGTAGTCACCTTTTCAATGTTACGGACCATAAAAATGAACCCAGCTCAGTTGGGTGAAAGTCTAGGATCTTATTTGTCTGAACATGTAGATGAAGTTGTTGGTTATAATGTTGTTAAAGGATTTTTGAATCTCGTGATTTCTGACGCCTATTTTATGGCGTTTTTCCAAAGCGTAAACACCAACCCTACATTTGGTTTTGTTAGCCCTTCAAGTGAACAAGCAATGATGGTTGAGTACTCATCTCCAAATACAAACAAGCCATTACATTTAGGACACATTAGAAATAATCTTTTAGGCTATAGTGTGGCAGAGATTTTAAAAGCCTCTGGCAAAAAGGTTTATAAAACTCAAATTATTAACGATCGTGGGATTCATATTTGCAAAAGTATGTTGGCATGGCAACGGTATGGGAATAATGAAACGCCAGAATCTACAGGGTTAAAAGGGGATAAGCTCGTTGGAAATTACTATGTAAAATTTGATCAAGTTTATAAAGAAGAAATTAAAGTTTTAGAAGCTCAAGGGCTCTCTACTGAGGAAGCGAAAACACAAGCGCCTATCTTGTTAGAAGCTCAAGACATGCTCCTTAAATGGGAGGCTGGAGACACAGCGGTGGTGGCGCTTTGGGAACAGTTGAATGCATGGGTATATGCAGGATTTGAATTAACGTATAAAACATTGGGCGTCGATTTTGACAGCTACTATTATGAGAGTCAAACTTACTTATTAGGAAAGTCATTTATAAAAGAAGGCCTTCAAAGTGGCGTGTTTATAAAAAAAGAAGACGGTTCTGTATGGTGTGATTTAACTCCCGATGGGTTGGATGAAAAAATAGTGTTAAGAGCTGACGGTACTGCGGTATACATGACACAAGATATTGGCACAGCGATTCAGCGTTTGAAAGATTTTCCAGACGTCGGTGGAATGGTTTATACGGTTGGAAATGAGCAAGACTATCATTTCAAAGTCTTGTTTTTAATCTTAAAAAAATTAGGATTTGACTGGTCAAAAAACCTAATGCATTTAAGCTACGGAATGGTTGATTTGCCAAGCGGGAAGATGAAAAGTAGAGAAGGAACAGTCGTGGATGCTGATGACCTAATTGTTGAAATGGCTTCTACGGCTAAAGAGATTTCGCAAGAACTAGGGAAGCTTGACGGCTATTCAGAACATGACAAAACAGCAACCTACTCTACAATTGGACTTGGAGCATTGAAATATTTTATATTGAAAGTCGATCCAAAAAAACGAATCTTATTTGACCCTAAAGCCTCCGTAGATTTTCAAGGAAATACAGGGCCATTCATACAGTATACATATGCAAGAATTCAAGCTATTTTAAGGAAGTCACCAATAGAGATTGACGGAGATGTAGCTCTGGAATACGAGCTGCATGACAAGGAAAAATCGCTACTGAAACAATTGCAATTATTTCCAGAAGTGATTCAGCAGGCCGCTGCAAATTACAGCCCTGCTCTAGTGGCCAACTATGCATATGACTTGGTTAAAGACTTTAATTCGTTTTATCAGAACGTATCTATTTTGGGTGCTGAAACTACTGCTGAAATTAAATTTAGAGTACAGCTTTCAAGAGCAGTAGCCAATACTATTAAAAATGCACTTAGTCTGTTAGGAATTGCAGTTCCTAAGCGCATGTAATTATAAGTTTTATGGTTGATGTTTTAAACGATTTTATTCCACCTGCTGCTTTAGATCAAGTTGCTACACTATTATCACATGATAGTTTGGTGGTAAAAATCAAGCAAGAACGTAAAACACGGCATGGTGATTACAGACGTTTACCCAACGGGAAACATCAAATCACTATCAACTCAAACTTAAATCCATTCCGATTTTTAATCACTCTAATACATGAAATCGCTCATTTCGAGGCTTATAAATCATATGGTAAACTAATTAAACCTCATGGTTCGGAATGGAAATCTGTTTTTCAGCATTTAATGTTGCCATTTCTAAGACCTGACGTATTTCCAAATGAGGTCTTACCTTTTTTGGCAACACATTTCAAAAACCCAAAAGCGAGCAGTGATTCCGATACTGTTTTAGCTTTGAAGTTAAAGCAATTTGATCTGCCTAACGGAAAAACATTTATCTTTGAAGTTCCAGAAGGCGCTGTGTTTAAACTCTATAATGGTAAATTGTTCCGTAAAGGACTGAAAAGACGTACACGTTTTGAATGTACTGATATGGCTACAGGAAGATTGTATGTTTTTAATCCTAATGCTGAAGTTGAATTACTAATTGAACAAAATAAATATAATGAATAAAAATTATTACGCAATTATAATGGCTGGCGGCGTTGGTTCTCGGTTTTGGCCCGTAAGTAAGGAATCGTTTCCAAAACAATTTCACGACATGTTGGGAACAGGTCAAACGCTTTTACAAAAAACAGCATCGCGTTTAGAAGGCTTAATTCCAAAAGAGAATATTATTATTTTAACCAATGAACGCTATAGTGATTTGGTACTTGAGCAATTGCCTCAAATTAGTAAAAATCAAATTATCGCAGAGCCTGCTATGCGAAATACAGCGCCCTGTATTTTAATGGCAGCCATGAAAATTCACAAACAAAATTCAAATGCGGTCATGGTTGTTGCACCAAGTGATCACTGGATCGAAGATGAAACTGCGTTCATTTCAAACCTTCAAAATGCTTTTGATTTTTCAGAACATTCAGATGTTTTGATGACCCTAGGAATCAAGCCTACATTTGCCAATACGGGTTATGGGTATATTGAATATGATAAAACAAGTACGACACCTCAAAAGAAAGTGCTTCAATTTCGCGAAAAGCCAGATTATGAGACTGCCAAAGGGTTTTTGAAACAAGGTAACTTCCTTTGGAATGGAGGTATTTTTATTTGGTCAACAGCAAGTGTTTTGAACGCCTTTGAAACGCATCAGCCCAAGCTATATGCTCTTTTTGCTGAAGGTTTAAAGCATTATAATACCGAAACTGAAACTGCGTTTGTTTTAGAGAATTATAATAAATCAGAAAACATTTCTGTAGATTATGCTATTATGGAACCTAGCGAAAATGTCTATGTTATCCCGGCTACTTTTGACTGGAATGATTTGGGAACTTGGGGAAGTTTGTATGATAAAATCGCAGACAGTCCCTCTGAAAATGCAGTTGTTAATGCACGTTTGTTAGCAGAAAATTCTACGGGCAATATGATTAAAACAGATACCAACAAAATTGTAGTTCTTGAGGGTTTGAATGATTTTATTGTTGTCGAAGAAAACGAAATTTTACTTATATTTCCAAAAAGTAAAGAACAAGACATTAAGCAATTGCGTAATCGTGTGAAGGATAAATTTGGCGATCAACATATTTAAGTATGGAAAATAATTTAAATCAAGACTTGCAAAACGTAAAAACCGAGGATTCTAAAGCAGCAGTAAAAGAAGGTGCTAAAGGGTTGTGGGTGTCCTTGAAAACGTTTATTGTTGAGCTCTTAGATTTTAGGCATGACACGGATAGAGAGGCTACAATAGCCGCTATTAAGGCAGATATTCCCTTTAAAGGCGCCACTGCTTGGATCTTGATTTGTTCTATTTTTGTGGCTTCTGTTGGACTGAATGCCAATTCAACTGCAGTTGTTATTGGTGCGATGTTAATATCACCTCTTATGGGTCCTATTCTTGGAATTGGACTATCCATTGCCATTAATGATATTGATACACTTCGAAAGTCTCTGATCAATTTGGCAACCATGCTCGTCTTGAGTTTGCTAACCGCCTTTTTGTTTTTTTACCTATTTCCTCTAAGTCAAGATAATTCTGAATTGTTAGGTCGTGTAAAACCCGATATCAGAGATGTGCTTATTGCGTTTTTTGGTGGTCTAGCGCTAATCATTGCAAGAACTAAAAAGGGTACTGTCGCTTCTGTTATATTTGGAGTGGCGATTGCTACGGCCTTAATGCCACCCTTATGTACCGCAGGTTATGGATTGTCTCAAGGTAATTTTGATTACTTTTTCGGGGCGATGTACTTGTTTACAATTAATACAATTTTCATTGCTTTAGCAACCTTCATCGTTCTAAAGATTTTGAGATTTCCAATGTTGAGATATGCCAATTCGCAACGCCGAAAAAACATTGCTCGTATAGTCACTATCCTTGCTGTTGCTGCTATGCTCCCAGCTGGATGGACTTTTTATGATGTTTTACAAGAGACACGTTATGAACAGAATTACAAAACATACATAGAGTCTGAAATCAATCAGAATGATAACCTTTGGCTCCAACGTGAAAAACTGGATACTGCTACCAAAAAAATTACTTTAAATTTTAATGGCGAAGTTAGTGAAGCGACCAAGTCAGATTTAATAAATGAATTGAAAGGCTACGAGTATCTTCAAGATTTCAGCCTAGTAATTAATGGCAATAAGAACAGAAGTACAGATAAAATTCTTGAGCTCTATGATATGGCGATTGATAAAATTGAAAAACGAGATAGTATCATCGCTTCTCGTGATGTTGTTATAGATAGTCTGAAACTAGCTTTAAGTTCCAATAAAAACGAAATGGATTTGAATGTATTTTCAAACCTTTCGAAAGATGCGAAAATTCAATTTTCTGAATTGGAATTTTTTGGATATGCAAAGATGTTATCATCTTCTAACTTTAGAAGTACGGACACTATTTCTGTAGTTAAAACACAGTGGAATTCTTCACTATCAGATAGTTTAGTAGGTCTTCGTAAACAAGCCTTAAAACTATGGATTGAATTGGAATTGGATTTAGATAATGTAGATGTTATTAGTGACTAAAATTAGTCGTGGTCTTCAAGGTACATTTTACGCACCTTTTTGAATAAATTAGAGGAGTAAACAAAGTCTGTTACAACTTCGTTGTCTGTTTTAAATATAGTGTCTTTGCTGCCTTCCCAAGCTTTTAGACCATCTTTTAGAAATAGAATTTTTTCGCCAATTTCCATTACAGAATTCATATCATGTGAATTAATTACAGTGACAATATCATATTCTTTAGTAATTTCTTGAATCAAATTGTCAATGACAATGGCTGTTTTAGGATCTAAACCCGAGTTGGGTTCGTCACAGAACAAATATTTAGGGTTGTTTACGATAGCACGAGCTATGGCAACACGTTTTTGCATACCACCAGATGCTTCGCTAGGCATTTTATGGTGCGCATTTTCTAGATTTACACGTTTTAGAGCAGAATTTACACGATCCTCCATTTCACTTCGGGATTGCTTTGTAAACATTTTCAAAGGAAACATAACGTTCTCTGCAATCGAAAGGGAATCAAACAATGCTCCCCCTTGAAACACCATACCAATTTGGGATCGTAGGGTTCTTTTTTCATTGCCTGTAAGTGTCAAAAATATTTTTTCATCATATGCAATACTTCCTTCTTGGTAATCAAATAGTCCAAGTAAACACTTTAATAAAACTGTTTTTCCAGAGCCACTTTGTCCAATAATGAGGTTTGTTTTTCCTTTTTCAAAAGATGTAGAGATTCCTTTCAGGATCTTGGTATCTTCAAACGATTTATGGAGGTTTTTAACTTCGATCATTAGCTTAGTAACATTTGAGTTAAAATATAATTTAAAAGAATGATGGCAACACTGGTCCACACAAATGCTGTGGTACTTGCTTTACCAACTTCTAGGGCGCCCCCTTTCATATAATAGCCGTGAAACGAAGGGATAGTTGCTAGTAAAAATGCAAATACAAATGTTTTTATAAAGGCATAGGCCATATGAAACGGCATAAAATCCGTTTGAATTCCAGTTACATAATCTTCAAAGGTTGCATATCCACCAAAAACACAAGCTGCCATACCACCAATAATTCCTAAAAACATAGCAATAGAAATTACAAAAGGATAGAGTAGGAGTGCAATGGTTTTTGGAAATACTAAATAATTTACGGAGTTGATCCCCATAACTTCTAAGGCATCAATTTGTTCTGTAACACGCATGGTTCCTATGCTTGATGTTATAAATGACCCCACTTTTCCTGCCATAATTACTGAAATAAAAGTAGGTGCAAATTCTAAAATAACAGATTGTCTGGTTGCAAAACCTACTAAGTATTTTGGAATTAATGGGTTGTCAATATTAAGCGCGGTTTGTATGGTGACAACTCCACCAACGAAAAAAGATATAAATGCCACAATTCCAATAGAGCTTACAATCAAATCTTCAATGTCTTTAAAGATTAAATGTTTCATAACAGACCATTTCGTTGGCTTGCGAAACATTTCGCCAATCATTAAAAAATAAGATCCAATATTATGAAGGTAGTTCATGTGATTATAATTGCTGCTAAAGTAAAAAAATCTAACCATTAAATTGGAGTTATTAAAATGGAATCACTAAAAAACTTGTATTTTTGTTTTTGAATTAACTTATAATAATATGTTTAATAAAGTTTTATACCTGTTTTTGTTTTTAGGTTTTTTTTCCTGTAAAAACACGCCTGAGAATTCCGCAGCTACTCAACCCAAACTTGTAGTAGGAGTTGTCGTTGATCAAATGCGTTTTGAGTATTTAAATCGTTTTAAAAACAAGTATACTTCTAAAGGTTTTTTAAGGTTAATCAATCAAGGGTATAGCTGTAATGATCATCATTTTAATTACGTTCCGACCTACACTGGTCCTGGTCACGCGTCTATTTTTACAGGGACTACTCCTAGTGTTCATGGAATAATTGGAAACGATTGGTACGACAAGGATAAAGATGAGGTGGTGTATTGCACAACAGACCAGAAGTATGACCCTGTTGGCGCTGCTGTGAAATATGGACATGTCTCTCCTTCTAATTTGAAAGTTACCACGCTTCCTGATCAAAATAGGCTATTCACACAAATGAAAGGCAAAACAATTGGCATCTCCATTAAAGACCGTGGTGCTATATTCCCATCAGGACATACCGCAAATGGCGCCTATTGGTTCGAAGGATTAGAAGAAGGTAAATGGGTGACAAGCACCTATTATATGGACGAACTTCCCGAATGGGTCAAGACGTTTAATGCGCCGTTAAATATATCTAACTACCTAAAAACATGGAATACTCTTTATGATATTAATCTTTACAATGAAAGTGGACCAGATGCCTCTAATTATGAGAAACCATTTAAAGGGAAACCTGACCCTATATTTCCATACGACTTAAAAGCACTCATGGAATTTAATGACGGGTATGATATTCTTAAAAATACGCCTTTTGGAAATACCATGATTACGGACTTTGCATTAGCAGCTGTTGAAGCGGAAGCATTAGGCGATGATGAGTATACTGATTTTCTAACAGTGAGTTATTCGTCTACGGATTATGTTGGTCATGATTTTGGAGTTAATTCTATAGAGTTGCAAGACACTTATTTACGTTTAGATTTAGAGATTGAGCGTTTACTGAATTATTTAGACACTAATGTGGGGGAAGGAAACTATTCCTTATTTTTAACTTCTGATCATGGTGCTGCAGAAGTTCCTTCATTTTTAAAGGATATAGATGCTCCAGGCGGTTATGTGCAGAAAAATATGTTTACCCCTTTGTATGCGACACTTAAGGCAAAGTATGGGGTTTCAGACTTGATTAAAAACATTAGTAATGACCAGATTTTCTTGAACTATGATCTTATAAAATCAATGCAATTGGATTTAGTAGATGTACAGGAATTTATTGTAAACGACATAATTAATTACTCTGCTGTTTCCAAAGCCTACACCGCTACTACGATGCAAACAAGTTACTTCAAGGATGGTATGGAAAAGACACTTCAAAATGGGTATAATCAGAAGCTTTCAGGAGATGTGCTATTTACACTTAAATCTGGAGTGATTGCGTATGGTCCTAAAGGCACCACTCACGGGTCTGGATATACGTATGACACCCATGTGCCATTGCTATTTTATGGAAACGGAATTCAGAAAGGAAAAACCTTTGAGCGTACTTATGTTACGGATATAGCGCCAACAATATCAGCGCTTTTGGGGATTGCATTTCCAAGTGGAGCTACTGGATCTGTTATTGAAAAGGCAATTTATTAGTGGAATTTTCGAGGTCAGTATTGATCGTTTCAATATAATTTAAAAGCGCCTCTTTTCCAGCGTAATTTGTGGAAGAAGTGATAAAGTGATTCGGAAACTCTTCCCACGATTCTAAAAGAATATTTTTATATGTATCAATATGATCCTCAATCGATTTTGGGCGTAGCTTATCTGCTTTGGTAAAAACAATCGAAAATGGTATGCCGTGCTCTCCTAGCCATTGCATAAATGCCAAATCTACGGGTTGAGGTTTGTGGCGGATATCCACCAATACAAACGCGGAAACCAATTGCTTGCGTTCTCTAAAATATGCAGTAATAAATTTTTGAAAGGTTTTTTTAGCAGACTTGGAAACTCGTGCATATCCATAGCCAGGCAGATCGACTAAAAACCAATTTTCATTAATTATAAAATGATTTATCAGTTGTGTTTTTCCAGGACGTCCAGATGTCTTTGCTAAACTTTTTTGATTGGTAAGCATGTTTATTAGCGATGATTTGCCAACATTACTTCGTCCAATAAAAGCATATTCTGGTAGTTGGTTTGTGGGGCATTTGTGTACCTCTTGGTTACTAACCACAAACTTCGCCGTTTTAATTTGCATAATTTTTTAGTTTACAACTCTCTTTTAGTGAGCCATGCAAATACAAGTTCATTAAATCGATCTGGGTGTTCCATCATTGCTGCATGACCACATTTATCGATCCAAAACAATTCAGAGTCAGGAAGTAGTTTATCAAACTCTTCTCCTACATTAGGAGGGGTTACAATATCGTTTTTACCCCATATAACACATGTTGGAGTGGTAATATTAGGAAGGTCTTTGGCCATATTGTGTCGGATGGCACTTTTGGCAATTGCTAGTATTTTAACCAGTTTATTCCGGTCGTTTACAGTCTCATAAACTTCATCTACAATTTTTTTGGTGGCGACTTCAGGGTCATAAAATACTTCTTGAGCTTTTGCCTTCATGACTTCATAGTCACTTCGTTTGGTGTATCCACCGCCCATAGCGCTTTCGTATAGTCCAGAACTGCCCGTAAGAATAAGACCTTTTACTTGAGCTGGATAGAGTTTGGTGTAATACAATCCAATGTGACCTCCTAATGAGTTTCCAATTAGTATAACATCTTTATAGCCTTTGAATTCAATAAAATCATTAAGATAGTTTGAAAAACTCTTAACGTTTGTTTTTAGTAGTGATAAAGAGTATAGAGGGAGTTCTGGAAGAACAACCATGTACCCATTTTTGCTAAAAAAATCTGCAACACCATCGAAATTGCTTAATCCACCCATTAATCCATGAAGAATTATAATTGGACGCCCTTCACCGATTTCAACATAGTTGAATTTCCCTTCTTGTTTTAAACTATAATCCATAGAATGCTTAAAAAATTGATCTCTGGCAAATTTACACAATTTAATTTAAAATATTTTGAATATTTATATGGATTCATCAATTGGTTTTATCCTTTTTAACGCCCAATCAAAACCCTGATTCAGGCTAATAAAAGTAATTAACAGAAGTTTGTTAATAGCGCCTCCCACTTTGTAAGTAATTGACTTTCCATGCTATACGCTAAATTACCGTGCATTTTGTCGATATATTTTACCGTTAATAGAAATTTATTAACAATGTGGTAAAATGTGGTAAAATGTGGTAAATATTTTTTAGCTTTGAATTCAATAATTTATTAAATCCTAATACGTCAATTGAATACTCTAATTGGAACATATGAATGTAAAGTGGATGCAAAAGGACGGCTGATGCTGCCCGTTGCGTTTAAAAAGCAGCTTTCTTCTGTTATGGATAAAGGGTTTGTATTGAAGCGAGCAGTTTTTCAGCCTTGTTTGGAGTTATATCCAATGCAGGAATGGGAGACAATGATGCAGAATATTAATAAGCTTAACCGTTTCAAAAAGAAAAATAATGATTTTATCAGACGATTCACGGCAGGTGTAAAGTCTGTAGATTTAGATGTTTCTGGACGCTTACTAATCCCTAAGGATCTTGTAGGTTTTGCGAGTATTACTAAGGAAATAGTGGTGACTTCAGCAGTGAATATTATTGAAATTTGGGACAAAGATAAATATGAAAAAGCCATAGATGATGCTGCAAATGATTTTGCAGATTTAGCTGAGGATGTAATGGGGCAAGACGATGCAGATGGATTATCATAACCCCGTATTACTCAAGGAAACTGTAAATGGTTTGAACATTAAAGAAGACGGTGTTTATGTAGATGTGACATTTGGTGGTGGTGGTCACAGTAGAGAAATACTAAAATCTTTGGGTCCTAATGGAAGGTTGATTGCTTTTGATCAGGACAAAGACGCTCTTTTAAATACAATAGATGATGCTCGATTTTTATTAATCAATGAAAATTTCAGATATATCAAACGATTTTTGAGATTTCATGGTGTTAAATCTGTAGATGGAATTCTAGCTGATTTCGGAGTTTCATCGCACCAATTTGATGAAGCTGACAGAGGGTTTTCTATTCGATTTGATGCACAGCTAGATATGCGTATGAATCAACAAGATGTGTTGTCTGCTCACTCGTTGGTAAACAAGTATGAGGAAGACGATTTAAAACGTGTGTTTTGGCAGTATGGAGAGTTGAGAACTGCACCTGCGTTGGCTAGGACTATTGTGGAGGCAAGGGCAGACAAGGTGATTGAAACCACCTTTGAGTTGAAAACTGTTTTGAAAAAGCATTTGCCTCAAGGCAGAGAAAATAAAATCTTAGCACAAATATATCAAGCTATAAGGATTGAGGTAAACCAGGAAATAGAAGTTTTAAAAGAGTTTTTATTGCAAACACCTGAGTTGTTAAATGATGATGGTCGATTAAGTGTTATATCCTATCATTCGTTAGAGGACCGTTTAGTGAAGCGTTTTATACGAAATGGATTGTTTGAAGGAGAACCTGAAAAAGATGTTTTTGGAAACTTTGAAGTGCCTTTGAAAAAAGCAAGTGGGTTGATTGTTCCAGACGCAAAAGAAATTAAACTAAATAATAGAGCACGGAGTGCAAAATTAAGAATCGCTAAAAAGTTGAATCTAAATACGTAAATGAAAAACAAGATGTACAATATTTTAAAAGGAACCTTTCTTGTAAGCGACGGAGCTTTTAAAAATTGGCGTCTTATTTTCTTTTTTCTAGCTCTTGCCATTATAATGATTGCAAGTTCCCATGGTGCAGATAGTAAGGTGCATAAAATTGCAAGGCTAAATGAGCAGGTAAAAGCTTTTCGTTCTACCTATGTTGAGACACGAGCACAATTAATGGAGCTTAAAATGGAATCGGAGATCCGAAAGCGCTTATCAGATCAAGGTATTAAGCCGTCATCTAATCCGCCTTTTAAAATTATTATTACATCTAAAACAAACTAATTAAATGCGACCAACTGAAAAGTCTATAATGAACAAGCTGTACTTCACTTCTGGGGTGATGTTTGTTTTTGCGCTTTTAGTGGTGTATAAATTGGTAGCGATTCAGTTTGTTCAAGGCGATCGTTATAAAGGATTAGCCTTAGATAGAACGACCAAAGATGTAAAGATTCCTGCGAATCGTGGAAATGTGTATTCGCTAGGAGGAAGCCTGTTGGCAACCTCAGTGCCTAAATATGATATTCGGATTGACTTGGTGGCACCGTCTAATAAAAATTACGAAGCACATGTAGAGCCTTTGTGTGATTCGCTTGCAAGTTTTCACAATACATCTTCTGAAGAATTTAAACGCCAGTTGCGTTTAGCGCGCGAGAATAAAAACCGTTATTTTTTGCTGGCACGTAATTTAGAGTATTCTGAATATTTACAATTTAGAAATTTCCCACTTTTGGCATTAGGTGCTTTTAAGGGAGGACTTATTGTGGAGCAGTCTACAAAACGCGATTATCCAATGGGACCCATTGCACAAAGACTGATAGGATATGAACGTTTTGATGATCAGGGTAATGTCACACGTGTTGGAATTGATGGTGCTTTTGGAGCCAAATATTTAAGAGGTGAAGATGGTCAAAGACGTAAACAAAAAATTGGAAAAGGACAGTGGAAGCCTATAGAAGATTATAATCAGGTCGAGCCACAAGACGGGTATGATGTATATACAACCATTGATGTTAATATTCAGGATATCGCTCATCACGCACTTCTTGAGCAATTAGAAAAATACAAGGCTGATCATGGTACTGTTGTTGTTATGGAAACTAAAACAGGAGAAATTCGCGCAATTTCTAATTTAGGGAGAAATAAAAAAGGACTTTATTACGAACGTCTTAACTACGCGGTTGGTGAGTCGCATGAACCGGGTTCTACTTTTAAACTAATGGCATTGGCAGTTGCTTTGGAAGACAAGGTTATTGATACTACAACAGTGGTAGATACTAAAAAAGGTATATTGTCTTTTTACGGCAAAAAAGTGAAGGATTCAAAAAAGGGAGGCTATGGATCTATATCTATTGCTAAAGCTTTTGAGGTGTCTTCAAATACGGGAATCGTTAAAGCGATTCATGAAGCTTATAAAAATAATCCTGAAAAATTTGTGGATGGATTGTACAGGATGAATCTTCAAGATTCATTAGGGCTGCCATTAGTAGGAGAAGGAAAATCCATTATTCCAGATCCAAGAATTAAAAATGGACGTTGGAGTGGAATTGCATTACAGTGGATGGCTTATGGCTATGGTGTGTCTTTTACGCCCTTACAAACCTTAACGTTTTATAACGCCATCGCTAATGATGGTGTAATGGTACGGCCAAAATTTATAAGTGAAATTAAAGAAATCGATACGCCGATAGAGACGTTTGATACACAAGTTATCAATCCTCAAATTTGTTCAAAAGAAACGGTGTTAAAGCTGCAGAAACTTCTTAAGAATGTAGTCGAGAAAGAGCACGGAACTGGTCATGGATTGTATTCTGATGAATTTTCTATGGCGGGTAAAACAGGCACCTGTCAAAAGGATTATGTAAACAAAGAGCAATTAAATTATATATCTTCTTTTTCAGGGTATTTCCCTGCTGATGATCCAAAATACTCTTGTATTGTTGTGATTCATGAACCCGATAAAAGTGTTGGCTATTATGGTGCTGATGTCTCAGGACCAGTGTTTAAGAAAATTGCACAAAAAATATATACAGATTCTCCTGTAATTGATGAGGTTAACGATATCAACCAAAAATCGGAAACTGTTGAAAGGGATTATGATCAGTACTATGCCATAGCACAAAAATACATCACCATTATGCCTAATTTAAAAGGAATGTCGGCTATGGATGCGATTGCTATTTTAGAAAACATGGGCCTTGTGGTTCAGGTTAAAGGTAGTGGAACTGTGTCAAAACAATCCATTAAAAGCGGTCAAAAAATTAAACCTAACTCGACAATAACCCTCGTACTATCTTGAAAAACTTAAAAAACATATTATATAAAGTATCTATTGAATCGGTTGTTGGGTCAACCGATAGATCAGTAGCAGCTATACAGTATGATTCTAGAGCGATTAAGAAAGACGATGTGTTCGTAGCCATAAAAGGTGGTGTTTTTGATGGACATGCATTTATCTCTAAAGCGATTAGTCTAGGGGCTGTTGTAGTAGTGTGTCAAGAATTACCAGAACAATTATTAAATGCTGTTACTTATGTGAAAGTTGTCAATACAGGCAAGGCATTAGCGGTTATGGCTTCAAATTATTTTGAAAACCCATCGGATAATTTAAAGCTCATCGGCATTACGGGAACCAATGGTAAAACAACTATTGCAACACTGTTGTATGAACTATTTAAAAACGCGGGGTATAAAGTAGGACTTCTTTCTACTGTGAAAATCATGGTAGATGCAAAAGAATATCTATCGACACATACAACTCCAGATTCATTAGTGATCAATGCCTATCTAAACCAAATGAGTTCTGAAGGAGTAGAGTTTTGTTTTATGGAAGTAAGTTCTCACGGGATTCATCAATTTAGGACTGAAGGATTAACGTTTGCGGGTGGTGTGTTTACTAATCTTAGTCATGACCATTTGGACTATCACGCTTCATTTGCGGAGTACAGAGATGTCAAAAAATCATTTTTCGATCAATTGCCTGCAAGTGCTTTTGCTTTAGTTAATGGAGATGATAAAAACGGAGTTGTGATGCTACAAAATACCAAAGCAAAGTCATATACCTATGCTTTGAAAAGTTATGCAGATTTTCGTGTACAAATTCTTGAAAATCAATTTAAAGGGTTGTTATTAAAAGTGAATGATAATGATGTATGGGTACGATTAATAGGACGTTTTAACGCTTATAATTTAACGGCAATTTATGGTACGGCTGAACTTTTAGGAATGGAAACTTCAGAAACACTTCGCATCATGAGTGCGTTAGAAAATGTTAATGGGCGTTTTCAGTATTTCACTTCAGATTTTAATATCACTACGATTATAGATTATGCGCATACTCCCGATGCATTAAAAAATGTTTTAGAAACTATCAATGCCATTCGAACCAAAAACGAAACACTAATTACGGTGGTTGGTTGTGGCGGTGATCGGGATAAAACAAAGCGTCCAAAAATGGCACATATTGCGTCAGCCTTGAGCACCAAAGTCATCTTTACAAGTGATAATCCAAGGTCAGAGGATCCTAGTCAAATTATTGCGGAAATGGAAGCTGGAGTCGCCCCTCAAAATTTTAAAAAAACCTTGTCTATTACAGATAGAAAACAAGCCATTAAAACCGCATGTCAATTAGCGCGGCCTAATGATATTATTCTTATTGCTGGTAAAGGTCATGAAGTTTATCAAGAGATTAAAGGCGTTAAAAAGGATTTCAACGATTATGAAATATCACAAACATTATTAATAGAACTACAAAAATAATATGCTATACTATTTATTTAAATATTTAGAAGAATCGCACCAATTTCCAGGAGCTTCTCTTTTTGGATTTTTGACATTCCGAGCAGCAGTTGCTATTATTTTATCACTATTAATTTCTACTATTTTTGGTAAACGTATTATTAGTTTTCTTCAAAAACAACAAGTTGGTGAAATTATTCGAGACCTAGGTTTAGAAGGACAAAAGGAAAAAGCAGGAACTCCAACTATGGGTGGGGTGATCATTATTTTAGCGACATTAATCCCTGTTCTTTTATTGGCCAAATTAGATAATATTTATATTATTTTATTGCTAATTACAACCTTATGGATGGGGGTAATTGGGTTTTTAGACGATTATATCAAGAAGTTTAAAAACGATAAAGAAGGTTTAAAAGGCCGGTTTAAAGTGCTAGGTCAAATTGGCTTAGGAATTATAGTAGGAACGACCTTGTTTTTTCACAATGAAGTGACAATAAAAGAGAAGATACCAACACATTTACAAATTGAATCATCAACAGAACAGTCGGTTCTTCAGTTTTATCCTGAATCAAAATCTACCAAAACAACCATTCCTTTTGTGAAGTCAAATGAATTTGACTACGCGGATTTAATCACTTGGATACATCCTGGTTTAGAAAAATATGCATGGATTGTATTTGTGTTAGCGGTTATCTTTATTATAACTGCGGTATCAAATGGTGCTAATTTAACAGATGGAATTGATGGTTTAGCCGCAGGCACATCCGCAATTATTGTATTGACTCTTGGGATTTTTGCGTGGGTATCTGGTAACATTATTTTCTCTGACTATTTAAATATAATGTACATCCCACGTGTTGAAGAAATCACTATTTATATCGCAGCTTTTGTTGGGGCGTTAATAGGTTTTCTGTGGTATAATACCTATCCAGCGCAAGTGTTTATGGGAGATACAGGAAGTCTTACGATAGGTGGGATTATTGCAGTTATTGCTATAGCTGTGCGTAAAGAGTGGTTAATTCCTGTATTATGTGGAATTTTCTTAGTAGAAAACTTATCGGTGGTATTACAGGTAGGTTACTTTAAATATACGAGAAAAAAATACGGAGCAGGGCGTCGCATATTTAAAATGGCTCCCTTGCATCATCATTACCAAAAATCAGGATATCATGAAAGTAAAATCGTAACACGGTTTTGGATCATCGGAATACTGTTGGCAATAGTAACAATAGTCACTTTGAAAATTCGATAGATGAAACGATTAGTGGTTCTTGGCGGTGGAGAAAGCGGTGTAGGTGCCGCGCTGTTGGGAAAAGAAAAAGAGTACAATGTATTTCTTTCTGATTCAGGAAAGATTGCGCAAAAATATAAAGACGTTCTTACACATAATGAGATTGAATGGGAGGACGAAGGGCATACCGAATCCGAAATTTTGAAAGCAGATTTAGTTGTTAAAAGCCCCGGAATTCCGGACCACGTTCCATTGGTTCAAAACATATTAGAAGCAGCTATTTCTGTAATATCTGAAATTGAATTTGCAGCAATATTTACAACTGCGAATATTATTGGAATTACGGGGAGTAACGGTAAAACAACCACAACCTTAATGGTGCATCACATCATGAAACAGGCGGGGTTAGATGTGGCAATGGCAGGCAATATTGGCGATAGTTTTGCAAAACAAGTCCTTAACAATAACGCTAATTACGTTTTAGAGCTCAGTAGTTTTCAGCTAGATGGTATTGATAAATTTAGGCCACATATTGCTATTATCACCAATATTACTCCGGATCATTTGGACCGCTATGACTATAAATTTGAAAACTATATCGCTTCAAAGTTTAGAATAGCAATGAATCAAACTTCCGATGATTATTTGATATATGACGCTGATGATGAAGTGATTGTATCCTATGTAAAAAACCATCCAATTCAATCGACATTAGTGCCTTTTTCGCTTACAAAAACTGTGGCCAATGGGGCATATTTAGAACACAACACTATACTAATAGAATTTAATAAAAGAGATATAATTATGTCAACAACAAACTTAGCTTTAGAAGGAAAGCACAATATCAAAAATGCGATGGCTGCATCTACAGTGGCGCATTTACTGAAAATTAGAAAAGCAACGATTAGAGAAAGTCTTGAGGGGTTTCAAGGCGCAGAACACCGATTAGAGCAAGTTCTTACAATCAACAAAGTCAAGTATATAAATGATTCTAAAGCCACCAATGTAAACGCTACATATTATGCTTTGGAAAGCATGAATACATCAACAGTGTGGATTGTGGGTGGTGTAGATAAAGGAAATGACTACAAGTCATTGTTTCCATTTGTCAATGAAAAAGTTAAAGCAATTATTTGCTTGGGCAAGGATAATGAGAAGCTGTTTGATGCGTTTGGAAATATGGTAGATACTATCATAGAAACACAGTACATGAGTGAGGCTGTTAAAATTGCTTATAAAATTGCCGCTACTGGAGAGTCTGTATTATTGTCTCCTGCTTGTGCCAGTTTTGATTTATTTGAAAATTATGAAGACCGAGGACAACAATTTAAAGCCGCTGTGAGACAATTATAATGAAGACAGTATTTGAAAACATAAAAGGGGATCGAATTATTTGGGCTATTGCAGCTTTGTTAGCAATATTCTCATTCCTACCCGTCTACAGTGCGGCTAGTAATTTAGCTTATATTGGAGACGGTAGCAATACCTTTCGATATTTTATCAAGCACTTTGTGCATTTGTTTTTAGGGTTTTCAATTATCTATGGCGTTCATAAAATTCCGTACCGATATTTTAGAGGTCTTTCTTTGGTTATGATCCCTGTTGTTTTAATTCTGTTAATTATCACAATGCTACAAGGAACAACCATTGGTGGGGCCAATGCGAGTCGTTGGATTCGTGTGCCGATTGTTGGTTTTACATTTCAGCCCTCCACATTAGCAGCTTTAGTTTTAATGGTGTATATCGCCCGTTATTTATCAAAAGTTAAGGATGAAGTTGTTTCATTTAAAGCGTCTATTCTTCCATTATGGTTGCCTGTTTTTATTGTATTAGCTTTGATTCTACCTGCTAATTTTTCAACAACGGCTCTCATTTTTTCAATGGCTATTTTGTTAACGTTTTTGGGAGGATATCCATTAAAACACCTTGCTGTTATTATAGGGTCAGGCGTTGTGGTTCTGATGTTTTTTGTGTTAACAGCAAAAGCATTTCCAGATTTAATGCCCAACAGAGTTGATACGTGGACGAGTCGAATTTCTAGTTTTATGAATCCCGAAGTTACTCAAGAGAATTATCAAATTGAACAAGCAAAAATAGCAATAGCTACTGGAGGAATTCAAGGATTAGGACCTGGAAAAAGCGTTCAAAAAAACTTTTTGCCACAATCCTCGTCCGATTTTATTTTTGCCATCATTATCGAGGAATATGGACTTATAGGCGGCATATCTTTATTGATTCTGTATTTATGGCTGTTGTTTCGAATTGTAATTGTTGCACAGAATTCGAATACCGTATTTGGAAAGCTATTAACTATTGGAGTAGGGATTCCAATTGTATTTCAGGCCTTAGTAAATATGGGTGTTGCTGTGGAGATTTTTCCTGTAACAGGACAAACATTGCCGCTTATAAGTAGCGGAGGAACTTCTATTTGGGTCACATGTTTAGCACTTGGGATAGTCCTAAGTGTTAGTGTTAAATCTGATGCCGAAACCATACAAGAAACCGAAGGTCAACATCCTTTAGAAATATTAAGCGAAGCACTGTAATGAACGCATATAAAATCATATTATCAGGTGGAGGTACAGGGGGTCATATATATCCTGCGATTGCCATTGCAAACGAATTAAAAACACGATTCCCAGAATCCGAGTTTTTGTTTGTGGGTGCAAAAGATAAGATGGAAATGCAAAAAGTACCTCAAGCAGGCTATCCAATTATTGGCTTGTGGATCTCTGGAATTCAAAGACGATTAACGTTTAAAAATTTATTATTTCCTGTTAAATTACTGGTGAGCTTATTTAGGTCTATGACAATTTTAAACTCCTTTAAGCCTGATGTTGTAGTTGGAACTGGTGGTTTCGCTAGTGGTCCTTTACTGCAAGTGGCTGCTTTGAAAGGTGTGCCGACATTAATTCAAGAACAAAATTCATTTCCAGGCATCACCAATAAATTATTATCTAAAAAAGTAACCAAAGTTTGTGTTGCATACGATGGTTTAGAGCGGTTTTTTCCAAAAGATAAATTGATATTAACCGGCAATCCGGTACGTCAAGATCTATTAGATTTAGAAAACAAATCAGCGGAAGCCAATACATTTTTCAACCTAGATTCCCATAAAAAAACGCTATTGGTTTTGGGTGGTAGTTTGGGTGCGCGCCGTATAAATCAGTTAGTAGAATTTGAACTTGAATATTTCAAAAATTTAGATATACAGCTTATATGGCAATGCGGCAAATTATATGAGCATGATTACAGTTGCTATAACTCAAACGATACTGTACAGGTGCACACCTTTTTAAATCGAATGGATTTAGCGTATGCGGCAGCAGATGTTATTATTTCTAGAGCTGGAGCAAGTTCTGTATCCGAGCTTTGTGTCGTTGGAAAACCTGTAGTTTTTATTCCATCTCCAAATGTGTCGGAAGACCATCAAACTAAAAATGCTTCAGCTGTTTCAGAACAACAAGCCGCACTATTGATCCGCGAACAGGATTTGGGATCAAATTTTGAAACTCAGTTTTCAGCGCTCATTACTTCCGATTCAAAACAACTCGAATTATCAACCAATATAAAAAAATTAGCTTTAAAAAAAGCAACACAATCTATTGTTGATGAGATTGAAAAGCTATTACATATATGAATTTAAAAACCATACATAACGTATATTTTATAGGCATCGGTGGAGTTGGCATGAGTGCGCTTGCAAAATATTTTGTAGCTCTAGGTAAAAACGTTGGTGGGTATGATAAAGTTTCCTCGGCAATTACGGAATCTCTTTTGGAATTAGGAATTGACATTCAATTTGAAACCACGGTTAATCAGATAGATGAATCTTTCATTAATCCTTCAACGACTCTTGTAGTATTCACTCCAGCGATATCAAAGTCAAATGTAATTTTTCAATATTTTGAAACTCATAATTTTAAAATTTTAAAACGCTCCGAAGTCTTGGGGCTTGTTACCGAGCTTACTCAATGTTTGGCAGTTGCGGGGACACATGGTAAAACCACTACGAGCAGCATATTAGGGCATTTGATGTATGAGTGTAATGAAAAAGTTACGGCTTTTATTGGCGGTATTACAGAAAACTATCAATCCAATTTAATTCAAAATGGAACTGAAATATCAGTGGTAGAGGCGGATGAATTTGACCGTTCATTTTTAACACTCAGACCAGACTTTGCTTGTATAACTTCAATGGATGCGGATCATTTAGATGTTTATAGTTCAGAAGAAGATTTAGCTGAAACATTCAAAGCATTTACGAAAAAAATTAAACCATCAGGAAAATTATTCGTTAGAAAAGGATTGCCTTTAGAGGGTATTACTTACGGCGTAAATGAAGATGCAGATTATGCAGCTGTAAATGTTCGTATAGAGAAAGGGTTGTACTGCTTTGATCTTAAAACTCCATCGATCTGCATTGAAAATATACAATTTCATTTACCTGGCACACATAATGTGTCTAATGCGGTCGCCGCAATGGCAATGGCGCTAGAGTTTGGATGTGATGCTGGAAGTTTGACAAAAGCGTTGAAGACCTATAAAGGCGTCAAAAGGCGTTTTACATACCAAATAAAATCAAAAGAATTTGTGTTTATAGATGATTACGCGCATCATCCTAAAGAAATAAATGCGGTATATCAAGCTGTAAGGGAAATGTATCCAACCGAAAAAGTAGCCGTCGTGTTTCAGCCTCATTTATTTAGTAGAACAAGGGATTTTGTAGATGCTTTTGCAGAGAGTCTATCCCAATTTGATGCCGTCTTTTTATTAGAGATTTATCCAGCCAGAGAGCTTCCGATTTCAGGGGTTACATCAAGTTGGCTATTAGATAAAATAAACAGCCCAGTAAAAAAATTAATTTCTAAACCAGAAATTGTTACCGAAATAAAAAACATTGGATTCCCTGTAATGATAACCCTTGGAGCAGGAGATATTGGGGTAGAAGTTTCAGGACTAAAAAAAAAATTAAGCTATGCATATTAACTGGAATGTCATAAAAAGTGTATTGCTGCTAGGGTTAGTAGTGTTTTTGTATGCTTTTTCGTCTCATAAGAATAATAGTCGAATGGTGTCTAAAGTAGCCGTTCAGTTTACAGGAAATGAGAACGTTTATATTACTTCAGAAATGGTTAATAAATTGTTAATACAAAATCAAGAACACCTGTATATTTTACCTAAAGATAATTTAGATTTGAAGGAGATGGAGATGGTGCTAGAGTCTGACGATATGGTAAAGTCAGCTCAAGTGTATCTTACTGTAAACGGTGAGGTTAGCGCAACAGTAGAACAACGTCGACCAATTGCTAGAGTACAAACTGCGTCAATATTTTATATTGATGAAGATGGTTTAGCAATGCCTTTGTCTCCGCAACACAGTGCGCGTGTGCCATTGGTTACGGGGATTATCGAAAACGAACAATTGGATGCTGTTTATAGTATGGCTTTAAAAATAGATCAAGATCCTTTTTTAAAAACCTATATCACCGAAATTCATCAAAATAAAACTAAGGAAATTCGTTTAAAAATGAGGTTGCTAAATTTTGAGATCGAAGTCGGAAGTCTTGATAGATTAGACGAAAAAATGAAAAATTTAAAAGCATTCTATCAAAAAGCAAAAAAAGATAAGATGTTAGATATATACAAAAGCGTGAATTTACAGTTTAAGAATCAAGTTGTTTGCACAAAAAAATAAAGGTATGGAAGCTCAAAACATTTCAGTAGGATTAGATATTGGGACCACAAAAATTGTGGCTATGATAGGTCGTAAAAATGAATATGACAAATTAGAAATACTTGGTATTGGAAAGTCTAAAAGTTTAGGCGTCCATAGAGGTGTCGTAAATAATATTACACAAACAATTCAGTCTATTCAGCAAGCCGTTTTAGAATCTGAAGCGGATTCAGGTCTTAAGATTGGAGAAGTGACCGTTGGGATTGCTGGACAACACATTCGAAGCCTTCAACATAGCGATTATATCACTAGAGAAAATTCTGAACTCGTAATTAATGAAGAAGATATAGATCGTCTTATTAACCAAGTTCATAAATTAGTGATGTTACCTGGAGAAGAAATTATTCATGTTTTGCCTCAAGATTATAAAGTTGATGGACAGGCAGAGATCAAAGAGCCTATTGGGATGTATGGGGAACGCCTTGAAGCTAATTTTCATGTGGTTGTAGGTCAAGTTTCATCTATTCGAAATATTGGGCGTTGTGTACAAACTGCGGGCTTAGATTTAGATGGCATCACCTTAGAACCTTTAGCCTCGGCAAATGCAGTATTGAGCCAAGAAGAAAAAGAAGCTGGTGTAGCATTGATTGACATTGGAGGAGGAACAACAGATTTAGCCGTTTTTAAAGATGGTATCATTCGTCATACCGCCGTGATTCCTTTTGGTGGTAATGTTATTACAGAAGACATCAAAGAAGGGTGTTCAATTATAGAAAAACAGGCAGAGTTATTAAAAATAAAATTTGGATCTGCATGGCCAGGAGAAAATAAGGAAAATGAAATCGTATCGATTCCAGGATTGAGAGGTCGTGATCCTAAAGAAATTACACTTAAAAACTTATCAAAAATAATTCATGCCCGAGTGGTGGAAATTATTGAGCAGGTTTATGTAGAGATCAAAAATTACGGCCACGAAGAGCAGAAGAAAAAACTCATCGCTGGTATTGTATTGACAGGTGGTGGAAGTCAGTTGAAACACTTGAAACAGTTAGTAGAATATATTACAGGGATGGATACAAGAGTAGGCTACCCGAACGAGCATTTGGCAGGCGATAGCGATAGCGATATTACAAGTCCAATGTATGCCACAGCGGTTGGATTAGTCATGGATAGCTTGTTGCGACAAGAAAAACGAAGTGTTGAAACTCCAGAAGAAGTGGATGCGAAAGAAGAAACCATTCAAATACCTGTTGAGTCACCTCGTGATAATCGAAGTTTTTTGGACAAATTAACTGAACGAGTTAAGGACTTTTTAGATAATGCAGAATAAAATTTATAACCAGTAAAATTAAGTATATGAGCAGCAGTAACGATTTTGGAATCACATTCGATCTCCCAAAAAACCAATCTAACGTCATCAAAGTAATTGGTGTTGGTGGGGGAGGAAGTAATGCTATTAACCACATGTTTAAACAAGGGATCAAAGGAGTCGATTTTGTGATCTGTAATACGGATTCACAAGCCTTGAACAATAGTGGCGTTCCCAATAAAATTCAACTTGGAGTCCATCTAACCGAAGGATTAGGTGCAGGTGCTAACCCAGAAATTGGTGAGCAATCGGCTGTCGAAAGTCTAGAGGATATTCGTGCCATGCTAACAACGAATACCAAAATGGTATTTATCACAGCAGGTATGGGTGGTGGAACTGGAACTGGAGCTGCGCCAATCATAGCAAAAATGGCAAAAGAGCTGGATATTCTTACTGTGGGTATTGTAACTATGCCTTTTGAGTTTGAAGGTAAAATTAGAAATGCTCAAGCTCATCAGGGAATTGAAAAATTTCGAAAAACAGTGGATTCATTAGTTATTATAAATAATAATAAATTAAGAGAAGTCTATGGAAATTTAGGGTTTAAAGCGGGGTTCTCTAAGGCCGATGAAGTGCTTTCTACTGCCGCACGTGGAATTGCTGAAGTTATTACACACCATTACTTACAAAATATTGATTTACGTGATGCTAAAACGGTACTGAGTAATAGTGGTACTGCTATTATGGGGTCGTCTTCTGCATCTGGACAAAACAGAGCGCAGGAAGCCATCACAAATGCATTAGATTCTCCATTGCTTAATGACAATAAAATTACTGGTGCCAAGAACGTATTGCTGTTAATCGTGTCTGGTGCTCAGGAAATTACGATTGATGAAATAGGAGAAATAAATGATCATATTCAAGCTGAAGCTGGTTTTGGGGCCAATATTATCATGGGTGTCGGAGAAGATGAAACTTTAGGAGATGCTGTTTCGGTAACTATTATTGCAACAGGATTTGACGTAGATCAACAGAATGATATCTCAAATACAGAAGTTAAAAAAGTAGTTCATGCGCTTGAAGATGAACAAAAAATGGTACATGATTTAATGCCTGTTGATCCCGCAAGTACACCTTCAAAAACTATTGATCCTGTAAGTGAACCAACCGTAGTTCATACTCTTGAAGAAGAGATTGAAGAAGAAGAAGTGTTTACGGCTGTTGATACAAATGCGTTCACAGACTCAGATTTAATTCCGACTACAGCGGTTATAACAGATTTAGATGTTGTTTATGAAACAGTGGATTTAGAAGAACCAGAAGATGATTTTATAATAAATGAAGTCACCACACTACAGCCTGAAGTAAACGATTTTGAAGCAGTTCAAGAAGACCAAACAATGTTAACGTTTGATATGCCAATTTCTAACAAATCAACGCTATCAGAATCTGAGAAAGTAGAGGTTTTTACTTTAGAGGATACTGCTGTAAATAACATTGAAGTGAATGATTATATTGAGTTAATACCAGTCACTGAAGCAAATGATGAAGGGGAAACGCGTTATGTTTTAGATGATCATATTGTTTTAGAACAAACAGAAAAAAAATATAAAGGCGAAAAACATACAGCAAAACTCGATGTTGATGTAGATGAAGAAATGACTTTTACCAAAGTAACGGTCAAAGAACGAACAAAAACTTCAGAGCCAGAAGAAACAACGGACCCTTACAACAGTCCAATTTCTATATCTCTTCGTGAAAGAGCGGATGAAAGACGTCAAAAAATGAAGGCCTTTAATTATAAATTCAACACGTCTAAAATCGAAGACATTGAAAAGGAACCTGCCTATAAACGTCAAGGCGTAAACTTGAACGACGTAGCCCATTCTTCGGATGTGCAGTCTTCAAGAACAACAATCGGACTTGACGATAATGATGAGGTTCAACTGCGTTCAAATAATTCGTATTTGCATGATAACGTAGATTAGCGTCACTTAGTACTAAATTTTAAAACCTGACAACTAAATTTAGTTGTCAGGTTTTTTATAAATTTTTAAGACTAAGATTTTTTGTTTTTGTTATATTCGTACCCTAATTAAATATCAATTTTATGAGTTTACAAGATTCAGTAATGACCGCGCTTAAAGCTGCTATGAAATCTAAAGATACCGTAGCCCTTACAGCACTAAGATCGATAAAGTCTGCTATTTTATTAGCGCGAACCAGTGGTTCTGATGCTGAAATAACTGAAGAAGATGAGTTCAAGTTATTACAAAAATTAGTGAAGCAACGTCGCGATAGTGCTGCTATATTCAGGGAACAAAATCGCTCAGATTTAGCAGAACCTGAATTGGCAGAAGTTGAAGTCATCAGTCAGTTTTTACCGCAAATGTTAGAGGAATCTGAAGTCGAAAAAGTTGTGGTAGACACCATTGCGTCTTTAGGGGCTTCTGGGATGAAAGATATGGGACGTGTGATGGGTGTGGTCAGTAAAACACTCGCAGGTAAAACCGATGGTAAAACAATATCAACGTTAGTGAAAGCTAAGTTGTCTTAAACATAATGGCCCAGTAGTTCAACTGGATAGAATATCAGATTTCGGCTCTGACGGTTGGGGGTTCGAATCCCTTCTGGGTCACTAAATCGGAGAATTGATTCACAGGAATCGGTTCTCCATTTTTTATGTTTGATATTTCCTTCGTTAAAATCGGGATTGCCCCAAAAATAGCGTTCACTTTTGGGGTTCGAACTCGGTCGTTTGACTTGTCGTAACCCAGACCGGATGGAAACACTAAATTTTGTAGTTTTTGTTTTTGTTTTAAATCCCCTTCAGTCCAAATCTTTTCAAGAGATGCGGATAAACTAAGCGCTTTATCAATAGCCAATTCAAGGTTCGAACTATTTAATGTTGGATTTTCTTTTTTATATTAAAACCCCTATTTAAAGCACATATGAAAATATGTGATAAATAATTGTACATTATTGGTATGAATGATTTTAAATTTATCTAATATTTACATATATGATTTTAAAAACTAGTTCACGAATATTAAAAATCCATCCTAAGGATAATATAGTTGTTGCTTTATGTGATTTAAATAAAGGATTAACAATTCAAATTGATGCTGGTGAATTTCAGCTTGTAACCAATGTTGCTTCTAAACATAAATTATCAATTGAAAATTTTAGTATTGGGGATTCTATTTTCATGTATGGGGTAGTGGTTGGAAAAGCAGTTAGAGAAATTCAAAAAGGAGAATCCATAACAACCTTTAATATTTCTCATCAAACAGAATCATATGAACTCCCAAAATTCAAAAAGCAAATTAAATGGGAAGCTCCTAAATCTTCTGATTTCTTGAAACGTACATTTTTAGGGTATCATAGAGATAATGGTGCTGTTGGTACCGAGAACAATTGGTTAATCATTCCTTTAGTTTTTTGTCAAAATAGGAATGTTGAAATTCTGAAAAAAACCATGTTAGATAAATTCGGTTACGAGAAGTCAGTTAAAGACACCTTCAATATAGATGAGCTTGTTCATAAATATAATTCTGGCGCCTCAGAAAATGAACTTTTAGAGTTGGATTTAATAAAAAGTAGTCATAATAACAAAAATAAGCCTTTGTTTTCTAATGTTGACGGAATTTATTTTTTATCTCATGATGGAGGTTGTGGCGGGGCTACTTCTGATGCAGTTACACTTTGTAATTTATTGGCAGGTTACATTAATAATCCAAATATTGCTGGAGCAACAGTTTTGAGTTTAGGCTGTCAACATGCTCAAATTAAGCTTGTAGAAAAGGCTCTAAAACGCATCGCTCCAAATATTAAAAAGCCAATTTATTTTTTAGAACAACAACAAAGCAAATCTGAACCAGAATTCTTGGCAGATGCAATAAAAAAAACATTTACTGGTTTGATTCAAGCCAATAAAGTTTCAAGAGCTCCTGCACCTTTAAATAAATTAACACTCGGCTTAGAATGTGGTGGCTCCGACGGGTTTTCTGGTATTTCTGCCAATCCAACCTTAGGCTATGTTTCGGATATAATTGTTGGGCTAGGAGGCTCTGCAATCCTTTCTGAATTTCCAGAGCTAAATGGCGTCGAACAAGAACTTATCAACCGCTGTGTTGATATTGATAAAGCACAGAAATTTGCCGAAATCATGGAGGCCTATAACACTAAAGCAACCGCTTTGGGTGCGGGATTTTATGCAAATCCATCCCCTGGAAATATAAAAGATGGACTTATTACAGACGCTATAAAGTCTGCTGGTGCTGCAAAAAAAGGAGGTACTTCGCCAGTGGTTGATGTGTTGGATTACACAGAACAGTTAATAAAACCCGGTTTAAATCTATTATGTACCCCCGGCAATGATGTAGAATCGACTACAGGCCTAGCGGGTTCAGGAGCTAATTTGATTTTATTTACAACAGGACTTGGAACGCCTACAGGCAATCCAGCTGTGCCAGTTGTAAAGGTATCCACGAACACTAAGTTGTATAATAAAATGAACGATATTATAGACTTTAATACAGGTACTATTATTGAAGGTACAGATACCATAGAAGATTGTGGTAAAGCACTACTTGAGTTTATCATAAAAGTAGCAAGTGGAACCATACAACCACATGCACGAAGATTAGACCAAAACGATTTTATTCCTTGGAAACGAGGCTTATCGTTATAAATTTAGATATATGAAAACAAAATTCTCTCTAAAGAATAAAAGCGCCATCATTACAGGAGGCGGTAGCGGTATAGGCAAAGCCATTGCTGAAACATTTTCTCAACAAGGAGCTCATGTACATATTTTAGATTATGATTTACAATCTGCCTCAGAAGCCGTTGAAGCCATTAAGGCGAAGGGGTTTTTAGCTTCTGCCTATTATTGCGATGTCGCAAATTTTCAACAAGTTTCAGATATAATTTCAAATATATCATCTCATACCTCAGTAGATATTTTAATTAATAACGCAGGCGTAGCGCATGTGGGAAATATTGAAACCTGTGAGGAGGAAGATTTAGATAGATTATATAATATAAACATCAAAGGGGTTTTCAATTGTACGAAAGCTTGTATTTCATTAATGAAAACTCAAAATAGCGGAGTGATTTTAAACTTAGCGTCCATTGCCTCCTCTGTTGGTATTTCAGATCGTTTTGCCTATTCTATGACAAAAGGAGCGGTATTAACAATGACATATTCTATAGCAAAGGATTATATTAACCACAACATTCGTTGTAATTGTATTTCTCCAGCTAGAGTACACACGCCATTTGTAGATGGCTTTATTAAAGAAAACTATCCAGGAAAAGAATCGGAAATGTTTGAAAATTTATCAAAAACCCAACCTATTGGTCGGATGGGAATTCCACAAGAAATAGCAGATTTAGCATTATTCTTGTGTTCTAACGAATCTAGCTTTATTACAGGCTCTAACTATGGAATTGATGGCGGCTATGTCACACTTAACTCAAAATAAAAATAAATGAAACTTATTAGATTTGGAACTATTAATAAAGAAAAACCAGGGGTTTTGTTGCCCAATGGAATCAAGTTAGATGTATCTGCATTTGTATCTGACTACAATGAGGATTTTTTTGGAAATAATGGAATAGAAAAACTACAAATTTGGCTTGATAAAAACCAAGAGAATTGTACAATTGTGAAGGATGATGTTCGCTTAGGACCTCCTTTAATGCGCCCTTCAAAAATTGTTTGTGTTGGACTAAATTATGCCAAACATGCAGCTGAAAGTGGAATGGATGTTCCTGAAGAACCGGTGCTCTTCTTTAAAGCAACTTCTGCTATTGTTGGGCCTAATGACCCGATTATCATTCCAAAAGGCAGCAAAAAAACCGACTGGGAAGTAGAATTAGCTGTAGTTGTAGGTAAAAAAGCATCTTATGTAAGCGAAAGTGAAGCATTAAATCATGTGGCTGGTTATGTATTACACAACGATGTTAGCGAACGTGCATTCCAATTGGAACAATCTGGGCAATGGGTAAAAGGAAAAAGCTGCGATACTTTTGCCCCTATTGGGCCATTTATTGCTACCCCCGAAGAAATTGATAATCCAAACAATTTAAACCTTTGGTTGAAGGTTAATGGAGAAGAAATGCAAAATAGTAGTACTTCAGATTTTATTTTTAATATTCAGCAAGTGGTTAGTTACATAAGCCAATACATGACTTTATTACCTGGTGATATTATTTCAACAGGAACACCATTTGGTGTCGGTTTAGGATTAACGCCTCCTCGATACTTGAAAGATGGAGATGTTATAGAATTAGGAATTGAGGGTTTAGGATCTTCAAGACAAACTTGTATAGCTTACAAATGATTATAGATAGCCATCAACATTTTTGGAATTATGACCCTCTAAGACACATTTGGATTGATGACTCTATGGAGGTTATCCGAAAGGATTTTCTTCCCAATGATTTAAAACCACTTTTACAAGAAAATGGAGTTGATTGCTGTATCGCTGTTCAGGCAGATCAAACTGAAATGGAAACAGAATTTTTGTTGGAATGTGCTAAACATAATCCATTCATAAAAGGGGTTGTAGGTTGGGTAGATTTAATTGATGAAAATCTTGAAGACCGCTTAAAACATTTTACTACCAATCCTTTATTCAAGGGTGTACGACATATTGTACAATCTGAGAAAGACGATTATTTACTTCGCAAAGATGTACAACGTGGAATAGGTTTGCTATCGAAATACAATCTCACTTTTGATATTCTTGTTTTTCCAAAACAACTTCCAGCAGCCGTCCAAATGGTTAAAAAGTTTCCAAAACAAACCTTTATATTAGACCATATTGCCAAACCAAATATTTCGGAACCTATGACTGAATTATGGAAAACCAATATAACGGCATTGTCTAAATTTGAAAATGTTCATTGTAAGCTTTCTGGAATGGTAACAGAAACTAAAGACTTTTGTTTTACAAAAGAAGATTTCACACCCTTTATAGATCATGTATTTTCGTGTTTTGGTGCCAACCGAATTCTATTTGGATCCGACTGGCCTGTTTGCCTACTTGCAGCGGATTACACTAAAGTTATAACATTGATTCTTGAATATCTAAATGAATATTCTGCTCATATAAAATCGCAAGTTTTAGGTATTAATGCTATTAAAATTTATAATCTTTAATAATATGGATTTAGGATTAAAAGATAAAGTAATTATCGTAACAGGTGGTTCAAAAGGTATTGGTAAAGGTATCGTATCCCTGTTGGCTAAAGAAGGCGCACTACCTGTAATTATTGGACGGAATAAGTCTAGTATTGAGATGGTAATTAATGAATATGAAAAAATGGGACTAAAAGTTGGTTTTGCATATGCAGAATTAACCTCGCCAGAACAATGTAAAAGATCCGTAAAAGAGGTTTTAGAAAGTTATGGTCGTATCGATGGACTTGTCAATAATGCAGGGGTTAATGATGGGGTTAGTTTAGAACACGGTAATTATAATGATTTTTTGGAGTCTATCAATCGTAATCTTACTCATTACTACTTGATGGCACAATTGGTACTTCCAGAATTAAAAAAAAATAAAGGTAGTATTGTAAATATTGGGTCTAAAACTGCGGACACTGGACAAGGGGGGACTTCTGGATATGCAGCAGCTAATGGAGGTCGAAATGCACTTACAAGAGAATGGGCTGTTGAACTTTTACCCTATGCCATTCGAGTAAATTGTGTTGTTGTGGCAGAATGTTTCACACCACTTTATGAGAAATGGATTAATACATTTGACAATAAAGATGAA
>Ga0102816_1000046_pt1 | contig 53338 bp, 49 predicted proteins | sample ColrivemetaGS545_FD_84509 | JGI IMG/M metagenome (GOLD analysis project Ga0102816, IMG submission 84509) | Estuarine microbial communities from the Columbia River estuary - Flood tide non-ETM metaG S.545 | ecosystem: Environmental > Aquatic > Marine > Intertidal zone > Estuary | place: USA...
TCGGTTACGCGACGATGACAAGGCAGGTACCGCCATCAATCCAGACCCCAACGACCTAGACAGCGAAACGCTGGATAGTTTGGAACTTGGCTATCGCGCTATATATTCGAGTGCGTCATACGAGCTAACCGCCTTTACGATGCATAAAGATAACTACCATTTCCGTGATGGCGATGACCGGTATGAAGCGGACGGACAAACCAAACACCACGGCATTGAGTTGAACCTCAAATGGGATGTCGCAAATAATCTGCAATTGGCTTCAAGCCTAACCTATGCGAAACACGAATACGCCTTCGATCGCGAAGTGGGCATGGTTCCATTCGGCTCCAATGAAGCCGAAACCATCACCGACGGTAACACCATCGATGGGGCACCGGAAACTTTGGGCAACACCAAATTGATCTACACACTCAATGAGCGTCTCGACACTTCTGTGACTTGGGAACATGTCGGTGCGTATTTCATGGATGCGTCGAACTCCGCCGAATATGCGGGCCATGACGTGTTTGGACTGGGTGTCGACTACATGGTGTCGGGCGATAGCGCGGTAAGCCTTCGCGTCGATAATCTGCTCGACGAGCGTTATGCCACGCGCGCCGACAAATGGTTTGGGGACAATCGGTATTTCCCAGGAGAAGGCCGGCGTTTAATGGTGCACTTTACCCACGACTACTAAGTCGCGCTAGCTGGGCAGACAAATGGGGCAGGCAACGCCTGTCCCACCCATGCCGCAGTAGCCGTTCGGGTTTTTGCCCAAATATTGCTGATGGTAATCCTCGGCATAATAAAACGCCGGCGCCTCGACAATCTCTGTCGTAATGGCGCCGAAGCCAGCTTGGGTTAGCCCCGATTGAAAGCGCTCACGGCTGGCTTCCACGGCCTGCTTTTGCGCCGCGGAGGTGCAATAAACACCCGAGCGATATTGCGTGCCCACATCATTGCCTTGGCGCATGCCTTGGGTCGGATCGTGGTTTTCCCAGAACACTTGCAAGATGGCATCTAATGAAATTTGGGCCGGGTCGAAGACCACTTGCACCACTTCATTATGGCCGGTTTGGCCGCTGCATACTTCTTCATAGCTTGGGTTGGGCGTAAAGCCGCCTGCGTAGCCGACTTGCGTGGAATAAACGCCGGTTGCATTCCAAAACTTGCGCTCGGCGCCCCAAAAACAGCCCATGCCTGCGATAATAACTTCCATGCCTTCCGGCCAAGGGGCCACCATTTGGCTGCCCAGAATAAAATGTTTTTCCGGCACAAGCATGGCCATATCCCGACCCGGCAGACTTTGCGCGGCGTCAATCATTTCGGTTTTCTTTCCAAGTCCAAACATCGCTCTCTCCTTAGGTTAGGCGGCTGCGGTCAGTGTTGAAATAGGGCCATCTCGGCTGCCGGCCAGTAATTGGCGCAACCAAGCGTTGTCGTCGGTCTCTGCCGCTTTGGCCGAACCGTGCCAGCGCAATTCGCCCTCGTGCATCACGCCAATCTCGTCATAGGCTTGCGTGATGCCAACCATATTGCTGGTCACGGAAATAACACAAGCCCCACTTTCGCGCGCCAGAGCGCTAATCATATCATCCACCCGCGCCGATAAAATAGGGTCGAGACCCGCCGTGGGGTTATCCAGCAGCAAAATATCGGGCTTGGTGGCAATGGCGCGAGCAAAGCCCACACGCTTTTGCATGCCGCCCGATAAATCGGCGGGAAATAAATCAGCATTGGCGGCCGGCAAGCCCACACGGGGCAGAAGCGCTTCGGCTTCGGCGCGTGCCTCGTCGCGCGCCATGCCATTGGCAATTAAGCGAAAGGCGATGTTTTCCCAAACTGGCAGGCTGTCGAATAAAGCGTTTTGCTGGAACAACATGCCGATGCGGTCATTCAAGCTAGCGGCGCGTTCATCCGAGACGCCCACCGCTTCGCCGTCGATAGAAATCACGCCACCATCGGGGCCATAAAGCCCCACGAGGCATTTTAGCAAAACCGATTTACCTGCCGCCGTCGGCCCAATCAAGGCCAAGGAGCGCCCCGCTTCGAGCGAGAGGCTTACTCCGTTTAAGGCTTTCAAAGCACCAAAACTTTTGCTGACAGAGGCAATTTTTATGCGGCTCATGAGGGTTCCTTTTTGCCAAACCAGGGCGAAATCACGACGGTATCTTATGACATAGTCGGCATAAGGTAACGGGCCTTGCCGACGTCCATAACATCAAACTCAACCTCGAAGATAGGCGCAAGTTGGCTCGGCGTAAAGACGTCGCGCGGCGCACCTTGCGCTGCCACCACGCCGTTTTGCAACACCAGCACATGGTCGCAAAACGCCTGCGCCAAATTTAGATCATGCACCACCACACCAACAGCGGCACCATCGTCGGCAGCGCCGCGTAATAAATGCATCACCCCCATGGCCCCTGCCGCGTCCAACGATTGGGTTGGCTCATCGAGCAATAATAAAGGCGAGCTGGCTACCAGCAAACGCGCCATATACACCCGAGACCGCTCGCCGCCCGACAGCGTATCAATGGAGCGGTCGCTAAATTGCGTTGCGTGGCAGCGCGCCAATGCGGCCGTCACCAGCGCCTCATCGCGAAACCCATGCGGCAAAAGCCCCAGCGCCACAACATCGCGGCACGATAATGGCCAAGCGGTATTTTGAAATTGCGGCAAATAAGCCAAATGGCGAGCGCGCGTTTTCGGGTTTTTCCAATCGCAGTTTTGCATATGAATAGAGCCCGCGCTCAAAGGGGCCAGCCCCGCGGCTGTGCGCAGCAAAGTGGTTTTACCCGCCCCATTGGGCCCCACAATCGCGGTAATTTGACCGGCTTCGAAGCGGCAGCTTATGTCGTGCAAAATCGACTTTTGCGAGGGGCCTTCGGGCGTCAGCGCCGATATGTTTTTCAGCTCAAGCATAAGATACCCACCCCGCGCCGTGGTTTGTCGGTGCAAAAACCTGCGGATGCAAAATCTCGGCAACAATCTCAGCCGACTGCAACAATCGCGGCCCCGGCCGATTGAAAAAATGATTGCCATTGACCAGATAAACCTGGCCATCGCGCACCGCACGCAAAGCCTGATACTCCGGCAAATCGCTCACGGCGGCCATTTCCTCGCGGGCCCGCTCGATGGAAAACCCACACGGGCCAACTAAAATAACCTCTGGATCAGCCTCCGCCACTTGCGCCCAGCTCACCACCGGCGAATGCGCGCCTTCTTGGCCCAACACCACGTCGCCGCCAGCGGCCGCTATCGTCTCGGGCATCCAATTTCCAGCCCCCATCAGGGGTGCCGTCCACTCCATAAAAAACACGCGCTTGGACGCCAATGAGGCGGTTTGCGCGCGCAGCTTGGAAAACCCATCGGCAAGTTGCGCGTTGAGCGCTTCGCCGGCCGCAACCACGCCAAGGCTTTGGGCAACATGGGCAATGTCTTTGGCCACATCGGCCAGACACATCGGCTCCAATGATACTAGCTCGGGAGACGCGCTCGGCCCCACCCAATCGCGCAAAGCATGGCTCACCTCAGTCAGGCTCACGGCGCATAATTCGCATTGCGATTGGGTAATTACGAAATCGGGCGCCATATGCTGAATGGCCTCGGCATCGAGGCGATAGACAGATAGGCCGTCTTCCACCAAAGCGCGCACATCTCGATCGATGGTTGCGGCATCGGCTTGCGGGTTCATTTTAGGGGCGGTGAGAATGGGCAAAGCTTCAAGCTCGATTGGCCAGTCACATTCGTGGGAGCGACCAACCAAGTGGTCTGCCATACCCAGCGCGGCCACAATCTCGGTCGCGCTGGGCAAAAGGCTGACAATTTTTATATTCTTATTCATTCTAAAAACATGTCACATTTTTATCACAACTTCTAGACGGTTCTAGAAACTTGCGGTGAGGCCGATATAAAAGGCCCGCCCGGGGGTGCCAAAGCCTAACGCAGTTTCATATTGGTCATCTAAAGCATTTTCGACACGCGCCGAGAGCTTTGCCATTTGGCTTAACTGATAGGCAGCAGATAGATTGAGCAAAGTATAATCATCTAAGTCGACTTGCTGATACGTCGCAAAATTCGTGTCGATGGTTTTGCGAACCACCTGAACATTCATATTGCCTGACAAACGCTCGGAGATACGGTGCGAAAGATTTGCGTTCCATGTTTCTTCGGGACGGCGTATATCGCGTGCGCCCGTTTCTGTTTCTGCATCTAGTTTCGTGAAATTACCGCTCAAGACAGTCTGCTCGGAAATCTCTATGCGCCCCCGCAGTTCATACCCTGAGGACACACTATCGCCGTCTGACTGTTCATATTTACCGCATTGTGTCGCTACGTTTCCAGGATATGAATTCGCGACCAGACAGGCGTCGCCAGCCTGAGGCGTCACAGTGCCATATTTGATAAAATCGCTGACCGTAATTTTGAACGAGGCCAATTCCAAATAGCTCTTTTTAGTGGGCTGAAAGATGACAGCCAAATCATGTCCTTGGCTTTCTTCTGGCTGCAATTGAGTGTTGCCGCAAAGCCCATCTGCACAATAGTCGCTCAAGCCATAGGTTTCATATAGGCTTGGGGCGCGAAAGCCTGTGCCAATACTGGCGCGAAACCCAAAGCGGTCGAACATCTGTTTGGCAGCAAATCGGCTAGTATCAAATTTTCCAAAAGCTTTGCTATCATCTTGACGAACCGCGAGGGAGGCGCTTAGGCCTTGGTCACCGCCATATTGCAGAAGCGCAAGCAAGGCATCATTGTCGGTCTCATAAGTCGCGTCGGAAGTTTCATAGGTTTCGCTCTCACTCTCCACCCCTATCAATAGGTCGACTGTGTCAGAAAACTCTAGAACCCCTCTGTACGCCAAACTATCGCGCGACCCTATGGTGGTTAAAGTCGAAAACGTATAGGCCGAGTTGATATCCTCTGTTTGACCCAGCGACACTTTATGTTGCCAATCGCCTGCCGCATAAGCCAACGACACGCGTCCACCGATAGAATCAAAATCAGTATAATTGGTTAAACTATCTGAAGGGCCAGAAGCATCTGTGTCTACTTCACTGCTGACCGAACGCAGCGCCACATCGACAAAAATCTGATCCGATAAATCAACAACAAAACGGGCGCGACCTGTCAGCCTTTCATAGCCATCCTTTTCCACATTGCCATCGATTTCATTGGCAGCCGAAATGCCATCTGTATCGGTTTGTTGAACGAATAGGCCATAACCAAGGCCATAGCCAAGCGGGTTCGCCTCGCCTTGGCTTGAGAGGGAGACGATATTGGTGCCAAAGGAACCCGTGTCGACGGCGGCTGTGGTTTTCGTTTCGCCGCCATAAGCGGTGAATAAATTGATGGCGCCGCCAATGGCTTCACTGCCATAAAGTACACCTTGCGTGCCGCGTAAGACTTCCACACTGTCGAGCCCATGTGTTGGCAAATTAGCCCAAGAGGCTTGCTGGTTCACGGGGTCATTGATTTGCACGCCATCTACATAGACGCCGCTATATTTGCCCGTCATGCCGCGCAAAAACACATTGGAAGTGGCCCCCGCCCCGCCAGAGGCATAACTGTTCACACCGGCCAATGTAGTCAGCGCATCTTGCAGATAAATAGACTGCATCTCAGCCAATTCATCGGCAGTTAGAATATCCACCGAGGCACCAATTTGCGCCGCCGGCGTGGGAATGCCGGTGGCCGAGACGATAATCTCATTTACTTCTTGAGCCAAAGCAGGGGTCAAGACAGGCGCCATCAGGCTGGCACCAAAGCACAGGCCCGCTAGCGCAGGGTAACGAATATTTTTCATGTTGTTTCTCCAAACAGACGAAAGAACTCACGAAGAATTAGCTCTTCGCAAGGTAGGCACTCTGTCGTCTGTAACGGAAAACCCGCCTCGGCATGGTGCATCCCGCCCACCCGAAAAACGACCGATCAAGGCAGGTTTCCTGGCTCGCGGGTGAATGCTTTAGGCCGCCTTCCCCAATCGTTGAGTGGCATAATGGCCGTCGGCTATCCGCTGACAGTTGCGGGAGCAGCTATCGACTAAGGCCTATTTTGGCCCGCACGATATTCCCTTTTATCCCCATCGCTGGGGCACCTTGTTCGAATAAAATTAATAGCCCGAATTGCGCACTACTTCAAGTGTCGCTGACTAAACTTCCAGGGCGGCGCAGCAGCATCAGCAAAAGCGGCACGCCAAAAAAGGCCGTCAAAACACCAAGCTTTAATTCCGTCACTGTCGGGATGGCCCGAACCGCGGTATCTGCCAGCACCAATAAAATGGCGCCCAGTAAAGCCGAGGGCAACAGGCTACGCGACGGCATATGGCCACAATAGGGGCGCACCAAATGCGGCGCCACCAAGCCCACAAACCCAATGACGCCAGTAACAGAAACCACTGCGCCAATGGCTAAGGCCAGGCCAATCGCGATGCGCGCGCGCAAATTGCGCATGGCCAAACCTAAGGTTTGGGCCACTTCTTCTCCAAGCGCCAAAGCGTTGAGGCTGCGTGCCGTCGAAGCCATTAACAAACACCCAAACACCGCCCCCGGCAAAGCCAAGCTGACATGCACCCATGACCTATTTTCCACCGCGCCCAAAAGCCAGAAGGCAATTTCTAACGCGGCAAAATAATTCGGGCTCAAGTTCAACGCCAAAGCAATGCCGGCGCCGGCAAAAGCGGAAACCGCAAAGCCGGCCAAGATTAAGCGTAAAGAAGACGCGCCCTGGCCCGCCACCGCCATCAGCACCGCCACAGAAACCAAAGCCATAACGGCAGACGCCAAAGGCACCCAATAAGAGACGGTAGAGGCAAGCCCCAAATAAATCGCTATCACCGCGCCCAAAGCTGCGCCATTGCTGGCGCCCAAAATGCCTGGCTCGGCCAGCGGGTTTCTCAAAAACCCTTGGATGGCCGCCCCCGATAGGCCCAAAACAAAGCCAGTCATGGCAGCCAATACAATGCGCGGGGCGCGAATGGTTTCGAATAAAATAATATGAAACTCAGAGCCCTCCCCCGATAGGTAAGCCACAAGAGCGGATGGGGAGGTTGCGACATCGCCGATGAGCAAAGATATACTGGCAATCGACATTAAGGCGGCGAGCAACATGAGGTTGAGTTTTGTTATTTTTATCATGCAGCCAAGCTAACGGCGCGCGCGCGCCAGCGCAACCGCTTATGGACACGCCAAGCACTTCATGGCAAGCATTAGGTATGAAATGGATGCTACCCGTTCTCGTTTTCTTTGCCACGCTGGCGCCAGCGCAAGCTTTGCCCCGCGTGATGAGCCTAAACCTATGCGCGGACGCCTACCTGATGAGCTTTGCCGCCAAAGAGCAAGTGGTGGCACTGACGCCGCAATCTCGCGATACCAGCCTCTCGGCCTTGGCCTTGGCGGCGAAAAACTATCCAATTAGCGACGGGCAAATAGAAAGCATCGTGGCGCTGGCCCCCGATTTGGTGATTGTCTCTAGCTATAGCGACCCGCTGCGCAATCAGTTGATTGAAAAATTGGGCATACCGATTTTGGTGCAAGATGCGGCCAATGGGTTCAACGAAGCGCGCGCCGAGATATTGAGTTTAGGTCGCGCCATCGGGCGTCCTCGCCAGGCGGCGGCTTATGTAAAAAGGCTGGACGCGCAATTGGCCGCTTTGAAACCGGTTTCGCATCGCCCGCGCATCTTGCCCTTGCAAAGGCGCAATCTCACCGTTGGCAATGGACATATTTTAGATGAGATTATCGCCATGGCGGGCGGGCATAATATGGGACGCAGCCTGAGTGCCGCCCCCATGGGACGCGTGAGCCTCGAGACCGCACTAGCCAGCGACGCGGGCTATATACTGGTCAATGAGCGCGCCGATAGGTTTCGCGGGCCCGATAGTCGCGGCATGGAATTTTTGACCCACCCTGCCTTGGCCCGCCAATTTGGTGCCGAAAAGCGCCTATGGATAAATAATAATTTGCTGGTCTGTGCGGGCGCCACCACGCCCTTGGCCGTCGAGGCGCTGCTGCATCAAATCGGTCAGTCCAAAAATTAGACCTCCAGCTTTGTCGACTAGAGACCCAAGCCATTTCGTATGGCGGCTATGGGCCCGCGCAGCAGATATAGCGGCAGAGGCATAGCGGCATTTTCAATAGTAATCGATTGCAATTCTGCCGGCGCCAGACCATCGGGCGCACCAACCAAACGAGCCCGAATGTTCCGATCGGCAAATAACCCCGCCAACCATGGCGTGATGTGTTCGACTTCCAATTCATAATCAATGCCATTGACCCGCGTCTTCAACCGCGAGCCAGGCCGCAAAGCCATGGCGCCTTGGGGCGGAATTTGCAGATCAATTTGTGCCGGCGCCCGTGGCACCGTGCTGGGAGAGCCTCCCGATTGCGCCCCAGCTTGCGAAGCGGCGGAAACGGCAAGGCGGGCGGGCACGTCGACGTTTACCGGAATCGGAATGAAAAAGCTCGCCCCCAAAAGCGACAAGAAAACGAGCGTCGTCGCCAGTTTGGCAAAGCCGCGTCGCGCCCCTTTTCGGCCATGCACGCCCGCTTCTAGCGCGTCGACTGTATAGGCGGCGGCCTCGGCCAATTGGTCGAGCATGATACGAACCGGATGCGACCAAGGTGCTGCGCGCAGCAAAACAATGCCGCCGCGCAAGTTTCCATCTTCACGGCGCAAGGGAACATAGAGACCCTTTTTAGGCAGGTTGCCTGGCCAAGGGGTTTTCAGCTCAGCCGTCTCGAGCAAGGCCGGCGTCAGCTGCAAATTACTAAAAGCAGACTTAGTGAGCCATTGGCCGAGCTGATTGCCCCAATTCAAAATCGGCTTGGTGTCTTTACTGCGCAAAACGCCCGAGATGGTGACATCATAAATTTTACCCCGCGGGCTGCAGGTCCAAAACACCGCGCAATCATAGGGCGCAAATCGGTTCAAACGATTGACCACCAAACGCGCCAAGTCAGCGCCCTCGGGGACGCGACGAAACTCATGCTCGAGCAAAAACAACCCAGCCAGTGCCCGCATACCTAAACTGTCTTGCTGGTCCGCGCGCTGATAAGCGGCTTGCGTATCCGGATTTGGCGTTTGGGTTAAGTCGTCAGTCATGAAAAGTCACGCTGTCCTAAAATAAATGCAGAGGCCATAGATAAATTATGACAATGTTGTAAAATGATATTGGGATTCGGTATAGAGCAAATCCCTCTAAGGTAACTTGAGGTCAATTGCCTGTGCGTATCTTAGGTGCGTTTGTAAGTTGTGTAAGGAGTTTAAAATGGCGGATGAAGAAGGCGAAGTTCGGCGTATGGCCGAGATTGCTGACGCAATCAATGCTATTTTGGAAGCCGAGCCCTCGGTTGGCGATACGCCCACAAGCGCCCCGCAAAATAAACCGCCGCAAAAAGAGCAAGCCAGCCGCCCTGTGCCAGACGCCGCCACTGAAAACTTGGCTGAAAACTTGGCTGAAAACTTGGCTGATAATTTAGATGCTGCCATCGCCGCAGAATTTGCCAATGATGGCGAGCCAAAAGCCAGCCCTGTTGACGACCCCTTTGGCCCCGCGGCTAACTTAGATTTACCTGGCACAATAAGCCCCAGTGCCAATATGGCTATCGGCCAAGATGTGCGCCTTGGCAGCGATATGGCCAATCTGTCTTTGCGGATGCAAGACACACTCTCGGAAATTCGCCATCAAGCCAATGACGCATGGCAAGGCGCCGATGATCTTTTGGCGGAAATGGAAAAAGCCCGCGCCGGTCTGGTCGCCGATGTTCGAAGCCAAATTCAAACCATCGCGACAGACACGCAAAAACGGCGCCAGACGATTATGCAAGAGTTGGAGCAGCTGGAAAGCCAAAGCCTGATGGCGCGCGATGAAATGGAAGTCATGCTGGTGAAATTTGAAACCAGTTTGATGGATTTACATTCGCGCTACTTCCACAATGCCGAATCCGAGCGCGAGCGCTTGGGCCGCTATCGCGAGTTCTTGCAGTTCATGCTGGACGAACGCGAGTTGTAATGTCACGCTTTCCCTCTGAAAGAGGAGAAAGCCCATGAGCCCGAAAGCCCACCTGAAAAAAACCATCGAAGTTCTTGGCAAGACCATGAGCTATGTCGAGCTTGGCGACCCCAAGGGCCGACCCATTGTATTTCAACATGGCAACCCGACTTCCTCTTATCTATGGCGCAATATTATGCCGCATGCCGAAAGCTTAGGCCGCTGCATCGCCATCGACCTGATTGGCATGGGCGATAGCGATAAACTGGAAGACAGCGGGCCAGAGCGCTATAGTTTTGCCGAGCAGAGCCGCTATTTCGAAGCCGCGCTGGACGCGCTAGGCATTGCGCAAAACATCTTGCTGGTTATCCATGATTGGGGCAGCGCGCTGGGCTTTCATTATGCCGCGCGCCATGCAGATAAAGTGGCGGGTATTTGTTATATGGAAGCGATTGTGCAAGCCATCGCCTCGTGGGAAGACTGGCCCGAAGGCGCGCGCGATATTTTCAAGGCCTTTCGCTCCGACGCGGGCGAGGAGATTGTGCTCGAAAAAAACGTCTTTGTGGAAGCCGTGCTGCCCAATTCAATCCTTCGCGACCTCGACGAGGCCGAAATGGCTGCCTATCGCGCGCCTTTTGAAAATCCAGGCGAAGACCGCCGCCCTACCCTGACTTGGCCGCGCCAAATCCCCATTGCCGGCGAGCCTGCCGATGTGGTGGCGCAAGTCGACAGCTATGCCGCCTTTATGGCGCAAAGCCAAATGCCGAAACTCTTCATTAACGCCGACCCTGGATCCATTTTGGTCAGCGGACAACGCGATTTTTGCCGCACTTGGCCAAATCAGACAGAAGTTACCGTCTCGGGTACACATTTTATCCAAGAAGACAGCCCGCATGAGATTGGTGAGGCTTTAGTGGCCTGGATTACAGATAATAACATTTAATAATCATACTATTGTTGACCCAATCAGCGAATAACTCCAGATTATATCTATGACTGGTGAAAAAAGACGCACGGATGCTCTGGCAGAGGCTCTCGCCCTGCCTATTTTGACGCAAACCTTGGCGGAAGGGCAAAAAATGCCCTCTGATGCTGAAATTTGCGCGTCTCATAGCGTCTCTCGCACGGTGGTGCGCGAGGCGTTTCGGATCTTGAGCGGCAAGGGGTTGATTGTCGCCCGCCCCCGTGTTGGCACTTTGGTAGCCCCGCGCCCCACTTGGGCGCTTTGGGATGGCGATATCTTGCAATGGTTGGACAATCATAACGCGACAGGCACTAGCCCTTATGTCGATAAATGGCTCGCCGATGCCATGGATATTCGACTGGCTTTGGAGCCGAGCTTTGCCGCACTTGCGGCCTCGCGCGCAACGCCCAAAGCCAATGAGGCCTTGCAATTAGCCCTGCGCGAGTTGCAACAAGTAGGCACGATAGCGGCTGAGGCGGCATTTCTTGCGACCTTATATGACGCCACCGACAATGATTTTGCCGCCTATCCGCAACAGCTAACTGGCTGGAGCTTGCGGCATCGCAAGACGGGCGCGCCGCTGGCGGATTACGCAAGAGTAACCGCTGCCATAGCCCAAAAAGATAGCGCCACCGCTCGCCAAAGCGCCTTGCAAGCGCTGCTCGGGGGCTGAGCCGAGACCGCTCCCTGACGGGTTTTAGTCGCGCGCGCGTTATATTCATTGATTGGCGCCAAAGTGGCGCTAGACTTGAGACAGGTGAGCTTTGAACAACGCTATAAAAACATCGCGCCTCGCCCCAGGAGGTCCTTTGGTAACCAGCCAAACAGATGAACAGCTTCTCGCCGCCATTGGTCGCGGCGACACGGCCGCAGGCGCTGAAGTCATGCGCCGCCATTTGGGCTATGTACTGCACATCTGCCATCGCAAACTTGGCAATGCCGCCGAAGCCGAAGAGGCCGCCCAAGATGTATTCGCCTCCGTTTGGAAAAGCGCCGGCAACTGGCAAAGCGGGCAAGCCAAAGTGACCACTTGGTTGTTCCGCGTGGCCAGCAATCGCTGCATTGATATTTTGCGGCGGCGACGCCCGACCGCCAACATCGATGACATAAGCGAGCCGTCCGACCCCAGCGCCAATGCGGAAAAAGCGCTGCAAGTCGCTCAAAGAGACCGAACCATCCGCGCCGCCCTAGATACGCTGAGCCCCGACCAAAAGCAGGCCATTGAACTGGTCTATTACCAAGACCTGAAGCAACGCGAAGCGGTCGACAACATGGGGCTGAGCCTGGCCGCCCTAGAATCTATTTTGCGCCGCGCCCGCGCCAAATTACATCAAACCCTGGCCGCCCAAGGCGACCCGACAGAAATGGTTTCCCTATGAGTAATCCTATGCCGCCAAATCAACCCGCCCAAAAAACCTTTGAAGCGCTGCTTAGCGCCTACGGCAGCCGACCCGATAACTGGCCAGCCGAGGCGCGCGCCACCCTCGAAGACCGGATAGAGCAAGATCCCCAAGCCGCGGCTTTATTCGCGCGCGAAAAAAGCCTCGATGATTGGCTCGACGCCCGCCTGCCCGACCCCTCGCCAGAGCTAATGGATAAAATGTTGGCCAACCTGAAAACACAAATGCGCGCCCCATCCGCACAGATTGTCGGGCTGGATACGCGGCGTCAAACCAACTGGCAGGCCTCGACATTTGGCGCTGGCCTAACGGCACTGACCACGCTCGCGGCTTGTTTTATGGCCGGTTTCATCATCGGTCCGTTAATTTTTGAAACCCTCACGGGCGCTGGCGACCCGCTGGCTTCGCTTGAAATTATTTCGACAACCTTCCTTCCAACCGAACCTCTTTAGGAGATGACTATGTTAGAAAATAAAAAACTCATCTACTCCGTCTTAGCTGTTTCTCTTGCCCTCAATTTTTTCGTCATAGGGAGCGCTGGATTTTATGCTTTGAAATGGAAAAATATCCGCGCCGATGGCAATTGGATTGAGAAACGCCTCGACCGGGCCGAAACTCGTTTCCTGCGCCACCTCGATGGCGAAGATAAAGCCCTCGCCCAACGCGTGTTCAGCCAACGCCGCCCGGCTTTGCAAGCGGCGGTAAAAGAAGTCCGCGCCGCGCGGCGTGACTTTCGCGACGCTCTCTTTGTGGAAACACCCGACCCGGCCGACATAACCGCGTCGCTAGATCGCTCACAAAGAGCGGCCGCGCAAGTGAATGAAAACTTTCATGGCGCTTTGCGAGACATGGCTCAAGGCATATCACCGGAAGCCAGTCGCAATATCGCCGAGCACATGCGTCGCCACCGCCATCATAAAGGACACGACGACTAGGCTCAAAAACTGACCTAGTCAGGCGGTGCTGGCTTCCGATTTTTTCACCGCGATAAAGCGGCGAGCGGAAGCCTGCGCGAGAACTTGGCGTTTGTCGGCATCGGGTATCGCCTGACCGCCGATGAGCACTTGCATCATCATTCGATGCTCTACCAAAAGACCCGAATGCAGGCCGCAGTCTTCTTCTGGATTGCCGAGATAGTCGACGCCGCGGCGTTTTTGTTCGGTAAAATAATCCGCCACTTGCTGAAACACCACTTGCGGGCCCGCGGTACGAAACAAATCAGCAAGTGCTGGCACTTGCTGCCCCTCGTAAATAACCATGCGCAACATTTCCAAGGCTTCGGGGTCGAAAATCAGGTCGAGAATATTGCGACCAATCATCGTCAGGTCATCGTTCATATCCCAACCCAGATACGGCGATAGATCATCTAGCTGATAATTGCTGACTTTGCTCTGAATCAGAGCTTGATAGAGCGCATTCTTATCCGTGAAGTGAGAATAGACCGTTGCCTTCGAAACGCCCGCCGCTTGCGCCAGAGCATCCATGGATGTGCCATGAAATCCCCGGTTGAGAAACAGCTGAGACGCAGCCGCCATTATGCCTTGGCGCTTGTTGGCATCCTTTGGACGACCCCGCGCCGGCGAGCCAGAAGGGCGTGCGGGAGAGCAGGAAAAAGATTTATCCATAAAGAGTTAATAAACTAAACTGTTCAGTTTGACAATTAAAAAGGAATACCTATATTAGCTTCAAATACAGGAGATACCTCATGCCGTTTACAATGCAACATTATGGCGAATTTGTTACCCGCCGACCCTTTTTGGTGATTTTTCTATCCCTTATTCTGGCCGTTGTCGCCAGTATAGGCGGCCAAAATTTACGCTTCACCAATGATTATCGCTACTTCTTTTCCAACGACAATCCCTACCTAACGGCCTTTGAGGAGCTGGAGCGCACCTATTCGAGCCCAGACACTTTATTCTTTGTCTATCAGCCAAAAGACGCCAGCCATGCCACCTCGCCAGAGGGACTTAACCTTGCCTTTGAAATGACCGAGGCAGGCTGGCAAATCCCATTTTCTACGCGCGTCGATAGTCTGACGAATTTTCAAAACACCCGCGCCATTGGTTTGGATGATTTGGAAGTGCGCTCGCTGTTGGAAGACCCGGCCGATATTTCGGAAAAGAAAATCGCCTATATTGAAGACACAATTTTAAACGAACCCTTGTTGGCCGGCCGCCTGTTGTCGCTCGACAAACGCACTGCCGCGGTTGTGGTCTCCTTGCGTCCGCCCAAGGATGATATTGCCGCCACCACCTCGATTGTAACCTCCGCACGCGCGCTACATGAGGCCATGCGGGCTAAATATCCCAATATTCGCATCGAGCTTACGGGCTCGCAAATGCTGTCGAACTCGTTTTCGGAAGCCGCGCAACAAGACTTGAAAACACTCACCCCAATCATGTTTGTGCTGATTGCTGTGGTGCTGATTGTGACCACCCGAAAATTCTTTGGAACGGTAGCCACCATGGTGACCGTTACCCTATCTACCGCCATGGCCATGGGCACAGGCGGTTGGTTGGGCATTCCCCTGTCACCGCCAGCCGCTGGCGCGCCGACGATTATTCTTACCGTCGCCGTCGCTGACTGTGTGCATATTCTCATTACCGCGCTGGTCTCTCAAGGCAATGGCATGGATAAACGCGCCGCCATTGTCGAAAGCCTACGAATTAACGCGCAGCCGGTATTCCTTACCTCGGTGACCACGGCCATTGGCCTGTTCAGCTTGCAATTCTCCGATTCGCCACCTTACCGCGACCTCGGCGCCTTTGCAGGCATTGGCGCAATTTATGCATGGGTTCTATCGATGAGCCTCTTCCCTGCCATGCTGTCGCTGATGCCGATGAAAAGCAGCCAAGCCGTCGACACCCAAAGCCGTTGGATGAGCTGGCTAGCCGATATGGTGATCGCCAAACGCAAGCCCCTATTGGTAGCCATGTTGGCCCTGAGCCTGGTCGGCGCGGCCCTCTTGCCACGCCTGACCTTTAACGATCGCTTTGTCGAATATTTCGACGAGTCGATTGATTTCCGCCAAGCCTCCGATTGGGCGGCCGATAATCTGACCAGTATTTACATTATCAATTACTCGTTCAGTGGCGGCGGAGCCGGTGCGGTGGCAGACCCAGAGTATCTAACAACGCTCAATGAGTTTGCAAACTTCATGCGCGCTCAGCCAGAAGTCGAACATGTGGCTGCCTTTTCGGATGTCGTCAAACGCATCAACCGCTCGTTTAACGGCGACAATCAAGAGTATTATGCGGTTCCCGAAAGCCGCGATATGGCAGCGCAATATGTGTTGCTCTATGAAATGTCGCTGCCCTATGGGCTCGACCTGAACGACCAATTGAATGTCGATAAATCGGCCTCGCGCTTGGTTGTCACCATGACCGACCTCAGCACGGCCGAAATGCAAGTTGTGCAAGCGCGCGGCATGGATTGGCTGCAGGCCAATGCGCCCGAGCGTATGCAAGTCGACCCTTCGGGACAATCGGTGATGTTCTCTTATATTGGCGAGCGCAATTTCAATGCCATGACCACCGGCACACTCATCGCCTTTGTACTGATCTCGGGTTGCTTGATGTTGGCCTTGCGCAGTTTGCGCCTTGGCCTGATTAGCCTGATCCCCAACATTGCCCCACCGGCCGTAGCCATGGGCTTCTTCTCTCTCTACCAGACAGAAGTTGGCTTTTGGACCGCCTTTGTGGGCGCCACCGCCATCGGCCTCATCGTCGATGCCACGGTGCATATGTTGAGCAAATATCGCCATGCCCGCGTCGAGCTAGGCTACACATCGGTCGATGCGGTACGCTATAGTTTTGCCACCGTCGGTACCGCCCTTTGGGTTTGTTCCTTCGTTCTCGTGGCCGGCTTTATGGTGCTGACGCTATCGCCGTTCTTAATTAATGCGATGTTGGGCCGCGTGGTGGCATTGACCATTTTCATGGCCCTCATCCTCGACTTCTTATTGCTGCCACCCCTGCTTATCGCTCTCGATAGCCGTGGCGAAACAGATACGCCTTCGGACACCCCCGAAGACCGTGCCGCTCAACCTGCTGAATAATGGAGAGATCTATGACTTACCTTTTCAAAACCACCCGTTCCACCGCCTTGGCTCTTGCCACGCTTGCGCCGCTTCTTTTGGCAGCGCCCGCGCAAGCTGAATTGCCAACCCCCGACCAACCCGAAGCGCGTGGCCTAGCCATTGCCCAAAAGTCTGATGCGATGAATTTGGGCTTTGCCAACACGCAAACCGAGATGGAAATGATTTTGACCAATGCCAATGGCGACGTCAGCGAACGCCGTCTGGGCTTCAACACATTGGAAAATAAAAATCCAAATGATGGGGACTGGTCGATGATGATTTTCAACGAACCAGCCGATGTCGCAGGCACGGCGATGCTTACCCATGCCCATATTCTAGACCCGGATGAGCAATGGATGTTCTTGCCAGCCCTCAAACGCGTCAAACGGATTAGCTCGGTCAATAAATCGGGCCCCTTTATGGGCTCTGAATTTGCCTTTGAAGATTTCTCGGCACAAGAAGTCGGCAAGTTTTCCTATAAATGGCTGCGCGATGAAGCTTGCGGCGAGCTAACCTGCCACGTTACCGAGCGGCGCCCTTTGTATAAGCACTCGGGCTACACGCGCACCATTAGCTATACCGACACGACCGATTATCAGCTGCGCAAAGTGGTCTATTACGACCGTAAAGATTCGCTCCTGAAAACCCTAACCTTTAGCGATTATCAGATCTATCTCGACAAATATTGGCGCGCCCATAATCTTTACATGGAGAACCATGTGACGAAAAAAACCACGACGCTGCGTTGGGATGACTATGAATTCCAGACGGGTCTGAGCAAAGCTGACTTCACACAAAACAGCTTGAAGCGGGCTCGCTAAACATGTCTCGCGCGCCTTTCCTCTGCGTTTTGGCGGCCCTACTGGGGGTTAGCGCCCCCACCGCTTGGGCGCTGGACATAGACTTTGATGGCAATGTCGAGCTGGAAGCGCGCCATTACCCCAAGGTCGGGCCGGGCGCCGACATGGAGCAAGATTTCACCTCCATCTCCAGCGAGATGGAGCTCGGTCTTTATTCGCGCTCGGGCCGCCATGCGGTTATTTTAAAACCCTTTGGCCGTTACGATCAACATGACCATGAACGCAGCCATATGGATTTGCGCGAAGCCAAATATCGCTATGTGCGCGGGCCGATTGAGCTGACCCTTGGCGCCGATAAAGAGTTTTGGGGCGTGACAGAATTCTTGCACCTCGTCGACATCGTCAATCAGACCGACAATGTGGAAAGCACCGATGGCGAGGCCAAGCTGGGCCAGCCGATGGTGAAGCTCGCCTATAGCACGCGCTTTGGCACCTGGACGGGCTATTCGCTGCCGTTTTTTCGCATTCGCCAATATGCAGACCCCATAAAGGGGCGGCCCAATCGCGGTTTTGTCGTCGACGATAACACCACTTTATTTGAAAGCGGCGAAGGCCGACGCACCGAAGATTATGCCCTGCGCTACAAACATAGTATTGGCGCTTTTGACATTGGCCTCTCCGGCTTTAAAGGCACCTCGCGTGACCCGCAATTGCTGGCTACGGGCGAGTTTTCAGCCAATAACACCCTACCCAAGCTGCAGGCCTATTACGCCTATCAAACGCAAGTCGGCCTTGATGTGCAGGCCACACTGGGCTCTTGGTTGTGGAAATTTGAAGCCAGCCAGAGCCAACAAAACCGTTTCACCGGCGCCATCGTGACGCTCGCCTCTCCGATTGCAGAAGTTGACGTGACGCGCGCCACAGGCGGTTTTGAATATACATTTTACAATCTGTTCAACAGCGGCACAGATGTCGGGCTGGTCACCGAATATATGTGGGACGAGCGCGAGAGCGATGCCCCCCACCCCTTTGGCAATGACATTGGCATTGGGCTTCGCTGGACCGCCAATGACACGCAGTCCACGGCTGTTTTGCTGGGCGGTTTCATCGACCTCGACACCAAGTCGAGCGGCCTTTCGTTAGAAGCGGAGCGCCGCTTGGGCCAAAGCTATAAAGCCATTCTCGAAGCCCGCTTCCAAGATAAAGTCGGCGACAATGACGCGCTGGCCCAAGCCAATGCGGATGAAGACTTCATTCGGTTGCGATTGGCTTATTTCTTCTAATTTCCATCTGGTTTCTCTCGCCAAATGACGTTTTCCTGTTTAGGGTTTTGTCCTAAAGGGAGACTATCTTATGAGTTCAACATCATCTGGGGAAACGGCCCCTGTGCCGAAGTCGGTTCGCAATTATACGCTGGCTATGCTGGTGCTTATTTATGCGTCCAGCCATGTCGATCGCCAAATTGTCTCGATTTTGGCCGAGAGCATTAAGCTGGACCTGATGCTGAGCGATACGCAATTGGGCTTTTTAATTGGCCTGTCTTTTGCTCTTTTTTACGCCACTTTGGGCATTCCCATCGCAATTTTGGCAGACCGTTATTCACGACGCAATATTATCGCCATCTCGGTAATTGTTTGGTCGGCGATGACGGCCTTTAGCGGCATGGCGGCCAATTACTTCCAACTGGCTTTGGCTCGCATCGGCGTAGGCATTGGCGAGGCTGGCTCCAGCCCGCCCAGCCACTCGATGATTTCTGATTTGTTTCCCCCCGAAAGTCGCGCCACCGCCATGGGTATTTATGCCACGGGCATTAACATTGGTGTGCTGATTGGCTTTCTTGTCGGCGGCGTGATTGACCAATTATACGGATGGCGCATGGCCTTTTTCGTGGTCGGCATTCCAGGTGTTATTTTAGGACTGTTGATGTTCTTCACCGTAAAGGAGCCGGCGCGCAGCCAACCCGTAAAGCCTTTAAACTTTAATGTGTTTGCGGAAGTTTGGGACACGTTCAAACTCATGATGTCCATTCCAAGCCTGCGCCACATTGTGATTGGTTGCACCTTGGTGGTGTTTGTGGGCTATGGCGCCCTGTATTGGAACGGCGTTTTCTTCCGTCGCATTCATGGATTAACCCCAATTGAGACAGGCACCCTATTGGCTCTCATCGGCGGCCTTATTGGCGGCATTGGCACTTATTCCGGCGGCCTATTGGCTGACTATCTGGGAAAGAAAGACAAGCGCAACTACGTTTGGCTGACAGCTGGTGTAAAGCTATTCATTTTGCCGGTGGCCATTGCTTTTTATCTCACGACCAGTTTAAAGCTGGCGATTGGGCTGTTTACCATCACCGCGTTCTTTGGCGGCTTTTACCTATCGGTTAGCTTCGCCATGACGCAAAGCCTTTTGCCCGGCCCAAGCCGAGCGCTGGGAGCGGCATTACTGTTGTTCTGCATCAATATTATTGGCCTCGGATTGGGGCCTCAATTGGTTGGTATTTTATCGGATTATTTCTTGCCAACTTACGGCGTCGACGGCTTGCGCTATGCGCTGGTCAGCGTCGTGATGGTTAACATTTGGGGCGCCACGCACTATATTTTGGCCGCACGCAGCTTGCGCGAAGACTTAGCGGCCAATAGCGAGGCTTAAGCCAAACAAACGTCAAAGCCAAAACGGTGCTGCCTGACAATCAGGGCAGCACCGTTTTTTTGCTTAAAAGCTCAGCGCTAGGGTGAGGCCCAAAACATCTGCCTCGGCTGAGCGTTTCTCGTCCTGCGTTGCGAAAGGGCGATCCACCTCGGTCACTTGATAATAATAGCCAAGCTGAACCCCATCGGTAATTTTCTTGCCACCACCGATCATGATTTCCTCATAATTGGTCGCATGGCCTGGTTGCTGGAGCTCGCTTTCTTCGCTTTGCGTCACGCCAACACCCCAATAGCTATCGCCTCGCTTATATTTCAGCGCATAGTTTAGCGTCTCAATGCTCGCACTATCCTCATAGGCAGTGCCTGGCAGCTGGTCTAAGCCATTGTATTTCGAGAGGTTGGCGCCAAGTACCCAATCGTCCCTATAGACTTGCACGCCATTGCTGGTACTTTTCGGGTTGGTTGGAGAATCGTACGACTTGGCGTCGACTTCTGAATAACTCAGCCGAAACCCAACGCCACGATAAAAGCCCGAGTAGCGCATGGCCAGCTCCACAATGTCATGTTGAACCTTGTCACCGGAAACGCCATCTCGCGTTCTTTGACTGGTAGCGACATTGTTTTTCCCACCATTGCGGTCGAGATTGTTTGGCGTGTAAGACACCGCCATCTGCAAGCCGCCAACTTTGGGCGTCAAATAAGACAGCTTATTGGCGTCGCCCGAAATATGCTCCAGCTTGGTCGACATATGCGCATCTTCAATGACGTTTTCATCTTCGAATTGGAAGTCATAAACATCTTCAATAATTTTTTCGGTGACGGCATTGTCGAACATTTTTAAGCCCGGCACGAACCGAGGCGCGCGCGCTTGCAGGAGATGGCCAACGCCATTTTCCGCCCCAAGGATAACCTTGCCCCAATCGCCTTTGAGATAGAGATAGTGTTCGTCAATTAAGTCGTCGGAGCTGCCTTCGGCTTCCAGCTCAATGCGCACACCAATTACCCCCCCATTTGGGAGATCGGTTTTGGCTTTGAAGTAAATCTCGCCATTTTGCGCAATGACTTCATCTTCAAAGTTGGCCTCATCGCGTTTATTGGCGTTTACCAAGTTCAATGATTGGGTGAAATAGCCGCCCAGAGCCAGCTCAATCGGCTGTTTTTCTTGCGCCAACGCCGGCGCACAAACGCCCAGACCAGCTAATAAAGAGAGGCCCAAGCGCATAGATTTTAAATGTCGTTTCATAGTCCATATCCTTGTTTTTATTTTTGGATACAGCCTACCGCAACCGATGGCAGGAACGCTTGGCGCCCAACGCGCGACCTAAGCCGCAAAGCACGCCTCTATTCATACCGCCTTAACGCTAACAGTCAATTAACAATGAAGATGAAAAAATGGCGGGGTCAAAGCCCCGCCATAGGTCTGTTCAAGGCAAGAGTTTAAAATTTAAGCAAAAGCCCAACGCCGGTGAAATTAGCATCGCTCGCACCTTCGCCGTCGCTGTCCACCATCTCATGGGTGTAGGTCAACTTTACACCTGAGCCCAATTTAGTAGAGCCGCCGATAATCGTAATGTCTGTGTCTGTGTCTGTGTCCATATCCGCGTCGCTATTGGTTTGCGTATCTTTTTGGCTGTGGAACCCGGCCCCGATTGTGGTTGCTTTCGACCATTTGTAAGCCAGGCCAACGTGCGTAATTTCCCAGTCATTGCCGCCCACCTCGTGCTCATCCGAAAGGAAATGCGTGGCGCCAAGTGTGACACGCCCCGACGAAAGGCTCAGACCATAGGCGGCCTCTTCCATTTCGATTTTGTTTTTATCTTCTGTGATGTAGTCACCCTTCTCGGTGGTGAACGAGGTTTTCACCCTAATCCCGCCCAATCTAGCCGTATAGCGCAGGCCAAAGGAGTGAATATCTTCATGCGTTTTCTCGACTTCCTTTTTGGACAACAGCGCATCCGTTGCGGCGCCATATTTATTTTCCGAGCTTGGGGTAATCGAATAAGCCACTTGCAGCCCGCTGAATTTAGGCGAGTAGTACGTCAGCTTATTGGCATCGGCGGAATAATTGTCGTGTTTAGGCTTTTCATATTTCGCAACCGAGCTCCAGGTCCCGAAATTATTGTCATAGGTTTTCCAGCCTGCGAAACGGGGCGCGAAAATCTGCAGCTTGTTCGCCCCAGAGTTTTCGGCGCCGACTTCTACTTTGCCGAAGTCGCCTGAAACATAAATATAATGCTCGTCGATCTGGTCCTTGTCGGTGGCGCCTTCGAGTTGAATTTGCATGCCGACGGTCAAGCCATGGGTGGTTTTACCTTTGCCCTTAAAGATAATCTCCGCATCTTCTTGAAAGGAAATATCTTGAAAGGCGGTGCGTGCCGAGCTTTCGACGTCATCATAGACCGTGTCGGTATCTACGTTGTAAACGACAGAATTAAAATAACCGCCGACACTAAAGTCGAACGGTTCGGCCATGACGGGGGAGAGGAAAAGACTGATCACGCCAGCCTGAAGAAGAAACTTTTGCACAATATACTCCTGATTTAACATTCGGCAGGCGAGCCATTGCCTCCCCTACCCATCAACTTACATCGAACTCTTCCCAAACTAGCACGCAAGACTGGGTCGTCTTCGACTTTTTAAAATTAGCAAGCCAACATCACAGTTTTGTGACTCGAAGATGATGATTTAATGACACGCACCGCTTTTTGAGAAAGGGTAAAAAAGAGGAAAATGGTACAGCCTCTCCGGATTGAACGGAGGACCTCTAGATCCACAATCTAGCGCTCTAACCAACTGAGCTAAGGCTGCACCGAGGTTTCCAAAAGCCACCGAAGCGGCCTCAGGTGAAGGGAAAATAGTCGGCTTTTAGATAAAGTTCAAGCGATGATGCACCCAAGGACAAGATTTTGTGTGCGCCTTGCCTATCTGCCCCTTTCAAAAACCATCGGAAACCGCTATTGCTTGGGCAGTGAGACAAAACAGGGGCCGTTCCACATGGGCATTAACACACCTTCCGAAATTTCCGCCGAGCTTTCCATCGGGGCTACCGACCAAAAAATGGTTCGTATCTTCATCACCACCGAAAGCCAAGAAATACCGATGGATTTCCTCGCCGAAGAAGCCGAAGAGATTGCCCGCGAACTGGTTGCCGCTGCGACCGCCTGCCGCGAGGCCTCCTAAATCTAACGCTTTGCATGCGCCCAGCCGTGGGCTATGGTTTGCGGATGAGACTTACTCGCAACAATAGCCTTTCCAGATGAGCCAATCCCTGCAGCTATCGCCCGCAAAGCCTTTTTGGCGACTAGATATGTGGCGCGCGCTAAGCCTGGCGGCCGTGGCTTTGCCTTTGCTGCCGCTCGTGGCGCTGGCGTGGTTGGCGCTCGCCCCTTCGGCGGCGCACACGCCCATTTGGGGCCATTTATGGGCTTCCGTATTACCTGGCCAAATTGTCACCACGGCGCTTTTGATGGCAGGCGTGGCCGCCCTCACGGGGCTGGTCGGCACAGGCACGGCGTGGGCGGTAACGTTTTATCGCTTTCCGCTGCGCCGCATCCTAGGCTGGGCGCTCTTGCTGCCTTTGGCCATTCCCACTTATCTGATGGCCTATAGTTATGCCGACGTGCTCGACCATGCTGGCCCTTTGTATCAGCTATGGCAGGCTGTGTTGCCGGAGACCCGCTATCCCGATTTTCGCTCGCTCCCCGGCGCAATCATTTTGCTGAGCCTGGTGCTTTATCCGTATGTATACTTGTCGGCACGCGCCGCCTTTGTGCAGCAATCGGTTGTCCTCATCGAGGCCGGTCGCGCCCTCGGGCTTGGACCGCTGGGATGTTTTCGCCGCATCGGTCTGCCGATGGCGCGGCCCGCAATTATTGTGGGTGTGGCTTTGGCGATGATGGAATGTTTGAACGATATTGGCGCCGTCGAATTTCTTGGCGTCACCACGCTGACCATGGGCGTCTATGACACTTGGGTGGTGCGCGGCAACCTAGCTGGCGCGGCGCAAATCGCCCTCACGCTTTTGGGCTTCATGGCGCTTTTGCTGGTGCTGGAACGCAGCCAACGCGGCCAAGGCGTGCAGCATAACCGCACGGGCCGCCAACGCAGTCTGCCCGAGTTTCAAGCCTCTCGCGCCATGCGCGGGTTTTTGTGCTTCGCCTGCCTGGTGCCGGTGACGCTGGGCTTTTTGGTGCCAACGGGGCTGCTCATCGATTATGCCCTGCTTGGCTCGACCGCGGAGGGCGTGATGGCCTCCGCTGGACGTTCCATTACTCTGGCCATACTTGCCGCAGGTCTTACTTGTGGCCTAGGCCTCGCCCTCACCTATGCGGCCCGCAGTGGGCGCACACCCTATCAACGCAAAGAGGTTCAACGCCTCGGCCAAATAGCGGCGCTTGGCTATGGCGTGCCGGGCACGGTTTTGGCTATTGGGGTCATGGTTATGTTCGCAAAGCTAGCCGACCTGAGCTTTGGCTGGCTGGTGGTCAGCGGCACGGCAGGGGCGCTGGTGTTTGCTTATGTCGTGCGCTTTCTTTCGCTGTCTTACGGAACGCTTGAGGCGGGGTTTGGGCGCATTTCGCCGGGCCTCGATATGGCAGCGCACAGCCTCGGGTCGGGTCGCAATGCCACACTTTGGCGCGTTCACCTGCCGCTGTTGCGCGCGCCCCTATTGACCGCAGCCATTTTGGTCTTTGTCGATGTGATGAAAGAATTGCCCGCCACGCTGATTTTACGACCCTTTGATTTCGAAACTTTGGCCACCAGCGTTTACACCTATGCCTCGGTTGGCCAGATGGAAGACGCGGCTCTGCCGGCTTTGATGATTATTCTCGTCGGTCTTATTCCAGTCGCGATTAGCTTGAGCTTGCTGGAGCAAGTTCGTAGAGGCAGATCGACACGCGGCTAAACAATCTAGCGCTTAGCTGGTTTCCTTAAACAACTCACGGCCGATTAACATGCGCCGAATTTCCGATGTGCCAGCGCCAATTTCCGCCAGTTTGGCATCGCGCAAATAGCGCCCCACAGGATTATCATTCACATAGCCATTGCCGCCCATCAGCTGAATGGCGTCTAGCGCACATTGAGTGGCGTTCTCGGCGGCAAATAAAATTGCTGCTGCCGCATCCTTGCGCGTGGTCTCGCCGCGGTCGCAGGCTTGCGTCACGGCATAAACATAGGCGCGCGAAGCACTCAGCTTGGTATACATGTCGGCTAATTTGCCTTGCACCAATTGGAACGTGCCGATGGATTGGCCAAATTGCTCGCGCTGATGCACATAAGGCAAGACCGTATCCAAACAGGCCTGCATAATACCGAGCGGCCAAGCCGCCAAAACAGCGCGCTCATAATCCAGCCCGCTCATCAACACTTCGACGCCACGGTTCAAAGGCCCCATGACATTTTCTTCTGGCACGACGCAATCTTCAAATACCAGCTCGCCGGTTTCTGACCCGCGATGGCCCAATTTGTCGAGCTTTTGCGCGCAGCTAAAGCCCTTGTAATCTTTTTCAATGAGAAACGCCGTTATGCCGCGCGACACCGCCTCGGGTTCGGTTTTGGCATAGACCACCAAAACATCCGCCGATGGCCCATTGGTAATCCAAAACTTAGTGCCGTTGAGAACGTAGCTATCGCCCTTTTTCTCGGCCTTTAATTTCATCGACACAACATCAGACCCAGCGCCTGGCTCAGACATAGCCAAGGCACCCAAATGTTCGCCCGACACGAGCTTGGGTAAATATTTTTTCTTCTGCGCCTCATTGCCCCAGCGATAAATCTGATTGACGCATAAATTAGAGTGCGCCCCGTAAGACAGACCTACCGAGGCCGAGGCGCGCGAGATTTCTTCCACCGCAATGGCTTGTGCCGTATAGCCCAACGCCACGCCGCCATATTCCTCAGATACCGTCAACCCATGCAAGCCCAGCTCGCCCAAAGGTTTCCACAAGTCTCTTGGAAACGTATCCGTGCGATCAATTTCATCGGCGCGCGGCGCGATTTTCTCATCGACAAATTTGCGGATACTATCGCGCATCATGTCGATATCTTCACCGAGGTTAAACTGCAACATAGGGTAACTATTGGACAACATAGGCGCGGTTCCTGTACCAAGATTTGAGACTAAAATTTAAGACTAAAATTTGGCGTCAAAAAGATAAAAAAGGGCTGGCAAGTTTCCTTGCCAGCCCAGAACTTTGATTTACTCGGCTGCGAAACCAAGAACAGCTTTGGTTTCGAGGAAGTCCTCAAACCCATGCTCGCCCCATTCGCGACCATTGCCAGACTGTTTGTAGCCGCCAAATGGCGCGCCCAAATCAGCGCCTGCGCCGTTCAAATGCACGTTCCCGGTGCGCATTTTCGAGGCCACATCAGAGGCATGTTTAATGTCGCCAGATTGCACATAACCCGACAGGCCATAGACCGTATCATTGGCAATCGCGATGGCTTCTTCTTCTGTCTCATATTTCAAGATAGACAGAACAGGGCCAAACACTTCTTCGCGCGCAATGGTCATATCATTGGTCACATTGGCGAAAATAGTCGGCTTCACATAATAGCCAGCGTTCAAACCATCTGGTTTACCCAGACCGCCGGTTACCAAATCCGTGCCTTCGTTAATGGCGGTTTCGATTAGCGCTTGAATTTTATCAAACTGCATTTCGCTGACCACAGGCCCGATGGTTGTATCGTCGCCCGTTGGGTCGCCGACCTTGACTTGCTCGGCAGCCGCTTTGGCAAGTTCCACAACTTCATCATGGCGCTCCGCAGGCACCAACATACGCGTTGGCGCATTGCACGATTGACCCGAATTCATGAAGCAGCTTTGCACGCCTTGCGCGACGGCTTTGTTGAAATCCGCATCGTCGAGAATAATATTGGCCGACTTGCCACCCAATTCTTGCGCCACACGCTTCACGGTATCGGCAGAGGCTTTGGCCACTGCAACGCCCGCACGGGTGGAGCCCGTAAACGACATCATGTCAATATCTGGGTGTTGCGACATGGCTTCGCCCACATTCATGCCATCGCCATTGACCAGGTTGAACACGCCAGCGGGCACGCCCGCATCGTCGAGAATTTCAGCCCAAAGAGCGGCATTTAAAGGCGCAATTTCAGAGGGTTTCAAAACCATAGTGCAACCGGCAGCAATGGCAGGTGCCACTTTGCAAGCAATCTGGTTGATCGGCCAATTCCATGGCGTAATCAGACCGCAAACGCCGACAGGCTCTTTGCGGATCATGGTGTTGCCTTGCTGTTTCTCAAACGCATAGGTTTCAAGAATACCGCGCACGGTTGTCAGATGGGCAATGCCCATCGCGGCTTGCGCTGCTTTCGACAGCCACATAGGCGCGCCCATTTCGGCCGAAATGGTCGAAGCCACTTCATCCATACGCGCACCATAGGCGGCAATAATGGCGTCCAGAAGCTCTAGGCGCTCTTGCACGCTGGTTTGCGAAAAGCTTGGGAAAGCGCGCTTGGCAGCGGCTACCGCTTTGTTCACGTCGTCTTTATTGCCCATCATAATTTGGCCAATAACTTGTTCATTTGCCGGATTGATAACGTCAAATGGTTTTGGGTCACTTGGCTCTACCCAAGCTCCGTCGATATAAAATTTAAGACAATTTTCCATTGTTTCACTCCCTTTAAAATCCAAGCGCTATGAAAGCAGATTTTAACCTTGGGTCAAACCAAATCGTGCGTTTCGCGTGGCAAATATTGCCGCAGACGCGCCACATGGGTCTGCAAATGCCGCGCCAGGTTGTTTGGCGGCAAATGCGCTTGCAAGTCTTCAAAAACCAGGGGCACGCCAACCACCATATTCAGGTGCGTCCCCATGCGGCGGCGCACCTCATGAAAAATAAAGGCAACGCGCAAACGCTGGCTCATATGGCTGGCGATTTGAAACCAAGCCGAGTTTTGCCCTTCAAAGAAAACCGGCACCACGCGGGCCCCAGATTTACGAATAAGCTGGCCCACCAAAGGCGCCCAGTCTAGCTCGACGGCCTTGCGACTGAATAGGTTTGGCGTGGTCGAAATGGCGCCCGAGGGAAACACAATCACCACCCCATCGTCTTTTAATATTTCCAGCGCACGTTGGCGCGAGGCTAAATTGGTCTCTAGGGCTTCGGGCGTCGGGTCAAAATCGACAGGCAAGGCGCAAGCGGCAATTTCTGGCGCCCGACACAGCACATTATTGATAAGTATTTTAAAATCGGGCCGAGTTTGCGCCACCAGCCAACAAATGGCCATACCGTCCAAGACGCCATAGGGATGATTGGCGACCACAACCAAAGGCCCGGTTCTGGGAATTTGCGCGTCTTGCGTTTCGCGATGCACCGCGAGGGTGAGTTGCAAACGCTCGATAACTTCTGGCCAAAATTGCTCTAGCGGCAGCTTTTGCGCTTGATAGGCCTGATAAATGCGCTTCAGCTCTGGCTGCCCGCTGACCCGTTCAATGACGCGGATGAGCGCCCGCAAGGGCCAAGAATGCGCGTTGGACGCGTAAGAGAAATCATCGAGATGCATAAAAAAACCTACGCCCGCTCTGTTGCCGATTTAAGACATTGGCAGTTTATACAATCTGGCCGAGCCAGAAAAGCATTGTTGTGTGTGGGTTTATTTTTCTAGCGTGAAGCCAGCATTGCGAAAGAGGTTCGCAACCCTATGACGAGACAAGTGTTACGTAATGTATCGGCGTTCCTAGGGTTGAAATCAGGCGGAAGCTCCTGTCATGGTCCCTCCCTCTCCGACTGATTTGTGCAAAGGCCAGATACCTGGTCTTTGCACCCCTCCTCTGTCGGCGGTTAGGCTTCTAAGGCTTTTTGAATTTCACAGACCAGCAACCAAATACGGTCGCGGCCCCAGCCGGCATATAGCTCTTTTCCGGTCTCATCAAGCAGACGAAAACTTGGCACGCCCCATAAGTCAGACTGCATCATCTGCAAGCGGTTTTCTTCCGCCCAGACCTGCCAATCTTGATTGTCGATGACCGCCTGGGCCCCGCTCCAATCCAGTCCGGCGCGCTCGCAAACTTGGCGCATACCGTCATCACTGCCTGTGTCGACGCCATGCGCCCAAGCCAAATCGGTGAAAGCATGTAATAGCTCGCCACCTTTGTTTTGCTCTTGCGCCCAAGAAAACAACGAATAGCAGCGGCGCACAGGCTCGCCCACCGGATCGGCAATTTTGCCGAAGGGCACGCCAATGCGATCGGCCTCGCGTTTGGTATCGCGCACAATATAAAGCCCTTTGCGCTTGGGCACCGGCAGATCACGCATCACCATCGGTAAAACCGGACGCACCACTAAATTAATTGGATAATGATTGGGCAGGTCCATCGTCTCCGCCATAGAAATGGCCGTATAGGGACTGCGCGCCGAGGGGTAAAACTCGACCGTCAAGCGTTTGCCATTGCTGGGCTTGCTCATAAAATCGGGACGGTCTTGAAACTTCGTAATCTGACGGCAGCCGCTCAACCGAAGCCCGGTTTCTTTCAACCGTGTTTCCAAATACGGCAAGCGGTCGAGGCCCCAATACCATTCGCCTTCGAAATAAAACATCGCGCCGAGATAATGCGAGAGACTGTCGCGCAGCTTTGTGCCATCGCGGAACACTTGCTCGGTTTTCTCTTCCGACACCATCGCCAAACGGTCGAGCGCATCTGTATCATCGGCCCAAAAAGCTTCGCCGATTTCTACCGCCGCCTTGCTCAAATTACTCGATGCCGCCAAAGCGCGTCGCGCCGATTGATAGCTGGTCGCCGAGGGCTGCTTGCCGCTATCGACAAAGCTCAAGTTATGATAGGGCGCAATCAGGGCGGCATCGCGGCGGCCATATTCTTGCAAAGCCTCGCGCTCTGGCGCCACATCATCGAGGGGCGGGTCGACCAGCATAATTTTTAGATCAATATCATAGCGCGCTTGCAGCTCGCTCAACACTTGCGCGGTCAAATGGCTGTAGGGGTCATCGGGCTGATGAAAATATAGCACTTCGGCTTTTTTACCGCCCATACGCCGCGACATCGCTTTCAAAGAGCGGTTGGTCGACTGCATTCTTTTGGATAGAATGAGCGACGAAAATAGACGAGTCATGCGGTAGGCCATAGATGTGTTCTCCCAAGGCGACAAAATGGCTACCGGACGTGGTTTTGTCAATATGCTGCAAGAGCCTTTACCCAGCCAATCCCCATCTAGCTTGGGGGTAACCGTCAGGCCAAATTGCTTGACCTTAGCCCCCCGCAACCCCATTTCTGGTACAAGGAAACTGTGTAAAAGCGAGTTTGAGTATGAAAATGCGTAAGAAATCAGAATTGCCGCAAAAACAATGCCTGACTTGCGAGCGCCCTTTCGCGTGGCGCAAAAAATGGGCCCGAGATTGGGACGCGGTTAAATATTGCTCCCATAAGTGCCGTGCGCAAAAAGAGGCCCAAGCATGACCGATTTAATTCTCGTTCTCGGCGACCAATTATCGCCCAACCTTTCCAGCCTGCAAGCCTCGCCCAAGGCGCATGTGGTGATGGCCGAACTATATGACGAAGCGACCTATGTGGCGCACCATCAGCAAAAGCTCACTTTGGTATTTTCCGCCATGCGCCATTTCGCCCAGAGCCTGCGCGAGCAAGGCCGCGAGGTCACCTATTTTGCCTATGGCGAGCACCCCGACCTCAAAAGTTTTACCGATGTTGTGGCGCATGTTTTGGCCAGCGGCGACTATGCGCGCGTGTTTGTCACCGAACCGGGCGAGCATCGCCTGACCTGCCAATTCGCTGATTGGTCGACCCAATTTGACCTCGCCGTACATCTGCTGCCCGACACGCGTTTCATCGCTAGCCACGAAGAATTTGAGACTTGGGCGAGCGGCAAGAAGCAATTGCGGATGGAGTTTTTCTATCGCGAGATGCGCCGCAAAACCGGCCTGCTAATGGACGATAAAGACCCGCTCGGCGGGCAGTGGAATTATGACGCCGAGAACCGCAAAAAACTCCCCAAAGGCCATGTGCTGCCCGCACGCCCCAGCGCTACCCCAGACGCCATCACGGCCGAAGTTATGGCGCTGGTGAAGCAGCATTTCGGTACCGGTGAGGACGCGCATTTTGGCACATTGGAAGGCTTTGGCTGGCCGGTTACTTCGGCAGAAGCGCAGGCGCATTTCGACGATTTTCTCGACCATTGCCTGCCACATTTTGGCGACTATCAGGACGCCATGAAATCTGGCGAGACCTTTATGTATCACGCCTTGATTGCCACGAGTTTGAACCTCGGCCTGTTAGACCCGCTAGAGGTTTGCCGCGCTGCCGAAGCGCGCCTTACCAACCAGCAAGCCCCGCTCAATGCGGTGGAGGGTTTCATTCGCCAAATCTTGGGATGGCGCGAATATATTCGCGGTATCTACTGGCTTAAAATGCCGGACTACGAACAAGAAAACTTTTTCGACCACGACCGCGCCCTGCCCGATTTCTTCTACAGCGGCGACACCGATATGGCTTGCTTGCGCGAGGCCGTTGAGGCCAGCAAAACCCACGCCTATGCGCATCACATTCAGCGCCTGATGATTACCGGCAATTTTGCCTTGCTGGCTGGCATTGCGCCAGAGGCCGTCAATCGCTGGTATATGGAAGTTTATGCGGACGCCTATCAATGGGTGCAATTGCCCAATACGCACGGCATGGCGCTGTTTGCGGATGGCGGATTGGTGGCGTCGAAACCTTATGTGTCTTCGGGCGCCTATATCAATCGCATGTCGGACTATTGCAAAGACTGCCGCTATCAGGTGAAACAGCCCAATGGCGACGACGCGTGCCCGTTCAACTATTTATATTGGGATTTCATGATGCGCCACGCCGACACGCTGTCGAGCAATCCGCGTATGGGCATGGTCTACCGCAACCTCGACAAAATGGACGAGGCAAAAAAGGCTGGCGCCAAGGCCAGTGCGGCTAAATTTCTGGAGGCCCTAAAATGAGCCAAGACCCAACCCTTCCCAAAGAGGCCCTCGCCCTCCGCATTACCAATTATGTGGCCTGCTCTAAATGCGCCGACGAAGTGGCCAAATTAGACCCGCCCGAGAGCTTGCAAAATTATGCGGCCATGGATGTCGGCTTCACCGATTGGGGCGTGCAAGTTTGGTGTCGTCGCCACAAGGTAAACATTGTGCATATTGATTTTGAAGGGCAAAAACTACCTGCCGACTTCCGCCGTCTGGAAGTTAGCTAGACGAAATTAGGCTGGAATTTGGCTGCCATCCCAGGCAAACACATGGCCACTGTTCTCGGGTGTCATCTTGTCTATGACGTCGAGCAAATAGCCCGCCGATTGATCCGGGGTAAATAGTTTCGAAGCCGCCACGCCACCGCGAAACGGGGCCGATAAATCGGTCTCCACCGTGCCAGGGTGCAGGCCAATAATAATCTTTTGTTTATCGCGCCGCGCGGTTTCAATGGCACCGTTTTTCACAATCATATTTTGCGCCGCCTTGGCTGCCCGATAGCTGGTCCAGCCCCCCATGCGGTTATCTGAAATAGAGCCAACGCGCGCCGAGAGATGCGCCATCACAGCCTTCTCTTCGCGCGCCATAAGCGGCAGGAAATATTTCATCACCATGGCCGGCCCAATAGCGTTCACAGCCAAGACGCGCGCCATTTTTTCGGCGTCTAAGTGCTTCAGAGCTTTTTCAGGTTGCACACCCGCCTCCGCGTCATGCAGCAGACCAGTGGCGTTTATAATCAAATGAAAGCGCGCGCCCTTTAGGGTCTCAGCCAAAGCCGCCAGACTGGCCTCATCGCAAATATCCCCTGGCAACAAATCGCCCGTCGGGTTTCGCGCCACGCCCAACACGTCGCACCGGGGCGCCAAAGCAGCCATAAGCGCCGCGCCAATACCCCCGCGGGCACCAAACACAAGGGCGCGAAACTGATCTGGAAAACTACTCGTAAGAATACTCATACCATTCAACCGCCGTTATAACTCCAATAGGTCACGCATCTCTTGGATGCTTTTTTCTGGCTCGGCGTGGGCTGTCGCCTCGCCAAGGCCCCAAACGGGGTTCGGCCAAGCCGCATCGGTGACATGGCGCGCCACCACATGCACATGCAATTGGCGCACCATATTGCCAAGGTTGGCGACATTCATTTTATCGGCACGCAAAGCCTGCTTCACCACTTTGGAGGCCTGCATGGATAAAGCAAACAAATGGCTTTGCATCGGCTGCGTCAAATCATGCCAATCTTCGGCTCCAGGCACTTGGGGTATTAATACCAGCCACGCATAGCGGGCATCTTTCATCAATCGAAATTGCACGCCATCGCGCGTACCAAGCCAAAAGCTGTCTTGTTCTAGTCTTTCGTTCAAGACCCAGTCTGGCGTCATTAATTTAGCGCCGCGTCAGAGCAAAACGGATTGGTCTTCTTTTCATGCTCAAAAGTCGAGGTCGGCCCATGGCCTGGAATGAACGTGATATCTAAACCCAAAGGCCAAAGGCGCTCGGTAATGCTATCGATGAGCTGCTGATGATTGCCTTTGGGAAAATCTGTGCGCCCAATCGAGCCTTGAAAAATAACATCGCCCACCATGGCGACTTTATCTTGCGACTGCACGAACACCACATGGCCAGGCGTATGGCCTGGGCAATGCACCACATCGAAGGTAACCCCCGCCACGTCCACGCTATCGCCATGCTCTAGCCATTGGTCGGGTTCAAAGGCCAAAGCTTCGGGAAAGCCATATTGAGCGGCGGCGTCTGGCATGCCATCGATCCAAAATTTATCGTCTTTATGCGGGCCAATAATGGGGATGGCACGCGCTTGCGCCATATGCGCCACGGCGCCCGCGTGGTCGAGATGGCCATGCGTTACCAATATTTTTTCGACCTCAATGCCCTGCTCGTCGATAAATTTATCCAGCAAAGCAAGGTCGCCGCCGGGGTCGACAATGCCGCCCTTCTTGGTTTCTTCGTTCCAAAATACCGTGCAGTTTTGCTGAAACGGCGTCACGGGAATAATTTGATAGCGCAGCATGTCATCTCCTATAGATGGGGGCAGCATAAAGCTTTTGGCAGCAGAATCAAATCAGCTTAGGTTTTTAAGGGTAAGTTTAACAATCGAAAGGAGGTGATCCATTGTCTATTATTCGGAAGCATTTGAGGTTTCAAAACCAGCGTGGAATTAGGAATGTGGAGCAGCCTTCGCTGTCCAAGGACGCGCAAAAATAACTGGGTTTGACCTTAAATCTAACCAGATTACAAATCGGAGGGCGTCGGCTATAGGCAGGCGCCCTTTTTGGTTTTATAAACACCTATGACCCTTTTTCTCGGAATTGATTTAGGCGCCAGCAGCGTCAAGGCTTGCCTGCTTTATGCAGATGGCAAATCCGTGGAACGCCGCGCCTTGGTGCGCGCCAGGGTTCAAACCCATCACTTCAAAGCCAGCCATCACATCAAAGCCAGCCATAGCGAACAAGACCCCGCCGATTGGCGCCAAGCCATGGCCCGTGCGCTGGCACAGTTAAACGAGACCCACGCAAGCGACATGGCGAAGCTTCAAGGCATTAGCTTTTCCGGTGGCGCCCATATTGGTGTGTTGTGCGATGCCAAGGGCCAGCCTTTGCGCCGCGCCATTATGTGGGACGACCAACGCGCTGCGACCATCGCGGCTGAGCTAGCAGACAAAGGCACGGTCGAGGCCCTAACGGGCAATCGTCCAAATGCCACATGGACGCTGCCTCAGCTTATCTGGCTCGGCCAACATGAGCCCGCGGTATTGGCCAAAACCGAAAGATTATATTTCGCCAAAGACTGGCTGCGCGCCCAACTAACAGACGACTTTTCCAGCGATGCCACCGAAGCTGTGGGCTCCATGATGGCCGATAAAAACGGCGCTTGGCACCCCGAGTTGCAAGCGATGAGCGGCCTAGCCGAAGCCACCTTTGCCCCGCTTCTGGCTCCCACAGACAAAGCCGGCGACGTAACCCCCGCCAGCGCGCGCGCATTCGGCTTGCCCGAAGGCGTGCCCGTCTATCAAGGCGCTATCGACACCTCGATGGAATGGCTCTGTGCGGGCGAGCAAAGCGACGATATGGCCAGCCTAAAATTAGCCTCCGCCGGTGTGGTGGCTTTCACCAGCGCCAAACCCACTAGCTTTGCGCCCGTCTCTTTCTATCCCCATATTGTGCCGCGCTTGCACTATCACGCGGCCGGCATGAGCGATTGCATGGGCGCCATCGACTGGGTGCGCCAAACCATAACGCCCCAGCTCGGCCCATCCGAGTTTACCCAAGCCGCCAGCCAAGCGCCCATGGGGGCGGATGGATTGTTGTTCTACCCCTATCTATCGGGCGCCCGAGCGCCATTTTGGGATGCCAGCTTAAGCGCCCAAATGCATGGTCTAACGCGCGGCCATAGCAGCAGCGCCATCGCCCGTGCGGCCTATGAGGGCGTCGGCCATGTGCTAACCGCTATCTGGCAAGACATGACGCAGCGGTTGGGCCAAACACCGACAAGCCTCAGCGTCTTGGGGGGCGGGTCGCAGGCCGCGTTTTTTTGCCAAATCTTAGCCGATATGCTGAACGTCGAGCTTCGCGCCGGAAGCGAGAGTGATTGTGCTTTTGCCACGGCGCTTTTGGCAGCCACCTCGCAAGGTGTTTTGGATACTGTGAGCCAAGCCGCACATGTGGCCTATCAGCCCAGCGCACAATTTACCCCTGACAAAGAAGCCCATGCGGGTTACGCTCTTCTTCATGAAAATTTTATGTCTCGGCACCGTGTGTCAGGCGACAAAAGCTAGGTAAGGACGACCCCATGGAAAACCGGATTCAGTATCGCGTAGAGAACCACATTGCCCATGTGCATCTTATTCGCGCCGACAAAATGAACGCGCTTGATGCCGAGATGATGGATGCCCTCATCGAAGCGGGCGAACGGGTCAAAGCCGATGCAAGCCTTCGCGCTGTGGTTCTTTCTGGCGAAGGTCGCGCGTTTTGCGCAGGTCTCGATATGGGTAATTTTGCAGCCATGGCTGACGGCGGCGATGCTGGCGTAAGCGGCAATAGCAAACAACGCCAACCCTTAGCCGCCCGCAGCCACGGCCTTGCCAATCGGCCCCAAAAGGTCGCTTTCACGTGGCGCGAAGTGCAAGTCCCCGTCATCGCGGCAGCGCAGGGCTTTGCCTTGGGCGGCGGATTTCAAGTGTTTATGGGCGCCGATATGCGCTACGCCGCACCGGGCACAAAATTCTCCATCATGGAATCGCGCTGGGGACTGGTTCCCGATATGGGCACCACCCATGTGATGGCGCGTTTGGCGCGCGAAGACATTGTCAAAGAATTGGCCATGACAGCGCGTATTTTTGAAGCCGAAGAGGCGTATGAATATGGCTTTCTAACGCGCGTTTGCGACGACCCAATTGCGGCCGCTTTCGAAACCGCCACGGCCATTGCCACGCGCAATCCCGACGCCATCCGCGCGACCAAACAGTTGTTCAACGAGCCAGCCGACCGATTTGTCGCCGAAACATTGATGCTGGAAAGCGTATTGCAAGATGAAATTATCGGCTCGCCCAATCAGGTCGAAGCCGTGAAGGCCGAGCTAGAAGGTCGCGCCGCGGTATTTACCGACGTGGCAGCCCCAAAAGCGGCTGAATAAACCCGCTTAGCCTGCCCAAATACCGCCCATCCGGTCGATCAGCCAATAGACCGATATGCCGCCGATGAGAACAATCGGCACTTGCTCCAGCAAGGGATAGCGCGCAACCGGCTTAACCAAAAGCCGACCCGCCACGAGCGCCACCGCCACAACCATCAATTGCCCGACCTCAAGGCCGATATTAAACAGCGCCAAGGCAGGCAGTGCCAAATCGCGCGGCAGGCTGATATCGCCCAAAACGCCCGCAAAACCGAAGCCGTGCAAAAGCCCGAACCCAAAGGCCACGAGTTGGGGATAGCGTGTGGCGAGTTTCGATCGGTCCGCCTCTGGTGTCATCAATTCAACGGCGAGGAATAAAATCGACAGGGCGATAATCGCCTCCACCACCGCCGAGGGGGCGGTGAGCGAGCCGAGCATAGATAGCGCCAAGGTAAGCGAATGCGCCAAAGTAAAGGCGGTGATGACATAGACCAAGCTGCGTAGGCTACGCACCAAAAGCACCAAGCCCACAACGAAAAGAATATGATCGACCCCCGAGAGCAAATGCTCCACGCCGAGACCAAAGTAAGCCGACAGGCCCTCGCCGCCACCGCTGAATGTCTGCACAGGCGCCTCGGCCGTGAGGCGCAAATTGGTGGTGCTATCGTCGAGCCCGCGCATCAGAACAAACACATCGGTGATGGTTTTTTGTAACCCCTCCACTCCCAATGGTTGTCCCAGTAAGCCGCCAGCGCAGGCCAATTGAAACCGCTCAATCAGCACGCCAGGGCGGCGCTGCATTTTACTGCCGCCCAACCTTTCGCAAACTTCAGGAAACACCGGCCGTAAGCCCAGTCCCGCCACTTCATAGCGACTGGTATCGCGAACCGGCTGTTTCCAAATCACCTGATAGGTATCGGGCGCGGTCTCGCTTATTTCAATATAGCCGGGGCGCACTTCATGGGCTTGCGCGGGCGCCAGCAGCCCCAGGCTGGCCCAAAGCAAGCCAAAGAGGAGAGAAAACAATCGTGCCATCACGGCGCTTCTACCGGAACCAGCTCAATTTCATAGCCCGCCCGCAGCTCTCGCCAGGCTTCCAATTTGGCAACCCGGGCCTGTTCATTGGCCCAGTCTCTGGCCAGTTTTTCGGCGATGGCCTCAAACCGTGCAGCACGGATTTCATAGCGCGTATCCACGGCAACCAAATGCCAACCATAGGCCGATCGCACAGGGCCGACCCAGCCGTTCGCGGGAGTTGCGGTTTTGCCATCAAACATTGTGGCGGCAAAATCAGCGCCCATAATTTGCGACATCTCTAACTGGTCTTGGCTTGTATAAGCTCGGTTCAACATAAACGGTTGGCCTAGCGAGCGCCAATTTTTGGCTTCCATGCCCTGCACTCGCGTCAGTAACGCACGGGCTTCAGCCTCGTCGCTGGCATAAATATGGCGCCAGGTTAATTTGACAGGCGTGTCATAGGCCGCGCGGTTTTGTTCAAACCATTTTTGCAAGCCCGCTTTATCGGGCAGCTCTGGTGGATTGTTTTCATCTAGAAAAAACTCAACTTTTTGCGCCAAACGACGACGGATAATCACATCCTCATCATCCAAGCCGAGGCGTCTGGCTTCGCGAACTAAAATTTCTTCGCGAATATAGCCTTCCACCAGAGCATCTAATTCTTGCGCATTGGGGCGGCGTTTGGTCTGGCCTTCCCATTGTGCCACGAGTTTTTCAACCAAAGGCAAATCAATCAGAATGCGGTTTTCCAAGCGCCTCTCGCTGGCATAGTCGATGGCAAATAGCCCAAGCCCCAAGGCGACGAACCAGACCAGTCGGTCGCGCAAGAGAGAACCTAATTTTTGTTTCATGCGTGTCTTATTAAATCCTAGTGCTCAAGCCAGATGGGAGACGACCAAACGCGTTCTTGGATGGTTTTCGCCAAAGATGGGTTTGGCAAGCTGTCCGCCCGAACGGCATCCCATGTCGACCAGCGGCAAGTTGGATTTTCGATACCCCGCACATAATAGAAGGCGTTTTCGCCCGCTGTGCTTTGCGGATCCTGCCAATGGGCTTTCAACTCATCGGCACCTGTATCGGCGCTATAGGCACAAGTTTTCGTATCCACGACAGCATTATTGTCTGGGCAACGATTGGTGCTCGCCTCGACCGAGGCGCCGCCAGCACAAGCGACATCGTAAATTTTCTCATGCGCTTTGCCTTCGCCATCGACCCAACCTTTAACAATTTGCAACCGCTGCAAGGGCGCGCTGCCCGGGTCGCGGGTGGCCCATACCAAGAAGTCTGGGCTTTTGCCTTCGCGGGCTTTCAAGTCTGCGCCCATAGGAACCCCGCGCTGATAGGCTTTTTTAACCAATTGCGCGTCGTCGAGCCATTTGGCTTGCAGGCCGTAGCCAGCAAACATGCGAACCCGCATGCGGGGGCCACTGGTGCCGAAAGTTTCTTTGCGGCGCATGGCATCAAAAATCGAGCCACGGGTGTTCTCATCGGCCCAAACGCCTGCCAGACCCGAAGCGCCCCAGCTCGACCATTGCATTTGCAAAAAGCCAGGGGCCGGATTTTTAGGCGGATTGCCGGTGCGGGCGCCCTCTATCGTATTGGCTTGAATCCACCAATTGCGAATACGGAAAATTTGCGCGCCCAAACGTTGCGTCCAGCTCAGACGCACCGTCCCACGTAAGCGGCCATTGGCATCGACCAGACCGATTTTCGACCAATAGTCATATTCATCAAATGCGCCCGCCGACACATGCGTGTCAGAAGCCGAAATCAGACCAAATTTATACGGGTTGCCTTTGCCGCGAGCCTGCATTTGCAGACCGCGTTTATAGGCATCGCGAATGTAAGAGCCTTGCACCCGGCTTGGCGCCCATGTGGCGATTTGATAGGGCATAATTTCAAAAGCGGCAAACTCATCGTTCGGGCTTTGCATGGGGTGGACTTCGGAGGTGCCTTTCACTTGGCTAATTTCCACCAAAGGCTCATTGCGCATGCGAAGCTCGCTATAGGCTTTGTCAATCGGGGCGCCATCATAGGTCACATCGTCGAACATATAGCCATCGGAACCGTTCGAGTTGTGCGGAATGGCAATCGAGTCCATGCCGCGCGCGCGCACGCTATCCATCCACCGCCAGAGGTTCTCTGGGTTTTTGGAGATAAGGCGAGAAAACGGCTCGGCCGGCGCATCGCCACGGAACAAAACATTGCGGTGCAAGTTTTCAAACGTGTTTTGCGAGGAGGTGTATTCATAGCCAATCATCGCGGTAAATTTGCCCGGATCATTGTGCCGGTTGGCCGATTGTTTAATGTCTTCCCACGTCGAGCGTACGATATCCATATCCAAGAGATCGTCTTCTACTTGCTGGCCAATATAAGGCATCATGGCCCCAAAGGCGCCGCGGCGTTCCGAAGCTGACTTGGCATTGCGAAGGCCACTGGCAACCGGGTGTTGGCTCACTTTCGTGGTTTCATCAAACATAGCTGGCACCATGCCCAAATACATAGCGTGGTCGGTCACGGCCTGAAAATCAAGCGGCACACGCATTTTCATCTCAAAACCAGACGGGTGCGTAATGGCTTTGCCTTTGGCAAATTCATAAGCCGCATCTGGGCCGTTGCGATTGCCGAAAATAAACGCATCAAAAGACAAGTTGGTATGCAGATGGGTTTCCCCAAATAAAGCTTTGCGGTCTTCCGGGGCCGCTTGTGCGGCAAGCGGGGCAAAGAGTAAAGCGGCGGTGAGCCAAGTGCGAATGGTCATGAAAATCTCCCTAACTGGCAAGAGTTTGCCTCAAGCCAGTGCGAAAAACAAGGCGCCATAGCGCCAGAGATTGACCTTTGTCGCGCAACCGATAAGCTGGCGAGAATGGGAGACATTATGTATCAGACTATCTATCAAGAGTGGCAAAACCGCCCGCAGGCGTTTTGGCAAGCCCAAGCCACGCGTGTGAGCTGGGATACCCCTCCCCAAACCATTTTTGAGGCCAATAAAACCGGCGATCGTTGGTATGTCGATGGCACGTTGAACACCTGCTTTAATTGCGTCGACCGCCACGTGCAAAGCGGTCACGGCGAGCGCATCGCCTTTATCCATGACAGCCCGCTGACCGGGCGCGTGAGCAAACTCAGCTACGCAGACTTGCTGGACCGCGTCGAGTTGGTGGCGGGCATGCTGGCCGACCACGGCGTGGAAAAAGGCGACCGCGTGATTATTTACATGCCGATGATTACCGAGACCGCGATTGCCGCTTTGGCGTGCGCGCGCTTAGGTGCGGTGCATTCGATTGTCTTTGGCGGGTTTGCCGCGGCCGAGCTGGCCACACGCCTCGATGATGCCAAGCCAAAACTCGTCCTTGCCGCCTCTTGCGGGTTAGAGCCGGGCCGCACCATCGCCTATAAGCCCCTGCTCGATGGCGCCATAGAGTTGGCCAGCCATAAGCCGCAAGCCTGCCTTATTTTTCAGCGCCCCGAATGGCAAGCCATGCTGGAAGCTGGGCGCGATTTCGATTGGCAAGCGGGGGAAGACAAAGCGCGCGCGCAAAACAACCGCCCGGCTTGCGTTCCCGTGCTGGCCACCGACCCCCTTTATATCCTTTATACGTCTGGCACGACCGGCGTGCCCAAAGGCGTGGTGCGCGATACGGGCGGGCATTTGGTCTCTTTATCTTGGGCAATGGAAAACATTTACGCCATCGGCGCGGGCGATGTGTTCTGGTCGGCGTCTGATTTTGGCTGGGTTGTGGGCCATAGTTTTATTCTCTATGGGCCGCTATGCGTTGGCGCCACCAGCGTCATCTATGAAGGCAAGCCCGTTGGCACGCCAGATGCAGGCGCTTTTTGGCGGCTTCTCGCCGAACATAAAGTAAAGGCCTTGTTCACGGCCCCGACCGCCTTTCGGGCGATTAAAAAACAAGACCCCGAAGGCAAGCTGGTTCGCGATTATGATTTGAGCCATTTTGAGACTTTATATTTGGCGGGCGAGCGGGTGGACCCCGACACGATTAATTGGGCCGAAGTCGCGCTCGGCGTGCCCGTGATTGATAATTGGTGGCAAACCGAAACCGGCTGGCCGATTTGTGCCAACCCGCTTGGCATCGAAGCCCTGCCGATTAAAAAAGGCTCGCCTGCCGTAGCCATGCCCGGCTATGAGCTGGCTGTTCTGGGAGAAGATGGCACGCCCGTGGCCGCGCAACAGACGGGAGCCATTGTTCTAAAACTGCCGCTGCCGCCTGGCTGTTTGCCGGGGCTTTGGCAAAATCGCGAAGGCTTTGAAAGCGCCTATTTGCAAGACTACCCGGGCTATTACAAAACCGGCGATGCGGGCTTTCTCGATGAGGATGGCTATCTCTATGTCATGTCGCGCACCGATGACATTATTAATGTCGCGGGCCATCGCTTATCGACGGGCGGCATGGAAGAAGTTTTGGCTGGCCATCCAGACATTGCCGAATGCGCCGTGATGGGCGTCAAAGATGCGCTAAAAGGCGAATTACCCCTCGGGCTTTTGGTGTTTAACGATGGGGTCAACACCCCAGAAGAAGAGATTGTTCAACAATGCATTCAAAAAGTGCGTGATGAAATTGGCCCCGTTGCCTCGTTTAAACTGGCGACCCGTGTGGCCCGTTTGCCGAAGACGCGCTCTGGCAAAATATTGCGTGCCACCATTCGAAAAATTGCCAATGGCGAGGCATGGAATATGCCCGCCACCATTGACGACCCCGTGATTCTCGAGGAGATTAGCGAGCGCTTATTGACGCTTGGCTATCCGCAAACCGAATAAAGGAAACCACTATGACCGACCTGATTACCGTAGACCGCCACGGCGCCACCGCCATTGTTACCCTCAACCGCCCCGAGGCGATGAACGCATTATCGGCGCCCTTGAAAAGCCAATTGGCACAAACCATCGATGCGCTGGAAGCCGATGACGATATTCGCGTGGTGATTTTAACCGGCGCCGGCGAGAAGGCCTTTACGGCGGGGTTGGATTTAAAGGAGCTTGGCGGCAATGCCGATGGCCCAGCCATTGCCATTACGACCGATGATCCGGTGAAATCGATCGGCCGCTTTTCAGGCCCCGTGATTGGCGCCATTAACGGCGTGGCCATTACGGGCGGCTTTGAGATTGCTCTGGCTTGCGATGTGCTTATCGGTACGCCCAACACGCGCTTTGCCGACACCCATGCTCGCGTCGGTATTTTGCCAGGCTGGGGCTTGAGCCAAAAGCTAACCCGCTTGTTGGGGCCCTCGCGCGCCAAAGAGGTTTCGCTTACAGGCAATTTCATCTCGGCTGAGCAAGCCCTAGACTGGGGCTTGATCAATCATGTTGTGGCCCCCGACGCTTTGCTGGACACCGCGCTGAAGCTCGCCAGCGACATGCAATCTTGCGTGCCGGAAACCCTCGTGGCCTATAAAGCCTTAATGGATGATGGCTATGCGCAGAGCTTTGGCGATGGCATGCATTTGGAAGCCAAACGCAGCGGTGCCGCCAACTCCCAAGTCGACGGCCAAGCCATTGAAGCCCGGCGCGAAAACATTCGCCAACGCGGTCAAAATCAAAAATAAACCAAACCCGACAAAGGAAATCATCATGTCTAAATATTCCCGTCAAACCCCAGATACGGCTTCCTTTGTTGGTTGGCGCGCGCCCGATAATATTCGTTGGGCTTTGCGTAATTTCTCTATTTTGCCCAGCGTTATGATACCACGCGGCGACCGCGTTCATCCGCTCCCCAAGGGCCGCTCACAAGACGTTGAAAATTTTACCTATGAGCACAATGGCAAGCGCGTGCGCCTTGGCGATGCCATGAAAGCCGATGCCGTAGATGGCTATCTCGTGGTGCAAAACAACGAGATTATCTATGAGAGTTATTTCGATAACTTCCGCCCGCACGACCACCACCTATGGGCCTCGATGACCAAATCTTTAATCTCGACCGCCTATGGCATTGCCGCCAGCGAACACGGAATAGATGAGACCGCCTCGCCGAGCAAATATTTGCCCGAGCTAGACGCCAGTGTGTTTGCCGAGGTGAGCATTCGCGATACCCTCAACATGGTCACGGCGCTGCATTACACCGAAGACTATGAGGATATGACGCCGGGCAGTGTGCATCTGGAGTATTTCCGTCGCCTGGGCTTTTTCGCAGATTTTGAGCTGCTGGCCATCAACCCTATGCAGAGCGACACGCCGCGCGGCGTGCGCGATATGTTGCCCAAGTTTACCCGCGCCAAGGGCGGCGTGAGCGGCGTTGAATATGAATATCAATCGCCCAATGTCGACGTCATTGGCTGGCTCATTGAACGGGTCACGGGCCAACCGTTAAAAGACTATGTGCGCGATAAAATTTGGGCCCCCTTGGCCACCGAGCATGATGGCGTCTTCACCACCGATGTGGCTTTCGCGCCTATTTCGACAGGCGGGTTTAACTCGACCTTACGAGACGCGGCGCGCTTTGGGCTGATGGCTTTGGGAAATGGTAAATTGGGCGAGGTGCAAATCGCGCCGGCCGATTGGATGGCCGACACTTATGCGCTGACACCAGAAGATTTAGCCGCGGGGCAAGCTGGCATAAACACCGACCCCGACCACCCGAAATATATTCCGGGCTTTACCGGCTATCGCAGCTTCTGGTGGAACTTTGACACGACCCAAGGCGAACGCTTGGCAATGGGCGTGCATGGCCAAGTGATTTACGTCAATCAGGCGAAAAACCTTGTGATTGCGACCTTCGCCAGCCCAGACCAAACCGCCAATATGCTGCGCCAAAGCTTCAAGCAAATGCTGGCCGGAACGCGAGCTTTGGCCGCCAGCCTTTAAACTCGAGCCGTCTAAAACCGAACCACTATTTGGTGAATTTAAGCCCGCTATCGCGCAGGGCGCCAAATTTCACCAGAAAGATATCGGCGATATAGTTTTGATACATAACCCAAGGCTTAATGCTGCCTTGTTTTGGCAGTTCTGCTGATTTGCGAGTGATGTAACCCGACGAGAAATCAAGCAAAGGTTCGAACTCAACATCGGCCATATCGGGTGTTGGCATGGCACGACCCAGACCTTTTTTGTCCATATAATTGACCATGCGCGACAGATAGCGCGAGGTCAGGTCACAGCGCAGCGTCCAAGAGGCATTGGTGTAACCAAAAGAAGCCACAAGATTTGGAATGCCCGAATACATCATGCCTTTATAGTTCAACAAATTGCCAGGCTCGACCGCTTCGCCATCGACGCTCACTTGGATATTGCCTAGGAAATTCAAATCAAGACCGGTCGCGGAAACCACAACGTCCGCCTCTAGGGTCTCGCCAGATTTCAACTCAATACCCTTTTTCGTAAAACGCTCAATATGGTCGGTGACAATATCGGCTTTGCCGTCGCAGATGGAGGTGAAAAAATCTCCATCGGGCGCCAAACAAACGCGCTGATCCCAAGGGTTATATTTCGGCGTCAGATGCTTCTTGATATCAAAGCCCTCGGGCAGCAAATCTGGCAATTCATCCAAGAGACGTTTTTTCACGGCGTCGGGATATTTGCGGCACATCCAAAAGAAGAAACGCCCCATCAGAACATTTTTCCAACGCGTCAGCCCATAGGCCATCATCGCTGGCAAAAACTTGCGGGTAAAATTGGCAAAGCCGTCTTCAGCTGGGCGCGCTACAATATAAGTTGGCGAGCGCTGCAACATCGTAACTTGCGAGGCTTCGCGCGCCATGGCTGGCACCAAAGTGACCGCCGTTGCGCCAGACCCGATGACAACAACTTTCTTGCCCTCATAGTTCAGACCCTCTGGCCAGAATTGAGGATGCACAATATCGCCCGCAAAGGTGTCGGCGCCTTCGAAGTCCGGCTGATATCCTTGGTCATAATTATAATAGCCGGCACAGCTATGAATGAATTTACAGCTTTGGATGTGCTGTTCGCCCGTCGCTTTATCTTCGATGGTCACAAACCATTTGCTTTCGGGCGTCGACCATTTGGCCTCCAACACTTTTTTGCCAAAGCGGATGCTCTCGTCTATTTTGCCGTCGTTCACGGCGCCTTTGAGATAGTCCATAATGGCGGGCGCATCCGCAATGGCCTTTGCTTGTTTCCAAGGGCGAAACGAAAAACCCAAAGTATACATATCACTGTCAGAGCGAACGCCTGGGTATTTGAAAAGGTTCCATGTTCCGCCAATCCCATCGCGTTGTTCGAGAATTTCAAACGACGTCTTTGGGCTATGTTTCTTCAAATGAAAAGCGGAGGAAATACCAGAAATACCGGCTCCAATAATCAAGACATCTGTGTGTTTTACATTTGCGTTTTGTGACTGGTTCATGTGTCTTCCATCCAAATGGTCTCACGCTGTCGTGAGTACGTTTACAATAGAGGTAAGTATGGCGCGAATAAGGAAAAGGGCAAGCCTTCTAGCTTGGTCTTTCGGCTTATTTCATCGTCGGAATGATGAACGACTGATCGTCCACATCGCCCGAAGGCCAGCGCTGCGTTACCGTTTTCACTTTGGTGTAAAACTTAATGCCTTCTGGCCCATGCTGATTGGTATCGCCAAAAGCCGAGCGTTTCCAGCCACCAAACGTGTGATAGGCGACGGGCACGGGAATCGGCACGTTAATGCCAACCATGCCAACGTTCACCTTGGAGGCAAATTCACGCGCCGCCAAACCATTACGAGTAAAAATCGCTACGCCATTGCCATACGGGTGTTCACTTGGCAGACGCGCGGCCTCTTCGAGGTTTTCGGCGCGCACCACTTGCAAAACAGGGCCGAATATCTCTTCCTGATAGGACTGCATATCCGAGGTCACTTTATCAAACAAAGACGGGCCAATGAAAAAGCCCTCCTCATTGCCTTGCAGGCTGAGGCCGCGACCATCGACCAGAAGGTCGGCGCCCTCTTTGACGCCCATCTCGATATAGCTCTCAACTTTGGCGCGATGCGCGGCCGAAACCACGGGGCCGTAATGCGCGTCTGGGTCGCTAGAGACCCCAACGGTCAGCTTGGCCATTTCTTCTTGCATGCGAGAGATAAATTCATCGGCTGTGTCTTTCCCGACAGGCACGGCAACCGGCAAGGCCATGCAGCGTTCGCCGGCCGAGCCAAAGGCGGCGCCAGAGAAATCGGCAATCACTTGGTCCATATCGGCATCTGGCATAATGATGCCGTGGTTTTTCGCCCCGCCCATGGCTTGCACGCGTTTGCCGTTGGCGGCGCCCGTCGAATACACATATTGGGCAATGTCGGACGAGCCCACAAAGCTGACAGCTTTAATATCTGGATGATGCAACACCGCGTCCACGGCTTCTTTGTCGCCATGCACAACGTTAAGCAAACCCTCGGGCGCCCCCGCTTCCAGCATCAGCTCGGCCAGACGCACTGGCAGGCTCGGGTCTTTTTCCGATGGCTTCAGGATAAACGCATTGCCACAAGCAATGGCGATGCCGAACATCCACATTGGGATCATGGCCGGGAAATTAAATGGCGTAATGCCTGCCACAATACCCAGCGGTTGGCGGGTCGCATAAATATCAATGCCGGGACCTGCGCCTTCGGTATATTCGCCTTTCAGCAAATGCGGAATGCCGCAGGCAAATTCGATGACTTCGAGACCGCGTTGAATGTCGCCCTTCGAATCGGCAATTACTTTGCCGTGTTCCGACGACAGCATGGCGGCCAGCTCGTCCATATTATCTTCCAGCAATTGCTTGAAAGCGAACATCACGCGCGCTCGTCTTTGCGGGTTGGTGGCGGCCCATTCGGGTTGCACTTTTTTGGCCGCATCCACGGCAGCTTGCATATCTGTGGCACCGCCCAGACAAACCGTGGCCTGAATTTGGCCGGTGCTTGGATTATAGATATCGCCATCGCGCGTGGCCGCGCCACGTGTCGCTTGCCCCGCAATAAAATGTTTTACTTCCCGCATGATTATCCCCCTGCACGCTCGCTATTTGGCGACAAACTATCAGGTAAAATGGCGCGCGCCAAACGATAAGTCGCCGCGTTTTAAAGGGTGGCCTCGGCCTCGGCCAAAGCGCTTTTGGTGAAAAACGGAACACTCAAAAGGCTCGGCAAAAGCAACACCGCTCCCAATAGCGCCAATACAAGACCCAACATGGTAAAACTGGCAAAGCGTTGCAGCATCACCAAATCAGAGCTCAAGAAAACCCCGGCTCCGAAGCAGAATAAAAAGGTCGACTGAACAATCGGGCGCCCCGGCACAAACAAGGCTTGGCGCAGAGATTGAATTTGGTCTTCATGCTCGTCCACCAAATGGTGTTTATAGCGGTGCAAAATATGAATCGTATCATCGATCGATAGCCCCATGGTGACACTGGCGATGATGACCGTGGCAAAATCAAACGGGAAGCCGAGCGCGGCAATGGTGCCCATCGTGATTAAAATAGGCAGGCCACAAGCAATCATCCCAGCCATCGCCAGGCGGAAGTTAAACTCGAGCGTCAGGACGATGAAAATTAAGCAGAAGGTCAAACCGATAGAGATGAATTGCGTATCGAGAATATAGCCGGACAATTGGCTGAAAAACACCGAATGACCTGTGAAAATAGGTTCTGGCAGGTTCTTGGCATTGGCTCAATTGCTGCTTGGCGCCTTCATTGATTTCCAATTTATAGATGTTTTCATAGTTCCCCACATCCACCGATAGGGCTGATTTAATATTGGCAAACCTTGGAAGATCAAAGGCGAAGTTCATGGCTTGAATGGTTTTTTCGGCCGCATCGCTGGTGCCGCTGTTGGCTCCCATGGTGGCGCCGACATATTGGCTTAGGTTTTCCAAAAGACCACCCGAGCTGGAACTATCGTCGGCGGTCTCAATTTCAAAGCCACCGTCATCTGGCGGCAGACCTTGTGCATGGGCTGGGTTCATGGCGCCATAACCGAGGGAGCCGAGGGTGCCGACCAAAGCGGCACATAATAGGGATTTATTCAACATAAGTACTCTCCAAAACTACTAATTGGCTTTTAGGCCTTTCAGACCAACGTCGTTATCTCCAAAATTAACTTTCACATCAATCTTCGAGCGGTCCATGGTGGAAGACCCACCGGTTTTCAAATTAGGCATCACCGATAGGGCGACAACTAATTCGCCCTCCACTTTCACCACTTTGCGGTTGGCAAGGCGTTTCAATTCCTTGTCCGAGCGGTCATAGAACGACACGCTGCGCACGATGTTGGTCGATTTGTCGATGGTTGTATAATATTTCGAATAAGCGTCGCTCGTATCTACTGGCACGCTTTCGATGACATAAAATTTATCATTCTGCTGGAACACTTTATGGGCGTCCTGGTCGAGCGTGCGACCGGCGATATCGCTATATGAGAAATCAGAGCCCATGAAGCTGCCGTCTTGCTCGGAAGCCGACAATTGCTTGACGCTTTTCAGCGATGGGAAATACACCCATTGTTTTTTCACTTGGGAGGCTTGGTTGGTTTGCGAGGCAAGGCCCACGCCTTTTACATTGGCGGGCTTGAAAAACTTCGCGAGGCTGCGTTTGAAAAAGGCGCATTCTTCGTGCGAAGCTCGAAAAAACGTTCTCGCTCACGGCCCTTTTTATCCAAGACGCTCAAGCGCACCGTGGCTTTGGATTGAGGGAAAATATCAGACTGTTTGTAAACGCGCTTCATAACCTCACGCCCTGTCTCGGCGCTTGCCGCAGAAACAGAAAAAGAAACGGCAATAAGGGTTGCGAGCGCAAGGCGCGACGGACTGGCAAAAGATAACATGATAACTCCTCAAACTAGGCGGCCACCCTATCCGCCAATTTGGGCAAAGTCCAGACGAAGGAAAATAAACTCAGTCAACGTGATTATCTTGTCACGAACGAGAGAACCTTGCGCGTTCGGCCTTTATGTATCGAGCCCCTCGCGCAACACTTCCAACTCCAACCACTCTTCCTCAGCCGCCGCCAAATCGGCCTGTGCTTTGGCCAATTTTTTCACCGCCGCATCAAACCGTTCTGGGGCTTTGATAAACAAGTCCGCATCGGCTAAAAGCGCCCCTGCCTTTTCGATAACGACGCCCAAAGCCTGCATTTCGCTGGGTAGTTTTTCCAAGCGGAACTTATGTTTATAGCTCATTTTAGCCTGCGGTTTGCCGGGCTTTGCTCCCTCGCCTGTGTCCAACTTGTTAGCTGCCGGCGGGTTGGCCTCTGCCGCTTTATCTTTGTTTTTGAGGCGCGCTTTTTGCTGCACCTTCATATCGGAATAGCCGCCCGCATATTCGAGCCATTTGCCGTCGCCCTCCGCGTTAAACACACTGGTGACGGTGCGGTCGAGGAAATCTCGGTCATGGCTGACCAAAATAACCGTGCCTTCATAGGCGCCGATCATCTCTTGCAAAAGGTCGAGGGTCTCTAAATCCAAGTCATTGGTCGGCTCATCCATGACCAAAAGATTGGAAGGCTGGCGCAAGCCGCGGGCCAAAAACAACCGCGCCTGCTCGCCGCCCGAAAGCACTGAAACGGGCGTACGCATTTGCGCGGGATGGAACAGGAAGTTTTTCATATAGCCGATGACATGCATACTATCGTCGCCTAGCGACACCCGGTCGCCCGAACCATCGGTCAGCGCATCCTTCACGTTCCAGTCTTGTTTTATGCCGACGCGCTGTTGGTCGAGCAGCAAGGGCGTGAGGTTTTTGCCCAAGCGTATATTGCCGCTATCGGGTTCCAGCTTACCCAACAGCAAGTTTAGCAAGGTGGTTTTGCCGGCTCCATTGGCGCCAATCAGCCCGATGCGCGCGCCGCGTTTAATTTGCGTGGTAAAATTCTCGACGATTTTCTTGTCGCCAAACGTTTTATGAATCTCATCCGCCTTGACGACCAGCTTGCCCGATTGCGCGCCCGCCTGCATCACCGCATCCATAGCCCCTTGGGGGCCGCGATAATCGCGTTGTTGTTTGCGCAAACTCGACAAATCGCCCATGCGTTTCACATTGCGCTTGCGCCGCGCGGTCACGCCGTAGCGCACCCAGTCTTCTTCGCGGGCAATCTTGCGCGCCAATTTATGCTGCTCGCTGGCCTCGCGCTCCAGCTCTTCGTCGCGCCAATCCTCAAAAAACGCAAAGCTCTTGCGCATAATCTTGGTTTTACCGCGGTCGAGCCAAACCGTTTGATTGGCCATATTCGAAAGAAAGCGCCGATCATGGCTGACCAAAACAAGGGCGGAGTTAATCTGGCGCAAAGCCTGCTCGAGCCACTCGATGGCGGGCAGGTCTAAATGGTTGGTTGGCTCATCGAGCAGCAAAACCTCGGGCTGCGTCGCCATCGCCTTGGCCAAAGCCACGCGCCGCCGCTCCCCGCCAGACAGAGGCGCCAAATCCGCCTCGGGCGTGACGTGCAAATCGGCCATAAGCTGGAAGGCACGTTGGCGGTCTTCATTGTTCAGCACATCTTGCAGCACATAGTCTTCGGCGGTTTTAAAGCCGTCAAAACTTGGGTCTTGCGCCAGATATTCAATAGCAATGCCGGGCTGCACAAAGCGCTCGCCGTCATCTGCGTCCACGAGGCCGGCGATGATTTTCAGCAGAGTAGATTTGCCGGAGCCATTGCGCCCGACCAAACAAATGCGGTCTTCGCGGCTAACCGATAGGCCCGCGCCATCCAGCAGAGGCTGAACTCCATGTGTGAGGTGGATGTCATCAACATAAAGAATGGGAGGGCTGGCGGCCATAAAGAGCAGACTTTCAAATTGCAGGAAGCGCATCTATAGCCTGTCAAACGGGGTGTGGGAATGGGGAAACGCTTTATTAACACGCTTCGTCTCAAACTGGACAAATTAGGCCGACACTCGACAATGCGCCGAATGCACTGAATACTGAGTAGCGTTAAATATCAAATAAAAATAAAAAGGATTAAAAAATGAATATTTTGAAATATTGCCTATTGGTTTCTTTGGTTGCCTTCCCTGTTGCCGCGCAGGAAAGCCTGCATCAAGGTTCGGTTTCTTATGCCATTACATCTGGTGACGGCGAGGACGGTGAATTGGATACGGATGTCGACACCACCGCCTTCGAGGGTGAGTACTTCGTCTCAGATAAGGTGAGCCTGAAATTAGGTCTTCTAGACCACGAAATTCAATACGACTTCTATTTGGATAATGAACTATGCCAAACCGATAAGCTGGAACTTGGCGCGACCTACCATTCCAGTCGCGTTGACGTCCTCGCCGGCACCGGAGCCGGATATAGTGTCGGTGTTAGAACAAGCGATGCATCCACCGATTCCAAAAGTGACATCCCACAACTCCAAACCAGCACGCCAGACGAAACCAACGAATACTTTGATTTCACCTATGGGCGGGGACTTGGTAATGGCTTGAGCTTCGAGGCTTATCTTTCAACGAATGTGGACGACCTTTTTGATGATAGAGCCATTGGCCTAGGGTTAATCCAAACATTTGGGTCAAACTTTGGCCCTTAGCGGTACTTATGTGACAACTGAAACAGCCGAAGATGACTACGGGTTTACCCAAGATTCAACAGTTTTCAGGATTTCGGCTAGTTATTATTTCTAGGCCTAGCTCGTGTAAAGCAGCAGATATCATAGTTGGCGACGCAACCTCGTGGAAAGTCTGGTTGCGTCGCCAAATTTGTTCACTATCGCGCATATTAGCGGGGTAAATTTCTAATGGTAGCTCAGCCTTTTTTGCGGGAACCTAGATGAAAGTCCGATAGCCAGACAAGAAAAGCCCTTCTGAAAAGCAAGGGTTTTTGGCTGCGGAGGTAGGATTCCTAAGAAGGCGCAAGGCGGGCTAGAGCTTCGTGCCGAAACAAAGCCCTTTTAGCGTGAACTAAGGTGAAAATCCGTTCCCACAGTAACCAATAAAAAAGCCCCCGTAAAAGGGGGCTTTTTTATTGGTTGCGGGGGTAGGATTTGAACCTACGACCTTCAGGTTATGAGCCTGACGAGCTACCGGGCTGCTCCACCCCGCGATAAATGACTTTTCCGAGCGACACCGCCCTTGAAGTGAGCTGGTTGTAACACAAAATATCTTTTTGCCTAGAGGCTTCTCGTCATTTGCTCAAAATAAATGCCAACACCGCCAGACATTTGCTTTCCACCAAGCATTTGCTATGGTGGGGCTGCCTAAAAAAAAATAATAAGGTGGCAAAACAATATGATACCCCAGCAGGACCCCCTGTTTGACGCAAACGCGCTCACGCTAAATATCCAAGACGCCATCGGTATGGGCAACCGCCGATGGGTGTTTCAACATCCACACCACCCCCATCTGTGCATCAAAGTGGCCCGTCAAGCCCACATACGAGAGCAATTGGACACCAAAGGCGGTCTCTATCGGCTGATGCCCACCACCTGGCGCGATGACAATGTGCTCGAAGCACGTGCCTATACACAAAAAGCCCTGACCACCGAGGACGCTTACATCTGGCGCCACCTGCCCCATATGTATGGCTGGCAAGCCAGCAACTTAGGCCCCGGCTTGGTGTTTGATTATTATCAGGATGCCGACGGCAAGCCTGCCCCCAATCTACAGGGCGTGCTGCAAACCCAAGGCCTAACAAACGCTTTAGAAACCGCGATTGACGAGCTACATCGCTACATGCGGACAACGCAAATATGGATGCGCCATCCCGGGCCACCAAACATCGTTTGGGCGAGGGATGGTCATCTCAAGCTGATCGATTGCCTCGGCACGTATACCATGGGCTGGCAGCACCATATTCGCCCGTTCCGCCGAAAGCGGATACAGCGCCATAGCGCCTATCTCACCACGACAATAAACGCCGCCATTGCTGCCCAATAGCCCAAAGGCTCTGGTTACAAGACGCGCGTATGCCAAGCTTGGGCCGACTAGTGATGTAGGGGATATGTGAA
>Ga0102816_1000051_pt1 | contig 50547 bp, 47 predicted proteins | sample ColrivemetaGS545_FD_84509 | JGI IMG/M metagenome (GOLD analysis project Ga0102816, IMG submission 84509) | Estuarine microbial communities from the Columbia River estuary - Flood tide non-ETM metaG S.545 | ecosystem: Environmental > Aquatic > Marine > Intertidal zone > Estuary | place: USA...
AAAAACCTTTCTAATTTTACATTTGATCTTTATGATATCACTGGAAAAAATATTATGAATAAAATTCCAATAAATAAGAATGATTTTACAATAGATTTAAATCAACTTCAAAAAGGTTTATATTTTATTAAACTCCAATCTGAGATAGGCACAATCACTAAAAAGTTGATTTTGCAATAAACCCAAAATGATCTTACTAATTCTAAACCACCCTAATTGGGTGGTTTTTTTTTGACTATATATAAGGACTCGAAAAAAGAGCTATAGAAATTAAGGCGTTTAACCACATCATAAACCTGTTAACACAAAAAATCTATATTTTAATTTCAACCTATCCCACATAAATAGTTCCTATTAAAAAAAGACAGCCAAATCAGAATTCTAACCATAACATAGTGGAGCTAAGTCTAATTTAATATTCTAATCACTAAACATAATTCATTAATATTATAGTATTTACCTATAAATGTTTAATTAATATCTAATTTTTATAAACAAAAAGTTGTTTGTTTGACTAATAATCGTCACATTTGCGATGACTAATTTAAATAAATAACAAAAATGAAAACAAAGTTAAGAATCATTCTAACGCTATTTTTGGCGTTTACTGTGCAACTTTCATTCGCACAACAACTTACCGTAACAGGTAATGTTTCAGATGACAGTGGGATGCCACTTATAGGAGCTACTATTGCAATTGCAGGCACCTCAACTGGAACGTCGTCAGATTTTGATGGGAATTACTCCATTTCAGTTAACCAAGGTGATGTCCTTAGTTTTAGCTATGTAGGCTATTCTAGTCAGGATGTAACGGTTGGCGAATCTTCAACTGTAAATGTAACCCTAATGACAGACAACACTCTAGAAGAGATTGTTGTAACGGCATATGGTATACAAAGACAGAAGAAAACGTTAACATACCAAGCAGAGGCTGTAGGTAGTAAAGAGCTTATGAAAGTCGCTCCAACACGAGCTGCTAGCGCACTTGCGGGTAAAGTTGCTGGTGTACAGATTAACGTACAAAGTAATGGTGTTAATCCATCAACACAAATTCTTTTAAGAGGTCTTAGATCTATAAGTCAGAACAACAGTGCGTTGATCGTGATTGATGGTTCGGTAGCTTCTCAAGGAGCATTTGATGCATTGAATCCAAATGATATTGAAAGCTTAAACGTCCTTAAAGGCGCTACTGCAGCAGCACTATATGGTTCTGCAGCAAGTAACGGGGCAATACTCGTTGAAACCAAAAGTGGTGATGACGGAGAAGCTTTTAAAATAGGGATTACAACTGCTAACACTATGGAAAGTGTAGCATACATGCCTAAGTTTCAATCAGAATATGGAACAGGATGGCAAGGTGTTTATGATCCGGTAGAAAACACAAACTGGGGACCTCGTTTTGACGGGACATCTAGACAAATTGGACCAACATTTCCAGAAGGTTATCCTCTACTAACACAAATGGTAGATTATGCACCTGTAAAAAACAACTTACTTGATTTTTATAACACTGGAAATACACTACAAAATACAGTGTATGCGTCAGGAAGTTCTGAAGGAAGTTCTTTTTATATGTCAGTTGGTAATCAAAAAACTTCAGGAATCGTTCCTAGTGATACCTATGACAGAAATACCTTTAGAATTAATGCTTCTAAGAAACTTGGAGACATCACTTTAAAGTTAGCTTCTAACTACTTAAGAGATAAGCAAAGTGTTGTAGGAGGTTCTATTGGAGATCAAGACAGACCTTTATATTGGTTTGTATTGAACACACCAGCAAACATTCCTTTATCTAAATATAGCGACTGGAGCAACCCAGAAGGATATGGTTATGCTGATAACTATTACAATGCATACTACCAAAATCCATATTGGGGTATAGGTACAAACAGAAATAATTCTAATAACTCAAGATTAACTGCAAACATTTCTGCATCTTGGGATATTTCAGAATCTACAAACTTCACAACGCGATTAGGTGTTAACACTGGAAATGGTGCTGGGAAAAACTGGAGAGCTGCTCAAACGTACAATTCAGATTTACAACCTGCACACTCTGCAGTATCATCTTTTGTAACTGATTCAGAGAGTTCTTATATTACATACACAACTGATGCAATTTTAAGTACTCAGTTTGATATCACAGATGATTTAAATGTTATTGCACTTTTAGGTGGAACAAACAAAACACAGAAATCAAGAAGCAGCGCCATCGCTGTAACAAACATTAGTATTCCTGGCTTTTATGATGTTTCTAACGGAACAGGACAACCAGTAGTTAGTGTTAACGAATCTATAAAGAAATCTTATGGTGTATTCACCGATTTGACTTTTGGATTTAAAGATTACTTATTCTTGAATTTAGCAGGTAGATATGATTTCACATCTACACTTCCTGCAGGTGATAACAGTTATTTCTACCCGTACGCAGGACTATCTTTTGTTGCAAGTGATGCTATACCATCTATTACAAATGGTGCATTATCTTATTTAAAAACAACAATAAGTAACTCTACTGTATATAATGATTTAGGGCCTTATTTAAATAATGAGACTTACGGTCAATCTTCAGGATTTCCTTTTGGAAACTTAAATGGATTTTTTCAAACAGGAACAGCTGTAGATAGCAGCTTAACTAAAGAGAAAATTAATACTACTGAATTTGGTGTAAATGCAGCATTCTTTAATAACAGATTAACAGTAGATGCAGCCTATTACCTTACAAACTCAACAGACTTAATTACGTTTACTACTCCTTCTTTATCTTCTGGAGCTGGTTCGTTTTTAACGAACATTGGTGAAGTTGAAGGAACAGGTTATGAATTAACTATCGGAGGAACGCTACTTAAAGCAACTGATTTTTCTTGGGATGTAAATGTAAACTATACTGCTAATGAGCAGAAAGTAAAATCTATTTCTAAAGGAGTTAATGAAATTACAATTACTTCTACTGGAGAGGTTGGAATTTTTGCTATTGTAGGAGAAGATTTCCCACAAATGAAAGCAACGTCATACCAAAGAGATCCACAAGGACGCGTTATTATTGATGCAGCTAGTGGAAATCCACAAGTTGGAGAGTTGAAAAACATGGGGAAAACAACGCCTGATTATATTTTAGGTTTAACCTCTACTGTAAACTACAAAAACTTTAGCTTATCAGCTACAATGGATTACAGAACAGGTCATGTGTATTATGAGCAAGGATCAGATGCAATGGAATTCACAGGAAGATCATTAGAATCAGTTTCTGCTAACAGACAGGATTTCGTATTCCCTAACTCAGTAGTTGAAACTGGTGCTGGTACTGGTGTATTTGTGCCAAACACAAACATTCCAATTACAGATGGTAAACAAGATTACTGGACGAACACGTACAACGAAATTAAAGAAAACTACGTGAAAGATGCTACAGCTCTAAAAATTAGAGAAGTTGCTCTTAATTACACACTTCCTGCTGATGTGTTGAAAAACACGCCTATTAGTGCTGTAAATGTTGGATTTATTGGAAGAAACTTATTCACATGGTTACCAGCAGAAAATCATTTCTCTGATCCAGAATTTAACAATTCAAATAGTAATGCTATTGGTATTGGTGGATACTTCCAGTCACCTCCTACAAGATCTTACGGATTTAGTGTTAATATCGAGTTTTAACCAAAAAAAAGAAACATTATGAAAAATATTTTAACAACAATGAAAACACTACTTGTGCTCCTAGTATTAGGATCATGTAGTGATAGCTATCTGGATGTAAATGTAGATCCAAATAATCCAATAACGGTAAGTCCTAATTTGATTTTACCGGTAGCACTTAATTATACAGCAGGAATCGAAGAACGAGATAGAGGTCAAAACCACCTTGGAAACATGTTCATGGGTGCTTGGAGTCAATCTGATGGATTCTCTTGGTATAATGATGAATTCTTATACTTAGTTACACCTTCTTTTTATCAAAGAATCTTTGATACAACTTACGGAACTGTGTTGAAACAATACAAAGGATTGGAAGTACTTGAAGGCGCTGAATATGGTAACTACCAAGCAATTTCGAAAATCATGCAAGCAATGCATTTTCAAATTCTAGTAGATACTTATGGTGATGTACCTTACTCAGAAGCATTACAAAGAGGTGTTAACCCAACACCTAAGTATGATGATGCTGAAGCAGTATATGATGGTCTAATTGGTCAATTAACTGCTGCTATCAACTTAATTTCAGCAACAGCTGATGTCACTGGAGCTCTTGTTCCTAGTGAAGATGATGGTGTATTTGCGGGAGATATGAGTAAGTGGAAGAAATTTGCAAACTCACTTAAATTAAGAATACTTGTTCGTCAGTCTGATCTTGCAGGAAAAGCAAGTTATATTCAAGAACAGTTTAGTGCAATTAGTGCTGAAGGTTCAGGTTATATGACAGATGACGTTATGATCAACATTGGCTACAGCCAAACAGAATCTCAACAAAATCCAAAATGGAATGGTTTAGGCGAAGATGTTTCTGGAACTAAAACATTAACAAACAACGCCACTTGTGCAACACCATATGTGTTAGACAGATTAACAGATACAAATGACGGAAGATTAAATCTATTATTTGAAGAGCCTGATACAGGACATTTAGGTGTAGTTCAAGGTCTTCAAGAATATGATAGTCCTGTAGTAGATCAATATGTTCCAGACTTAGTGTCAAACATTGGCCCTGGAATATTAAGAGGTCCAGATCAAGGTGCTGTAATCTATACTGCTGCTGAAGCATATTTTAACTTAGCGGAAGCTGCTCTTAAAGGCTTTACTGGCGATGATGCACAAACAATGTATGAGTCTGGTATTACTGCTTCTTTTGACTACTTAGGAGCTTCAGGGGCGAGTGCATATTATGCACAAGACATTGCAACTGTAGGATGGGCTGCTTCTTCAAACAAGCTTGAAGCAATTATCGTTCAAAAATGGTTAGGGGTTATGGGAATTAATGCACTACAAAGTTGGTTTGATTTTAACCGAACTGGGTATCCATCTGATGTACCTATGTCATTATTATCTACGAAACCAAACAGACCAGTTAGGTTATCGTATCCTTCTAGTGAGCTAACAGCAAACTCTAATAATTTACCAACCCAACAAGATGTATTCTCATCTAAAATATTTTGGGCAAACTAATTCTAAATATCAAAAAAAATGAAAAATATTAAAAAACTATTATATCTTTTTCTTGGTGCGACACTTGTAATGTCTTGCGTGGAAGATGATACGACATATGAATTAAATGGAGAAGGGCCTAACCTAGTTGGGTTTGTAAAATCTTCAATTAATGCTTCGGTAGTAGCTGATGGTGCAGACAAAGAGTTTTTAATGACTGTAAAATTAGCGGGACCAACAGCATCAGAATTTAATGAAGATTTTGACGTCACTGTTGAAATCGACCCTAGTTCAACTGCTGTAGAAGGAGTACACTACAGACTAGACAGTTTTTCTCTAGCATTAAGTGCTTCAGGAAACTATATTGACAACTTACCACTTACCGTAATTACTAGTGGTATTGCACCTCCTTTAGATGTAAATCCAAAGTTGAAATTAAACATTGTTGAAATCTCTAACGGTTCTGTAAAACCTAACGGAAGAACTAGCAGTATCGATATCACTATCGAATACTTATGCTACTCACCTATTACAGGTAAATACAGCACAGCTGACGCTGCTTACTGGAGAATTGGTTCAAACAATGCGACTGCTTCTTCATGGCCAGAAGAAACTGAAATGATCTATATCTGTAACGGAGTTTACAGAGTCTTAGAATATTGTGGTTTATTTGATGGTAACGAATGGTATTTTGAGGTAGAAACAGATGAGTTTGGTAATGTTGTTGATGGTGCGGAAATCACTTATCCTGCGACAACTCCAGATGGAGATCCACAAATGTTAAATGGTCAACCTTTAATTACATGTGAATTAAATTCTTCAGACCTATCAAACGTTGGATGTAGTAGTTCAAATTATGTTTCTATAAGCGGTGATGATGTAACGCTATACATGTCGTATGGTTACTTTACTTCCGGTTCAGGATCAAGAGAGTTTTATCAAGAAATGAATAAAATCAACTAAAAAAGAAAAAAGATGAAAAAATTAAAATATATTATATCTTCAATCTTAGTTGCAGGATTATTAGTAGGCTGTGATGCCGAAACTCCGAAACAAGATTCAAGTGACATTGGAACTGTCGATAGATACCCTACACCAACATTTACTTTTAACGGCGGTGAATTATCTGCTAACGAAAGTTTAGGAACAGTGTATACATGGACTGTTACTTTAGATAAAGCAACAGACAGAGCTGTAGAATTTGACTTTGAAGATGCTGGGGGTTCAGCAACTATGGGTGAAGATTTCATAGTTACTAAAGCGTCTATTGCAGCGTATGACACCACAGGAACACTTACATTGACTGTACTAGCAGATACGACTCCTGAAGAGACGGAGACAATTAAGCTTACAGCTAATAGTGGTACTGGATTAGGAACAAAGTATTTGGTAAACCCTAATGCTGAATATCCTTCATTTGAAGCATCAATTGAAAACTATACTTCTGATCAAATTACTGCAACATTCGACTGGGAAACTAACATGATGTATGCTGGGAGTGCTTATTCTGCATGTACATATGTAGATATGGATGTCTACATCACTGAAACCGCTGAATGGGGATGGGGTAATGAAATAGGAAACTATGACGGAGCAACAGGAGATTGTCCAGAGGATATTGATATCAATGCATTAGGCGATGGTACATTTTATTTCTGGTCTGATTTGTGGAGTGTTCAATACGCATCTCTTTGGGCTGCTGGATTTATGCCAATCACGACTAATATTTCTCAAACAGGTGTAGTGTCGTATACATTTGTACAAGATGAAAGTGATTCTTATACAAAAGAAGGCGGCGATACTCAGGGTGGTAATAGCTTACTAATGAAAGTTGTTATCTCTGGAGATACCTGGGAAGCTACACAAAACTAAATAGGAAAATACACTCTTATTTAATACTAAAAAACCTCGCAATAGCGGGGTTTTTTTATGCATCTAAATTAACCGCTATTGCCGTCTGATTTCTTACTTTTGCACAATGGAGAAAGAAACCAAAATTTACGGCCTTCGTGCCATTATAGAAGCCATTGAAGCAGAGAATACCATTGATAAGGTCTTTTTACAAAAAGGACTCACTGGCGAGTTGTATTCAACACTAGAAAAACTGTTACGAAAACAAAATATCAATTTTTCTTATGTTCCCGTTGAAAAACTCAACCGCTTAACACAGCACAACCACCAAGGTGCAGTAGCCAACATGTCTCCAATCGCATTTTATGACTTGGAAGAACTCATAGCTGCTGTACAAGAAACGAAGAAAAACCCCTTGTTTTTACTCCTAGACCAACTTAGTGATGTCCGTAACTTTGGCGCCATCATTAGAACTGCCGAATGTACAGGCGTGGATGGTATCATTATTCAAAAAAGTGGTGGAGCACCCATAAATGGGGATACCGTTAAAACGAGCGCAGGCGCAGTATTTAATATTCCTATATGTAAAGTAGATCACATTAAAGATGCCATGTTTTATTTGCAAGCTTCCGACATAAAAGTTATTGCAGCTACTGAAAAAACAGAGAATACTATTTACGATATCGATTTTAAGCAAGGCTGTGCCATTATTATGGGTTCTGAGGATAGAGGTATCAATCCGTCTATTCTAAAATTGGTAGATGACAAAGCAAAACTTCCAATGTACGGCAGTATTGCTTCATTAAATGTTTCTGTAGCATGTGGTGCTTTTCTTTACGAAGCTGTCAGACAACGCCTCTAAACGTCCTTCTCTTTAAAGGTATAGTGAATTTCTATAGAAGGATCAGAAGCATGGTTTTCTTCTGTGTTTAATTCCATGAAATTTCCGTCTGCATCAAATTGTTGTAGGAAAGGATCTTCTGTTTCGTCATAGTTTGAAACTTCCCAAGCATATTTAGGCGGTTTTGGAATATTAGCTCTAAAAATAATCGCAAAAACCAAGCCTACAAACAACCCTGACAAGTGGCCTTCCCATGACATATTCTCTTTAATTGGAAACACATACCACAACATACTACCATATAAAAAAATGACTACAAATGAAAGCGCTATCAAGCGGTAATGTTTAGAGAAAACACCTTTGAAGAGCGTAAAACTCATCAATACATAAATAAGTCCACTCGCTCCAATATGATAGGCAGAACTTCCAATCATCCAAGTGAATAAACCTGAAAAAATAATTCCATATAAAATAACCTTCCAAGCCATAGGGCGATAGAAATAAAACAAAGCTATAGACAACACTAATAAGGGTGTAGTGTTGTGATAGAGATGCTCTAAACTGCCATGAATAAACGGACTAAAAACAATCCCTCTTAATCCTGATAATGTTCGGGGGTAAACTCCAAAATCGTTAAAACGAAACCCAAACCGAAGTTCAATCCAATATATAACCCATATCACTAAAACAAACGCAATAGGATACCCAATCACGCCTGTGGAAAATCGAAAAGGATGTTGTGGGTTCATAGTTATAAATTTAATAAACACTAGCAAATAACCCGCCAAAAAAAGGCAATATGTTAGAATGTCATATTTATATAAAAAAAAACTTTAGTTTTGTAGAATGAATGCACCCTTAGCAGAACGTTTACGTCCGAAAAAATTGACGGATTATATTAGTCAATCTCACCTTATTGGACCCAACGGCGCCCTGACACAAGCATTAAAACAAGGCTTGATACCTTCCATGATTTTTTGGGGACCGCCAGGCATTGGAAAAACCACCCTTGCTACCATCATCGCTACAGAATCTGAACGGCCTTTTTATACGCTAAGCGCCATCAGTTCTGGAGTCAAAGATGTTAGAGAAGTTATTGAAAAAGCAAAAACAAGCGGCGGATTATTTACCACCAAAAACCCAATATTATTTATTGATGAGATTCATCGCTTTAGTAAATCGCAACAAGACTCCCTCCTTCAAGCCGTGGAAAAAGGATGGGTAACGCTTATCGGAGCGACCACAGAAAACCCTAGTTTTGAGGTCATCTCTGCCCTTCTCTCTCGTTGTCAGGTATACACATTAAAGCCCTTTGATACCAAAGATTTGGAGGCTCTTCTAAAACGTGCTATCGAAACAGACGAAGAACTATCAAAAAAGAAAATTAAACTTCTAGAAACTGAAGCCCTACTACGGTTGTCTGGTGGAGATGCTCGAAAATTACTCAATATTTTTGAGTTGATAGTCAATTCTGAAAGCGCCACTAAAGTTAGTGTTACAAACCAATTGGTGCTCGACAAGGTTCAGAATAGTACGGTTTTATATGACAAAACTGGCGATCAACATTACGATATCATTTCTGCGTTTATTAAATCTATTCGTGGAAGCGATCCCAACGGTGCAGTCTATTGGTTGGCCCGTATGCTAGAAGGTGGAGAAGATGCGAAATTTATTGCGCGACGTTTGCTGATCCTTGCTAGTGAAGATATTGGAAATGCCAATCCAACCGCTTTGGTATTGGCAAACAGCACTTTTCAGTCGGTTGCTGCAATCGGCATGCCTGAAAGTCGAATTATTCTGAGTCAATGTGCCACCTACCTAGCCTGTTCACCAAAAAGTAATGCCGCCTATATGGCCATAAACCAAGCGATTGATGTCGTGAAAAACACAGGGAATCTTACGGTACCTCTGGACATTAGAAATGCACCTACAAAATTAATGAAAGATTTGGGCTATGGCGAGTCGTATAAGTACGCACATAATTATGATCTAAATTTTGTAGCACAAGAATTTTTACCAGAAGGCATTGAAAACACACGCTTCTATAAACCAGGAAATAATGCCCGCGAAAATGCACAACAGGAATTCTTAAAACAACGCTGGAGAGACAAATACAACGATTAACGTTGAATGTTCAGTGCTTCAATCGTAGTTTTACCATTTTCGATATACTCACGAACCCAGTTTTGTCCACGTTTATAGATAATTCCTGCTTGACCTTCTACAATATAAACGCTATCAAACAGCGTAGAATGGGCAGAATATTTTATTTTTTTTGAGCTTGAATCTATAAAATCATAACCCGAATTCGTTTGCTTTATTTCTAAACCTGTAGACACTTCTGTTAAGGGATTGGAACCTTCAAGAACTTGTGGTATTGGCACAGTTTCGATAACTTGTTTAGTTACCACTACCGGAACGGGTTCTTTGACTAGTGGCAATATAGTAGGCTTAGGAGGCATTGGCAAAATTACTGAACTAGCACTCCCATTATACGTATAATTAAACTCGGTTAAGGCAAAAGCATCTCGAAGTGCTTCGTAATAGGCGTCTTTATAATTTTTAAGTTTTGATTTCCCAATTTCGGATGTAAATACAACGTTTTCCTTACAATTGGTGAGAACTAACTGTAATTTAGTTTTTAAAAACCCTTTCACACTAATCACATTTGCACGTAACTCTAAGCAGTTATTTTGAGCTAAATCTTGTGGGTAGTTATTTTGTTTATTAACAACTGTAAATCCATTTTTTTTAAGCAGAAAAGCGGTTAAAGAGTTCAGTTGATATTGATCCGCTGTCTTTAAAAAATCAAAGCGTTCATTGACTGAAACATATTTATAATCATTAATTGAAGATTGTGCCAACGCGTTCATGTTAACACTCAATACTAGAAGGAAAATATAAATTTTAGTTTTCATTATTTTTGAATATATAGTTAAAACCTAATTGTAAAGATACACTTTGTGATTTAGCTAAGTTTTGATAATCCAATAAATTATCTGCCATCACATAAAATTGCACAGGGCCTAAAGCCGTTGAAACCCCTAATCCAACATTTTTAAATGAATAGGTATCCACCGTGTATGTCGCTTTGATTTGTAGCCCTTTTAGGAGTTTTCGATAATAAAATGCAGACAGTGCCCACTGTAAATGATTGGGGCGTTTCATTGCAAACATATGCACGCCTACTCTATTTTGAAATGTTGGATCTGATTTGTCTAAGCAATTACATTCTTTTAGTATTTTTTTTCCAAAATTATAACCCACAGAACTATTGAGCCTTATTGGTCGCCATTTAGTATAAGACGTTGAAGTACTATCGATTTCAAATAAATCTTCAAATTCATTTTTAACTTCATCCCAATACTCTTGAGCCGTTTGCCCTGATACAACTTCTGGAAATACGGGTTGAATACCTTCATATTCTAAATAATTATTTAAAATATAATTTTTAACATCCTTAGAATAATTGATAAACCCAACATCTTGAAGACTTGCATCAACAGTCCATTCTGGGGCGGGCTCATAGGTGAACCCTAAATCAATACCTACACCTAGGTTTCCTCCCAACAAAAGGCGCTTCCTAATAACATCTACTTCATTAGTAGAATTAGAATTTTCTAAAAAGGAAAGCCCTGAAATTTGTAAGCTCATATCTAAATCAAAAATGTGCTTTAAGGAATTATTCGCCCCCTCCACCGTCGTAAAAGATCCACTATTCATTGTTGATGAAGCCTGTACAATACTAGAATAGAGTTTACCTCTCAAGCCCAAAGTTAATTTTGGATTAATTTTTTTATTTATACCCACATGAAAAACAGATAATACCTCAGCATTTACACTCAAATCTCCAAGGTTGAAACGTCGATTCAAATTATTATGATTCCCTTCATAAGCCAAAACTGCATAATCCTTAGGAAAATAGAAAAAGGCATCTGATTCTTGATACATTCCAAACGAAATAAAAATTGGTTTTTCTGAAGGTGTTTTTAATGTAAATCCTGCTGAAAAAATATCTAATTGCTGATTAAATCCGAAAAAATCCTTGGCGTCCATATTATAAACGATAGCGCTTAATTTTTGATTGAAATCTTTACCATCGTTCGCAAAAAGATCAAAAGCAGAAAACCCTGTTAATCCCGCATTAAAATGAATCTGAGATAGTAAAGGAACGCCAATAAAACCTCTATAATCAATCTGAGCACCTGGATTTAAAAGAATTTGTTGTGGAATATCCTTAAACCCATATAAGAGCTGTTTGTTTTGCGCTTGAAGTGTTGTAAAAACACCTAAAATCAGTAGCCACTTCATTCCGCTATATTTAAAAACAAAACAGCTTTGGATTTCAAAGCAATAACTCCTTCCGAAGCAGTAGTTAAACTGGGCTCCGTTGGGCTTGAGATCAACGTGATTGTAATATTTAAATTAGTACTCGTTTTTAGAGCATCCAAAGTACCTGCCTCAAAAACTTCTATATGCTCTGTAAGAAGCAGTGTGTTGGTGGGAGAATTATTAACAGCAATCGAAAAGGTATGCTGTAGCGTGTTTGAAGTATCATAAAAATCCATTGTAATATCAAACGCTTTATTGAGACTGTTTGTAATTTCAAATATAAATTCTGCCTTAACTAGGTAATCTATAACAAAGTCCTCAGATAAGAGCTCTAAAACAATGGCATCAGAAATGGAAAGCACTTCTGCTCCAGAGCTGTTAAGAAAAGAGACAGGTGTTTCTTCAATTTGAACTAAACTGACTTCAAGGGTTGGCGTTAGAATAACAGGGACGGCTTGGTCAAAGTCCGTATCTTTTACACAGGAGTAGGACAAAACAAAGGCCCCAAAGAAAACTAATATCCTAAAAACAAATTGTTGGTTTTTCATAAAAATATTGGGGTTAAATTATTATTAAAAAACTAATTAAATTGTAAACTTATTATCTAAAGATACATTTTTAATTCTGATAAATGATCTACTCCAATGATATCCGATGCTAGTGTTTCTTTATGGTAATTAAAACATATGGCATCCATTCCAAAATTGAGGGCACCCATAATATCCGCCTCAAGGTTATCCCCAATCATCAAACTTTCTTCTGCAGTTGCTTTGGCCATATGAAGCGCATGTTTAAAAATTTTAGGATTTGGTTTTTTAACGCCTACCATTTCAGAATTCGTAACCGTTTGAAAATAATGATCGATATGAGATTGATTTAATTTCCCGTGCTGAACTTCTTTAAATCCATTAGTAATAATATGTAGCGTATACTTAGGCTGCAAATACTCCAAAAGCGCGATTGTATCTGGAAATAAATGATTGAAGGTACTGAGATAAGTGATGTAATCGTCAGATAATTTATGAACAATTCTCGCAGACACCTCCAAATCTAATGCCTTAAAAGCATCATTAAGGCGAGCGAATTTTAAACTCTTTTTATCAATTTTTTCTTCACGATACAATTTCCAATACTGAAGATTTATAGGAACGTACACCTTTAAAAAGGAATCTAAATCAATATCTAAGTTGTTTAACTTAAATATTTTTTCGAAAGTCAGCGCTGAGTTTTTATCAAAATCCCAAAGGGTATGATCTAAGTCGAAAAAAATATGCTTTTTATGATGAAACGTCATTTGTTGTGTCTATTATAATATTAAATAATGATTTGAAATCGGACCATTTCTTGAGCGGGCTAAACGCATAATTATGAAACACAAATGTAAACGTTCCATTTACCTTTTTAACTTCTGAAATAGCCTGCAAAAGAGTTTCTTTTTTATCTAAAAATGAAGCTTTGTTGAGCAGTGCAGAATCCATCAATTGGTAGGGATGAATCATAAGAGGCGTTTGAATTTCATAATCCAAATCATAAAATAAAAAAGGGGTACAGGTTCCGGCTCTAAACCCAATCGATTTTGGGTAACCCATAGTATAATCTGAGCTTATCTCGAGATCAATATAGTTTCGATAGGTTGTCGGTAAATTTACTTTTGAAAACGAAGACCGTGCAGAGGTCGTAACAGAGTTTACAACCCCGTCCATTTGCCGTTTTTCGGACTTCAAAATCACCATAGAATCCAATGCCATATAAGAGGCCTTAATGCCGACGTTACAATAATCGGCTACCGACTTAATTAGGGATACAAACTGTTTTTTATTGAGGCTATTGTTTTTATCATAAGTGGTTAAATTTCCAATTAAGAAAAATACATTAAACTTGGTTTGAGTTGTTTTTTGACGATTAATAATCCATTTAAAGTTGTCGTAAGGATCTTTTTTTAATCCAAATAAAACTGGAAAACGATTAAATGAAAACTTAAATCGAAATCGAAATAAATCCGACACAATACCGCCTAATGTTCTCAGTAATCCTTTATTTTTAAAATAGTAGGCTACTGGAACATCAATCACAGGATTGATTGAAAATTGGCGAAGTTCATAAGCGTAGCTAGGATATTGCTCTTGTAAGGCATCCTTAAATTTATAAGCCCACAAATCAACAACAGGTTGGTGTAAAAAGTCTGATTGGAATGCTAAACTCTCTTCTTTGGTGAAACGGCCATAGGTATCTTTAAGATGTGGTAAATATTCCTCGTATCGACTTAATAAGTAGAAAGCTGCTGAAAAAATATCAAAAGGAATATGACTTTTTTCACCACTACTAAAAAAACACTTCGTGTCCTCCCAAACCTGAACATTAAGCTCTAAATCAGAAATACCCTGATCTAATAAAAGGCCATTACTTCTCACAAAAAACTCACTACCTAAGGGTTGTGCGCCATAAGACATCTTCAGACTGTCGTGCGCAATAAACTCTTCAATTACATTCGTAAAAGAAACAGGGATTTTAAGGATACGCGTGCAGATTTGTTTAAAAACAAATTTGAGTCTCGGTGTGATTTTAGATGTGTAAACTAACAGCATTATAATAAGCTTTCATCGGCGAAACTAAAATAGGACTTTTCTGTGACAATAATATGGTCTAAGACTTTAATATCTAAGCTTTCCGATGCTAATTTTAATTTTTGAGTTAATTGCTTATCAGAAACACTCGGCTTAAGCATTCCCGAAGGATGATTATGGGCCAGAAGAATTGCCGTAGCAGAATGCTCCAAAGCCTGCTTAAGAATGATACGAACGTCCACAATAGTACTCGTCATACCTCCTTTACTCAATTGTGTCTTTGCTACTATTTTATTTGAACGGTTTAGATACAACACCCAAAACTCCTCATGAGAAAGATGCCCCAAAAGAGGTTGCATGATTTCAAATGCCGAAAGACTCGTGTTGATTTTGTCAAGCTGAGTAGGATTACTTTCTCTACGGCGACGACTAAGCTCCATAGCAGCTTTAATCTTAATCGCTTTTGCTTCGCCAATCCCTTTAAAATTCAATAACTGAGCTATTGAAAGCTTTCCTAAGTTTTGAAGGTTGTGCCCTACACTAGATAAGATTCGTTTAGAGAGTTCTACAGCACTCTCTTGAACGGTACCAGAGCCAATAAGAATCGCCAACAATTCGGCATCACTTAAAACTCGTGAGCCTTTATCTCTTAGTTTTTCGCGAGGGCGGTCGTCTTGTGACCAGTTTTTTATAGAGAATGATTTGGGGAGCATTGTCATAAATTTGGAGTATTAGTATTTAAATGTAATCAATTTTGCTGAACTACTGTGTTTTTAAGCGTTTCAAAATCTAAACCGCCATAGCTTCCTGAACTCATCAATAGTACAGTTTTATGTGCATATTCCAAAGCCATTAAGTACGCCTTAAAAAGCGTAGGGTCTGTGAAAATAATCAAATCATTGCGGTCAAAAGCGGTTTCTATTTGAACCTCACTAACCGACTTTAGTTGTTTTATTTCTACAGCTTGTGGCGAATAAAATACCACTGCAGTATCAGCAGCGTCTAAGGTCCCTTTATAATGTTTAAGAAATTCTACATTTAAACTACTATAGGTATGAAGCTCTAAACACGCTACAAGTTCGCGATTTGGATATTGTGACTTTACAGCTTCAGTAGTCGCTTTCACTTTACTTGGGGAATGGGCAAAATCTTTATAAACCACACAACTTGCGTTTATTGCTACTTTTTCTAAGCGCTTACTTGCCCCAGAAAAACTAGAGATCGCCTCATAAAAATCATCTTGATCTACCCCCATTTGTTGGCAAATCCATTTGGAACCCGAAAGATTATTTAAATTATGAGCGCCAAATATTTCAAGGGGAAGATCTCCTTCTTCGGTATCCAAATATGACACACCATCATCGATCGTGTGTTCAGGAGTTTGGTATGGGAATTTTCGAATTTGATTTTCGCTTTGTTCAACGATAGTTTTTACATGCACATCTTCAGTATTATAGGAAATACTTCCCCCAACCGTAATGCTATCTACAAAAATCTTAAACTGCTCAAGATAGTTTTCAAACGTTGGAAACACATTGATATGGTCCCAAGCAATCCCACTCAATAGCGCAATATTTGGTTGGTACAAATGAAATTTTGGACGGCGATCAATTGGTGAACTTAAATACTCATCACCCTCAAGTACCATAAAATCAGCATCATCTGTAAGTTTCACCATCACATCAAATCCATCTAATTGTGCGCCTACCATATAATCAACATCAATATCATGATAATTTAAAACGTGTAATATCATGGCCGTAATGGTTGTTTTTCCATGACTACCACCGATCACCACACGGGTTTTATGTTTGGATTGCTCATATAAAAATTCAGGATATGAATATATCTTTAGTCCCAATTCTTGAGCTTTTAAAAGCTCGGGGTTGTCTTTTTTGGCATGCATTCCAAGAACAACCGCATCTAAATTTTTAGTGATTTTTTCAGAGAACCACCCAAATTGAGTCGGCAAAAGTCCTGCAGAATTTAATCGCGATTTGGAAGGCTCAAAAATAGTATCATCACTACCTGTGACTTGTAGCCCTTTATTGTGAAGCGCCAATGCTAAATTGTGCATCGCAGCACCACCTATAGCAATAAAATGTACATTCATACTGAGAGTTTATGAGAGGTAAATATACGGAATGGGGTTAGATTTATTTAAGGCTTTAACAATAAAATTAATTGCCGTTCTTTCAATGCTGCTTTAAAATCGGGCTTCAACAGAAGCGCTTGTTCGATAGCTGATAAGGCTTCGGAAACATTATTCTGAAGCTTAAAAAGCTGTGATTGAATTAGATAAGCCTCCTCTAGAGATTTACTGTCTTTTGAAGAAATAGCCTCCATATAATAGTGTATATGCTGCTGTCCAATAGTAAGTTGTGTGTTGTGTAATACACAAGCCTTTGCTATTAAAAAATGTAATGAATTAACATGCATACTCAGATGAGTTGAGTGTGATAACACAGATTGAAAACACTCCAATTCATTCAGAGAATAAAGTCCATTTTTGTAATTTATTTTTGCTAAATCTTCTCGGCTTGAGTTTTCAAAAACATAAGCTTTTGCAAAATAGCCGTTTGGTTTAGAAAGCTGTTTTAATTGATCAGCATAAATCAGTGCCTTTTCATAACTCCCTCCTAAAAAACTAGGCAGTTGGGTATACAACTCCACCAACGCCCATCGAACATTGATATGAGTTGGATCAAGCTTCGCAGCTGTAAGAAAAGAGGTTTTAACCTTAGAAATTTGACCAATTCCACTTAGCTTACGCTCCTCCTTGGCAAGCTTTCCTAAGACACCCGCATATTTATAGTGGTACGTAACACTGTTAGGGTCAAGGTCCAAAAGAGACTTGTAAGCGACGACTGCTTTACTCCATTGACTTTGAAATCCATAGGCATCTCCCATCAACTCAATTAACACTACGTCTTCAGGTGTTTTAGATAAATAGTGCTCTAAGATTTTAACCGCTAAATCGTAATTTTTAACTTCAACTAAACTATCAAATTCTTGGGTGTAGTTTTGACTTATTAAGAAGAATGGACACAATAAAATTAGTAATAACTTTTTCATGTCTATCATTTTTTAACGGTTTAACATCGCCCACAAACTGTCTTTAAGCTGAACAATACCAGTTTGTGCTACAGAAGAAATAAACAAATAATCGATAGGTAATTCTCCATCTAACTCTTCCTTTAACTCTGCTTTTAATTCATCGTCAAGCATATCACTTTTAGAGATCGCTATTAAGCGGTCTTTATCGAGCATTTCCGGATTATATCGGCGTAGTTCATCCAATAAAATATCATATTGTTTTTTAATATTATCAGCGTCCGCAGGAATCAAAAACAATAAAATAGAGTTCCGTTCAATATGACGTAAAAAATAATGCCCCAACCCTTTTCCTTCTGCGGCACCCTCAATAATCCCGGGAATATCCGCCATCACAAATGACTGGTAATCTCTGTATTCTACAATCCCTAAATTTGGTTTTAAGGTTGTAAATTCATAATCGGCAATTTTAGGTTTTGCCGATGTGATCACTGATAATAATGTTGATTTTCCAGCATTTGGAAATCCAACTAATCCTACATCCGCTAAAATTTTTAGCTCAATAGTAACATATTTTTCAACCATCGGAAGTCCAGGCTGAGCGTAGCGCGGGGTTTGGTTTGTTGACGATCTAAAATGCCAATTTCCTAAACCGCCTTTTCCGCCTTCACAAAGTATGACTTCTTCCTGGTTTTCTGTAATTTCAAAAAGAATTTGATTGGTGTCTGTATCACGAAGCACTGTTCCTAACGGAACCTCAACGTACACATCTTCACCATCAGCTCCAGTACTACGACTTTTACTTCCAGATCCGCCGTGACCAGCTCTAAAATGACGCTTAAATTTCAAGTGGTGTAACGTCCAAAGATGTTCGTTACCGCGAACAATAACATGACCACCACGTCCACCGTCACCACCATCAGGACCGCCCTTGGTGATAAATTTCTCGCGATGAAGGTGTACTGATCCTTTTCCTCCATTTCCTGAGCAAGCAAACATTTTTACATAATCTACAAAATTACCTTCTGTCATGAAATGCGTTTTATTTTACAGTGTATTGATTACTGTATTTAACCGAACCGTGATATCTTCTACAGAGCCAACACCGTCCACACCAAAATATTTATCCTTAGCCGAATAATACGATTTAAGGATTGCTGTTTCGGCATAATATATTTTTATTCTATTTCGAACCACCGCATCATTTGCATCATCAGGTCGACCACTCGTTTCTCCTCGTTTAAGAAGACGTTCAACCAAAACTTCATCATCAACTTCTAAAGCAATCATTGCACTAATTTCGGTTTGATGCGATTTTAAAAGTACATCTAAAGCCTCTGCTTGTAATACATTTCTTGGGAATCCATCAAAAATAAATCCTTTAGAATCCAAATTTTTAGCGACCTCAGCACTCAACATATCGATCGTGACTTGATCTGGAACCAACTCCCCTTTGTCCATGAAAGATTTTGCTAGTTTCCCTAAGTCTGTTTGGTTTTTAATGTTAAATCGAAATACATCTCCTGTAGAAATATGAATTAAATCATAGGTCTGTTTTAGGAAAGCAGCTTGAGTCCCTTTACCTGCGCCTGGAGGGCCAAATAATACTAAATTTTTCATTCGTAATTTAAACTTTAAATTGTTGACTTCTTTACAGCGTCTTAGTTATTAACTAAAATCAAGGTGCAAAGATAGTCAATTGTAAATGTTTTGATTCCTTTTGATAGCCGATTTTAGTGTCCAATTTCATTTTTAAGTGTATTTTTGTACTGTATTTATAAAAATCGTTCAAGAAAATCTTAAAATGGAGTATTTTTCATCACACTTCAAACTTGGTATATTAGGCGGCGGTCAGCTTGGGAAAATGCTACTATACGCAACCCGAAAATTTGACATCCACACTTGTGTTTTAGACCCGAGTTCAGAAGCCCCTAGCAAACTGGCCTGTAATGAGTTTTTTAAAGGCGACTTGATGGATTATGACACGGTTTACAATTTTGGAAAAAAAGTAAACATCCTAACTATCGAGATTGAAAACGTTAATATCGAAGCCTTAAAATCGCTAGAAAAAGAAGGTGTTACTGTATTTCCTTCTTCAAAAACTTTAGAAACCATTCAAAACAAGGCAACACAAAAGTTGTTTTATAACGATCACAATTTACCAACTGCCCCCTTTAAAAGGTTTGCTTTATCCGAAGAAATTCGCACCGCAGTTGAACACAACAGCATAACGTTTCCATTTGTATGGAAATGTGCTCAATTTGGCTATGATGGTACCGGCGTGAAAATTGTGCGTTCTGTAGATGATTTAAAAAACCTCCCAAATGTAGAGTGTATTGCAGAAGACCTTATTCCATTTAAAAATGAATTAGCAGTCATTGTTGCAAGAAACGAAAAAGGACAAGTAAAAGTATATCCTGTCGTAGAAATGGAATTCCATCCAGAAGCGAACCAGGTTGAGTATGTTTTATGTCCTGCTCGAATTTCTAAAGAAATTGCAAAAAAAGCTGAACAAATCGCCCTAAAAACTTCCGAAGCATTTGCCCATGTTGGGTTGTTGGCGGTTGAGTTATTTTTGACACAAAACGATGATATTATTATAAATGAGGTCGCGCCTAGACCACATAACTCAGGGCATCAAACTATTGAAGCAAGCTATACCTCCCAGTTTGAACAACACATTCGAGCAATCTTAGGGCTACCAATGGGAAGTACCGACAATAAGTTAAGCGGAGTGATGGTTAATCTCGTTGGTGCAGAAGGTCACACTGGAGAAGTTGTCTATGAAAATATAGAAAAAATCATGGAAATGGATGGTGTTACGCCGCATATCTATGGAAAAAAACAAACGCGTCCATTTCGAAAAATGGGACATGTTACCATCGTTCATTCTAATATCGAAAATGCAAGAACGATTGCACAAAAAGTAAAACAGTCAATCAAAGTAATAACTAAATAATATGGCACAAGTAGGAATTATTATGGGAAGCGACAGCGATATGCCTGTCATGAAAGAAGCAATCACAATTTTAGAAGGGTTTGATATCCAAATCGAAGTAGATATTGTGTCTGCACATCGAACTCCTGAAAAACTATTTGACTATGGGTCAAATGCGCACAAGCGAGGATTAAAAGTGATTATTGCTGGTGCTGGTGGTGCCGCTCATCTCCCAGGAATGATTGCTTCACTAAGCCCTTTACCCGTAATTGGAGTACCTGTAAAATCTAGTAATTCGATTGACGGATGGGATTCTATATTATCAATCTTACAAATGCCTGGCGGCGTTCCTGTAGCTACAGTAGCTCTTAACGGTGCTAAAAATGCGGGGATATTAGCCGCACAAATTATTGGAGCTTCTGATGCTTGTGTTTTAGACAAAGTTTTAGTCTATAAAGAAGGATTAAAAACAAAAGTTTTAGACGCTTCTAAAAATATCAAATCATAAATTTTCCCTAAAAAGTCCTAATGAATTTACTTGATACGCGTTTTGAAACGCCTTATAATACTGCTCCATTTTCACAACTTGATGTAGACGCGTTTTTACCTGCCTTCAAAAAAGCTATTGAAAGTGCTAAAGCTGAAATTAATCTTATTGTTAAAAACAAAGCTTTACCCTCTTTTGAAAATACTATAGAAGCACTAGAGTATACAGGGGAACAACTCGATCGAATTTCAAGTATTTTCTTTAACTTGAATGCCGCAGAAACCAACGCTAGTATTCAAAGCATAGCACAAGACGTATCGCCATTACTCACTGAATTTGCAAATGATGTGGCTTTAAATACCGTTCTTTTTGAACGTGTCAAAGCAGTTTACAACGCTAAAGAATCGCTTACATTAACCGAAGAACAAAAAACACTTTTAGATAAAAAATATAAAGGTTTTTCTAGAAACGGCGCCAATCTCGATTCTGATCAAAAAGAAAAACTTCGCGACATTGATAAACAACAAAGTAAACTCCAACTTACTTTTGGCGAAAATATTTTGGCGGAAACAAACCGCTATGAACTTCTGATTACTGAATACTCAGATTTGGAAGGTTTACCAGAAGGTGCTATTGAAGCCGCAAAACAATTGGCTGAAGAAAAAGATAAAAAAGGATGGTTAATCACACTCGATTACCCGAGCTATATTCCTTTTATGACCTATGCTAAAAACAGAGCTTTACGGCAACAACTTGCCTTAGCTTTTGGGCAAAAAGGGTTTCAAAATGACGCCTTAGATAACCAAGAAATTGTCTTAAAAATTACAAAACTCCGTTATAATAGAGCACAGCTTTTAGGCTATGACACGCATGCCCATTTTGTATTAGAAGAACGCATGGCTAAAACGCCTGGTAACGTACAAAATTTCCTAGAAGACCTTTTGTCGAAAGCATTACCAGCAGCCAAAAAGGAATTTCAAGTGCTAGAAGACTTTGCAAAAAAATTAGATGGTATTGATCGTTTAGAAAAATGGGATAGTGCCTTTTATTCTGAAAAACTAAAACAGCAGCTTTTCAATTTTGATGATGAACAACTAAAGCCGTATTTCAAATTAGAAAATGTTATTGAAGGTGCTTTTGAAGTTGCACAGAAACTATTTAGACTACAGTTTACTCAAATAGACAACATAGATACGTATCACAAGGATGTTTTGACGTATAAAGTTGAGGATTCAAAACAAGATTTAGTAGCTATTTTTTATGCTGATTTTTTTCCGAGAGCTGGTAAACGTAATGGCGCTTGGATGACCTCCTACAAATCGCAGTTTGTGAAAAACGAAATCAACGAAAGGCCACATGTCTCCATTGTGTGTAATTTTACAAAACCAACATCCACAAGACCATCTTTACTGACGTTTAACGAAGTTACCACACTTTTTCATGAGTTTGGACATGCGCTTCACGGCATGTTAGCTGATACTATTTATCCGAGTTTATCGGGGACAAGTGTAGCTTGGGATTTTGTAGAATTGCCAAGTCAAATCATGGAAAATTGGTGTTATGAAAAAGAAGCGTTAGCACTCTTTGCAAAGCATTATGAAACGGACGCTGCTATTCCTATGGATCTTATTGATAAAATTAGAGCAGCTTCTACATTTCAACAAGGGATGCAAACATTAAGACAACTCAGTTTTGGTTTATTGGATATGAGTTGGCATGGTGTAGATCCTTCCGAAATAATGGACGTTAAACACCATGAATCCGCAGCGTTTAAAGAGACTCAATTGTTTCCTAATGTTTCTAAAAACTGTATGTCAACGGCTTTTGCTCATATCTTTCAAGGCGGGTACTCATCAGGGTATTATAGCTATAAATGGGCCGAGGTTTTAGATGCCGATGCTTTTGAATATTTTAAAGAAACGGGGCTTTTTGATCCTCAAGTTGCAGATGCTTTTAAAACTCATGTATTAAGTAAAGGAGGGACACAAGATCCTTTAGAACTTTACGTCAAGTTTCGAGGACAAAAACCAAAAGTAGAGCCTCTTCTTAGACGTTCAGGCCTTTTGAATTAACATCACACCCCACAGTAAAACAAGCGTTAGAATTGGAACTGATTCCACCCAAAAAGCAGTATAATACCGATTTCGTGTTCTAGTACTTTTAACTAAAAAAGCTAACAATAGAGTAACTAAAAAAAGTACTATTAAAAAACGACTCTGAACAAATTTGTCTTTAAAAAACTCTAACAACAGCGTATCTCCCAATATGGCAAATCCGATGATTTTAGTATTTCTAATTCCTATTTTTTGTGGGATAGTAGAAAGATGTATTTGATCTGAATCGAGGTCGCGAATTTCAAATGGAAGCATCAACACAATCACAACAAACGTGCGTTGAACCCCTAATATCCAATGATCATAAACAAGCACTTGTTGTGATTCAAAAACTGGTAAAACAACAGTAGTCATGGTCCAAACAAACGCAATGACATATATTTTTATGCCTCCAATAGATCTTAAATTCTTAGGGGTTTTGACTCCCATCGGAATCGCATAAAAAAAGGTTATTAAACCTAGAAAAACAAAAAGGATTTGACTCGTATGCTGAAGGTATAAAAAGGCATACCCTAAACCTCCTAAACTCAAAGCTGAAACCAGTTGAATGTATTTTAATTTAGTTGTGAGAGAGCGGTAATAAAAATTAGTAAGACCAAAATATTTCACGAAATTATAACCTACAACAGAAGCAAAAAAAACAGCACTATATAAAATTAACGGGCTGTTTAAATGCAATTCATAAGATGTCAAAACAGAAAAAGAAAGCACAGCGAGTGCCACATGCAGACTGCTATTAATATAAAAATCAAGAAAGCGTTTTAAAAGAGTCATACTGCAAAAATAGTCAAACTGTTAATAACCCTTTTAATTGTTTAATAACTTTCATTTTTAGAGATTTAAAACCTTATTTAATTCCTTAGTTTTGTTGTTTATTATAGATACCCATTAGATGAAAACAGATGTGTTTGCCTTAAGGCATATTGGACCTCGAGAAGTGGACTGCAATAAAATGCTCCAACTTTTAGGTACAGATTCTATTGAAAAATTGATCAGTGAAACCGTTCCTGACAATATTCGGCTCTTGTCGCCTCTAAATCTAGATACGCCATTGAGTGAGCAAGAATACTTGGAACACATCCATAAGTTAGCTTCAAAAAATAAGGTCTTCAAATCCTATATTGGAATGGGCTACCACCCTTCCAATCTACCTGCTGTTATTCAACGAAATATTTTAGAAAACCCGGGGTGGTACACCGCTTACACGCCTTACCAAGCCGAAATTGCGCAAGGCCGTTTAGAAGCGTTACTCAACTACCAAACCATGATCTCCGATTTGACAGGAATGGAGCTTGCTAATGCTTCTTTGTTAGATGAAAGCACAGCTGCTGCTGAAGCCATGGCATTGCTTTTTGCGGTGCGCCCAAAACCACAGGCAAAAGCAGGTATTGTAAAGTTTTTCGTATCAAATGAAGTTTTACCACAAACACTATCTGTCCTGAAAACACGTGCAATTCCTATAGGAATTGAACTTGTGGTTGGCACTGTTGAAGATTTTAATTTTTCATCCGATTTTTTTGGCGTACTTGTTCAGTACCCTGGGAAATCTGGAAAGATCATAGACCTACAACGCTTTATTTCGGAAGCGAATCAAAACGATATAAAAGTGGCAGTTGCTTCTGACATTTTAAGCTTAGTTGTTCTAGAGGCCCCTGGAAAACTAGGGGCTGATGTTGTTGTGGGCACCACCCAACGTTTTGGAATTCCTATGGGATATGGTGGGCCTCATGCGGCCTATTTTGCCACGAAAGAAATATATAAACGATTTATTCCCGGCAGAATTATAGGCGTCACTAAAGATATGGATGGCAATCGTGCTTTAAGAATGGCACTTCAAACCCGTGAACAACACATCAAGAGAGATCGGGCGACTTCCAATATTTGCACCGCACAAGTATTACTCGCTGTGATGGCAGGAATGTATGCGGTATATCACGGCCCAAAAGGGCTTAGATACATTGCCGAAAAAGTTCACATAACTGCAGTAACATTAGCGGATGCACTGGAAAATCTAGGGTTTGATTTGGTTCATGACACCTTTTTTGATACCATTCAAATCAAGGTTCCTGAGAATACAACTCTTAAAATCAACGCCGAACAAAAAGAAGTTAATTTTTATTATCCAGATGCAACAACAGTTTCTGTTTCTGTAAATGAAACGACTACGGTTTTAGATCTTAATCTCATTGTTTCTATTTTTGCAGAGGTCTACACCAAAACAACGGTTGCTATTCAGACGCTTACTCCACATAAAAGAATTCCAGAAACTTCGCAACGGTATTCTGATATTTTAAGTAATGAGATTTTTAATAGTCATCACTCTGAAACGGAACTGATGCGCTATATAAAACGCTTAGAACGCAAAGACCTCGCTTTAAACTTTTCAATGATTTCATTGGGATCTTGCACAATGAAACTAAATGCTGCCGTAGAAATGTTGCCACTAAGCTGGCCAAACTGGGGGAATATTCATCCGTTTGCCCCCGTAAACCAAGTGGAAGGCTACCGCACCGTGTTAACTGAACTAGAGACTCAATTAACGGAGATCACTGGGTTTGCAGGAACCTCACTTCAACCAAACTCAGGAGCACAGGGCGAATTTGCTGGGCTGATGGTTATCAGGGCATATCATGAATCTAGAGGAGATTCACACCGGAAAATTTGTATTATTCCATCATCAGCACACGGAACCAATCCCGCAAGTGCCGTGATGGCAGGCATGAAAGTCGTCGTGACAAAATCATCTGAAAATGGAAATATTGACGTGGAGGATTTAAGAGAAAAAGCAATGCTTCATAAAGATAATTTAGCAGCCTTAATGGTAACCTATCCGTCGACACATGGCGTTTATGAATCTGCTATTAAAGAGATTACGACAATTATTCATGACAACGGTGGACAGGTTTATATGGATGGCGCAAATATGAATGCGCAGGTAGGATTGACAAATCCTGGGAATATTGGTGCCGATGTATGTCATTTGAACCTACATAAAACCTTTGCCATTCCCCACGGAGGTGGCGGCCCCGGCGTAGGCCCAATATGTGTTGCTAAACAATTAACACCCTTTTTACCTGGAAACCCCCTAATTAAAACAGGAGGATCAGCCGCTATTAATTCTATTTCTGGTGCACCCTTTGGATCGTCTTTAGCTTGTTTAATATCCTATGGCTATATCAAAATGCTCGGCGCTGAAGGATTAACCGATTCTACGAAAATCGCTATCCTAAACGCCAATTACATCAAAGAACGTCTTCAAGGACATTATGACACTTTATACTCTGGAGAACATGGACGCGCAGCACATGAAATGATTATTGATTGTCGTGGTTTTAAAGCCAACGGTGTTGAAGTCGTGGACATAGCCAAACGACTTATGGACTTCGGATTCCACGCCCCAACGGTTTCTTTTCCAGTTGCTGGCACGATGATGATTGAACCCACAGAAAGTGAAGGGAAAGCCGAAATGGATCGCTTTTGCGATGCTATGATTGCTATCCGAAAAGAAATTGAAACGGCAACCAAAGACCAACCAAATAACCCGCTGAAAAATGCGCCTCACACCCAAGAAATGCTCACCAATGATGTTTGGGAATTTCCATACAGTAGAGCAGTTGCAGCATTTCCATTAGACTTTATAAAAGAAGATAAGTTTTGGCCGTCTGTTCGGCGCGTAGATGACGCCTATGGCGATCGAAATTTAATATGTACATGTGCGCCAATTGAAGCCTATGTCGAAGTATAAAAAAAACACTATGAGTATCAAAATTACAGGAGTCGGGAGTTACATTCCAAAAATAATACAGAAAAATGAGGCCTTTCAACAGCATTCTTTTTTAAACATTGATGGATCAGAAATTCCATCTTCTAACGAGGTTATTGTTGAAAAATTCAAAGCTATTACAGGAATCTCAGAACGCCGTTATGCTGAAGATCACTTAACCGCATCCGACCTTGGAGCGTTAGCTGCAGAAAAAGCCATAAAAGACGCAAACATTGACCCCGAAACTTTAGACTACATCATACTTGCCCATAATTTTGGAGACGTTAAATCTGGTGCTATACAAAGTGATATTTTACCGTGTTTAGCAGCTCGTGTGAAAAATAGTTTAAAAATAAAGAACCCAAAATGTGTGGCTTATGATATCCTTTTTGGGTGTCCAGGTTGGGTTGAAGGCGTGATTCAGGCGCAAGCTTATATCAAAGCTGGCATGGCAAAAAGATGCCTCGTTATTGGCGCAGAAACACTTTCAAGAGTGGTTGATCCCCATGACAGAGATTCCATGATTTATTCCGATGGTGCAGGCGCTACTATCATTGAATCCTCGGAAGAAGAGGGTGGAATATTATCCCACGAGTCAGCGTCTTATACGCATGATGAAGTTTATCATTTATTTTTTGGATGCTCAAACAACAAATCTTTAGAAGAAGATACCCGTTTCATAAAAATGTATGGACGTAAAATTTATGAATTCGCCTTATCAAATGTTCCAGCAGCTATGAAAACATGCTTGGACAACAGTGGTATAGACATCAAAGACGTTAAAAAAATATTGATTCATCAAGCGAATGAAAAAATGGATGAAGCTATTGTGAACCGCTTCTATAGACTTTATAAAACACCTGTACCTGAAGGCATCATGCCGATGAGTATTCATAAATTAGGAAATAGCTCCGTAGCAACTGTGCCAACCTTATTGGACCTCATTAAAAGCGATCAAATGGAGGGGCATGAACTTCATAAAGGAGATGTTGTTATATTTGCTAGTGTGGGTGCAGGAATGCACATCAACGCGATCACTTATAAATACTAATATGTACGCTGCTAACTTTCCTAAAAAACGCTATAAAAATACGCTAGAATTCCTTAAGCGTCACGTTGCACCTACAGAATCCATTTTAGATCTAGGCGTTAAAAATCCGTTTTCTGAAATTTTAAAACATGAAGGTTACTCAATCATAAATACGTCTGGAGAAGATTTAGACGTAGATACGAAGGCATTAGATTCCGACACTTCTGATGTAGTTACCGCTTTTGAAATTTTTGAACATTTACTGTCACCTTTTACCGTTTTAAAAAGCATCAAATCCAAAAAATTGGTAGCTAGTATTCCGCTTCGGTTGTGGTTTGCTACCGCCTATCGGAGTAAAACTGATCCGTGGGATCGTCATTTTCATGAATTTGAATCGTGGCAATTTGATTGGTTACTAGAAAAAGCAGGTTGGAAAATTATTGCGACTAAAAAATGGACGAATCCTACAAATAAAATTGGAATCAGACCTTTTCTGCGTTGGTTTACTCCAAGATATTATATTGTTTACGCTGAGAGAATTTGAGATTTTATATCGTCATACCGGCCCATAATGAAGCTAATTTTATTGGCACAACACTTCAATCTCTTATAAATCAAACCTTACCACCAACCAAAGTTGTTGTGGTCGATGACCATTCATCAGACGAAACAGCATTCATAGTTACAGATTTATCCAAACATCATCCTTGGATTTCGTTGGTTACAAACACCTCATCGGAAAAACACTTACCAGGTGGGAAAATTATAACTGCTTTTTATAAAGGGTATGAAGTTTTAGATGCTGAATATGATGTCATTTGCAAATACGATGCAGATGTGATATTCCCTGAAAATTACCTCGAAACTCTCGCGAGGCATTACCAAAAAAATCCGCGTTTGGGCATGGTTTCAGGACACTGTTATATAGAAAAAAACGGACAATGGACGTTAGAAAACCTAACCTCAAAAGATCATATTAGAGGAGGATTAAAAGCGTACAGAAAAGATTGTTTTTCAGAAATTGGAGGCCTCAAAAAAGCGATGGGCTGGGATACATTAGATGAATTATTAGCACTGTATTATGGTTGGGAATTTGAAACGGATGCAACTTTGCATGTAAAACATTTAAAACCTACCGGTGCAAATTATAATAAAAGCGCCAAGCATTTGCAAGGAACTGCCCTCTACAAGATGCGCTACGGTTTTGTTTTAGCCTTTTTGTCTGCGTTAAAACTCGCATTTAAAAAACGACGTATTACTCTTTTTTGGGACTATATTACAGGCTACCTAAAAGCTTCCAAACAGAACGAACCTTTTCTTATTAATGAAGATCAAGGGGTATTTATTAGAGCTTACCGTTGGAAAAATATCAAAGGGAAATTTAGGCGTCTACGGTAACCATCCAATTCAATTCATCGGAAAGTGTTCCAATTCGTACCCCATTAATAGTGTCCAAAACAAGTTGACCTACAGGGCTCGTGTCTGACACATGAATTAAAATATCTTTATAACCAATCTCTTGAATCATAGCAATTCCAACAGCGGTACCGGTTCCAAATGCTTCTTCTAATTGACCCGTATTAGACGCTTCAATGACCTCATCGATTGTAATAGGGCGCTCTTCAACATCATAGCCTTTATAGCGTAAAAAATCAATCACACTCATCCGTGTAATTCCAGCTAAGATTGAACCATCTAATGAAGGGGTTACAAAAGCACCATTAATTTTAAAGAAGATATTCATGGTACCTACTTCTTGAATATATTTAAACTCGTTGGCATCTAACCACAAGACTTGATCAAAGCCTTTAGATTTAGCAATTTCGGTAGGGAGCACTGCAGCGGCATAATTACCTGCAGCTTTTGCCTCACCTGTTCCGCCATGAGCCGCGCGAATAAATGTGGTCTCAGCATACAAACGAACGCGGTTAGTATATATCGGTTTTGATGGGGAAGCCATGACAATAAATTTATAGGAATTTGCAGCACGCATTCCAATAAAAGCTTCATCTGCAAACATAAAAGGACGTAAATACAGCGCACTTCCTTCTTGCGGCGGAATCCATTGTTGATCCAAATGCACCAATTGTTTTAAGGCCTCTACAAAAAGAGTTTCAGGAAACTCAGGCATTCCCAAACGGCGGGCACTAAAATTTAAACGTTCTGCATTTTTTTCAGGACGAAATAATAATGGGGTTCCTTTAGAGCCGAGTGTTGCTTTCATGCCTTCAAACAAAGCCTGTCCATAGTGCAATGCCATACACGCAGGATGCATTGGAATTGCTTCCATAGGTGTAATTCTTGGATTGTGCCATTGCCCTTCTTCATAGTCACAAACAAACATATGATCTGTAAATGTGCGCCCTAAAGCAATTGTGTCAAAATCAAGTGTATCGACTTTTGAATTCTTTACGGATTTAATTGATATTGAATGTGACATTAATATAAAAAGGTTTAAATGAGGTTAAACGCGTACTTACTTATAATTTTTTAGTTGTGATTTTGTGAAATCACTCAATACTAAGCTGCCACTTATGGCAGCACGTTTTTTTAGTAATTCTGTCCAGTGTTCGGTGCCTTCCCAAAACGTGTTTTTTAGTTTCAAAAGAGCTTCTGGATTATAGCCGCACAACTGTTCTGCTAATTTTTTTACTTCGGCATCTAAAGTTTCTATCGAAGGGCTTATTTTCATGTATAACCCTTTTTTGTGTGCCCATTGCGCTGAGAAAAATGTTGAGGCTTCCAAGCTTAACTGAGACATCGCACTTAACCCAATTTTCCGAGTTACTGCGGGTTCAATTACAAAAGGACCAATACCAATAGTGAGTTCGCTTAATTTTATATCTGAATGTGCTGTCGCTATACAATAATCGGTTGCGGCGACCAATCCAACGCCGCCTCCAACGGCTTTTCCTTGCACACGACCAATCGTGATTTTAGGACAGTTCCGAAGCGCATTGATTACATTGGCAAACCCTTCAAAAAACACAGTTCCTTGTTCAGGATTTGAAATGGCTATTAACTCCTCAAAACTTGCACCTGCACAGAACGTACGATCGCCTCCACTTTGTAGGACAACCACAGCAATAGAAGGATCAGCAGCTGCCGTTTCTATGGTTTCTGTAAGCGTCGCTAATAGGGACGATGGTAACGCATTGTGAGGCGGGTTATAAAACTCAATATAACCAACTTTATTTTCGACATTTAAATGGACGTAAGACGTTGACATAGTGTCTAATTTTGTTTAGGCTAATATACTAGAATTTTAGGGTTTTAAATAAATCTCCTTAAAACTTCATAAACGGAAACCTTGATTCAAGGACTTTAACCTTCACGGATAACTTGGACAAAAACGCTGTATGCGCTGCCGCCAAGGGATTAAACGGTTTGTGAGCGAGACCTTTTTGCAGCTGATTAACTTCTTGCATTATTGCTGTTGTTTCATCATCTACCCAAGAGAATTGAAATCTCTCCCAAATATAGTCAATGGCAATACTGTTTGGATGCACCAAATCTTCATTATAAAAACGATAGTCTCTAAGCTCGTCCATCAACAACTCATAGGAAGGGAAATAATGTATATTTTCAGTAGGTTCTATTACAGAATGCAGAGCAGCCATAAGATGGGCTTTACTTTGATTGTTTTCAATAAAACCGTCTTTTAAATGTCGAACTGGTGAAATTGAAAACACAACAGTCACTTTTGGATTAAATGCTTCCAGGACTGAAATAATGGCGGCAAAAGTATTTTGAAGTTGATCGACACTTAAAATCGATTTTTCAAACTGGCTTTGAGGTTGTTTATGACAATTTGCTACAATAATTTTTGAGTGTATATGTTTATAAACCCAAGCCGTGCCAAATGTCAAAAGAACATGAGATGCATTTTTTAACTTGTTTTGAGTTGATTGCAAAGCGGTATTTAAACCTGCTATCATTTCGGCTTCTGAATTCCTATTTAATCGAGAATGTGCTCGGAAACTTTGCCAACAGTCATTACTAAAAAAGACATCTTTTTCAGTATAAGGAGTCGATTGTTGCGCTCTGGTTAACAAGTCTAAAATTGCTACGGGATTAAACACTACACCAAGAGGATTCACCGTGTTTTGAAACTTAAAATACGACAGTTTGTGTGCCATATTCTCCGCAAAACACGACCCTAACAAAACCAGTTTTGAATCGTAATCGATCGCTGGCGATTGTTTTATTAAAGGGACCTGAGTTTGAAGCTTCACAATACTTTGATTATAGGATGTAAGATTTGGCTTTTTCTAAAGCAGTTTTCAGTCCCGCTGGATTTTTTCCACCTGCAGTAGCATAAAAAGGCTGTCCCCCGCCGCCGCCTTCAATATAACGTCCAAGTTCGCGAACAATGGTTCCTGCATTGAAGCCTTTTGAGGCCACTAGCCCTTTTGATACATAACAAGACAGCAATGCTTTACCTTGTTGTTCAGTACCAAAAAGCAACACTGCATTGTCAAACTCCTGCCCTATTTCAAAAGACAAATCTTTAATTCCTGTAGCATCTAAATCTACGCGTTTAGCTAAAAAATGAACCCCATTAATCTCTTCTACATCTTGTTTCAAATTGCCTTTCATAGACGCTGCTTTGTCTTTCAAAAGAGACTCAATTTGTTTCTTGAGTTTAGAGTTTTCAGATTTCAAATCATTAAGAGATTTTACAGGATCACTTGAATTGTTAAGTGCTAATTTTAGGCGTTCAAAACTGGCATTGTTTCGGACATAAAATTCTTTAGCAGCATCATTTGTAATAGCTTCAATACGGCGAATACCAGAAGCAACTGCGCCTTCAGACTTGATTTTAAAATGCCATATATCTGCTGTATTCTTGACATGCGTTCCACCACATAGTTCGATAGAATTTCCAAATCGAATGGTACGAACCACATCGCCATATTTTTCACCAAAAAGTGCCATAGCACCATCTGAAACTGCCTGTTCCATTGGCACAGATCGGTGTTCTTCTAAATCTAATTTACCTTCAATACGTGCATTAACAAAATTTTCAACCGCTTTTAATTGTTCGTCAGTAACTTTTGAAAAATGAGAAAAATCAAAACGTAAATACTTAGAATGAACTGCCGATCCTTTTTGTTCTACATGTGTTCCCAAAACCTCTCTCAAAGCTTGGTGTAATAAATGGGTTGCCGTATGGTTACATTCTGTACGAAATCGTTGATTTGTATCTACTACCGCCATGAATGTATCTGTGAGGTTTTTAGGCAAATGTTTTGCCATATGAATGGCTATATTGTTTTCTTTTTTAGTGTCTAAAATATAAACTACATCGCCGTTAGCTGCTTCTAAATAGCCTTTATCACCAACCTGTCCACCACTTTCTGAGTAAAAAGGAGTGAGATTAAATACTAATTGGTATTGTTCACCTTCTTTGACTGAAGTGACTTTTCTGTATTTCGTAAGTTTAACCGTAGTTTTCAAGACATCATAGCCTACAAATTCTTGTACGGCATCATCTAAAATAATCGTCCAATCTTCTGTTGAAACTTCACTAGCAGCTCTAGAACGGTTTTTTTGTTTTTGAAGTTCTGCCTCAAAACCAGTGGTATCCAAAGTCATTTCTTTTTCACTAAGAATTAACGCTGTTAAGTCTACAGGAAATCCATAGGTGTCATACAACTCAAAAGCTTTATCACCAGAAACATGTGATCCTTTTGTGGTTTCTATAATTCGGTCTAAGAGCACCAAACCTTGGTCGAGTGTTCTTAAAAAAGAGGTTTCTTCTTCTTTAATTACATTTTGAATTAACTGTTTTTGAGCTAATAATTCTGGAAAAACTGCACCCATTTGTTTTGTAAGCACGGACACCAATCGATACATAAAAGGATCTTTGAGCTCCAAAAATGTAAAACCGTAGCGTACCGCACGCCTTAAAATTCTTCGAATCACATATCCGGCTCCTGTATTACTCGGCAACTGACCGTCTGCAATAGAAAAAGCGACTGCTCTAACATGGTCGGCTATAACGCGGATGGCAATATCTTGTTTGGTGTGTTTACCATAATCTAATCCAGAAATAGTTTCAATTTCTCGAATGATCGGAGTAAACACATCAGTATCATAATTGGAAGTCACATTTTGGAGTACCATACAAAGACGTTCAAACCCCATACCCGTGTCGATATGCTTGTTGGGCAAAGGCACTAAACTTCCATTGGCTTTACGGTTAAATTCCATAAAGACAAGGTTCCATATTTCAACAACTTGTGGATGGTCTTTATTAATCAATTCATGACCAGATATTTTTGCTTTTTCTTCATTGGAACGAATATCTACGTGGATTTCACTACAAGGTCCACAGGGACCTTGTTCGCCCATTTCCCAAAAATTATCATCTTTGTTTCCCATCAGAATACGATCTTCAGGAATCAATGTTTTCCAATAGTCGAAGGCTTCAGAGTCCATAACAGTATTATCGTCTTTACTGCCTTCGAATACGGTTACATACAGAATTTCTTTATCGATTTTATAGACTTCAGTTAATAGTTCCCAAGCCCATTCAATAGCTTCTTTTTTGAAATAATCTCCGAAACTCCAATTTCCCAACATCTCGAAGAGCGTATGGTGATAGGTATCGTAGCCCACTTCTTCCAAATCATTATGTTTTCCAGAAACTCTTAAACATTTTTGAGTATCCGTAATTCGGTTTTTTGGTGGGGTTTCATCTTCAAGAAAATAGGCTTTAAATGGCGCCATCCCAGAGTTGACAAACAAGAGGGACGGATCATCTTTTACGACCATCGGAGCTGAGGCTAAAACTTGGTGTTTTTTGGTTTCAAAAAAGGCTAAAAATTGAGATCTTATATCTTGAGATTTCATGTAAAAATGTTAAGCTTAGTGTAATAATTCGTATTTAATTCGAAACAATTTATATATTTGTTTGGAAGACAATCTTTAATTATTGGAGATTATCCATTATTCAACAAAAATAGAACTTTTTAGGCAATGTCTAATGTAAAATATTATTACGATCCCGAAACGCTTACGTATCGTCAGATAATTCGGAAAAAAAGAACTACCTTTAAACGTACTCTCGTGTTCTTACTTGCTGCGAGTATGTTCGGTTTTTTAATCGTTTTAGTTGCAGGACAATACTTTGAATCTCCGAGGGAAAAAGCACTCAATAGGGAGTTAGAAAACTTAGATCTTCACTTCAATCTTCTTAACAAGAAAATGGGAGAAGTAGAAGCGGTCCTAACAAATATTGAAGATCGTGATAATGCTATTTATCGCCTGTATTTTGAAGCAAATCCTATCCCTGAAGAACAACGCAAACAAGGCCTTGGTGGTGTTAACCGCTACAAAAAATATGAAGGCTTCAATAATTCAGAACTCATAGTTGATGCCAACAAACGAATCGACATCCTTCAAAAGCGCATTATTGTGCAGTCAAAATCACTCGATGAGATCACCGAATTAGCAAAAGACAAAGAGAATTTTTTAGCTAAGATTCCTGCTATTCAACCTATTAAAAATGAAGATTTAACCCGTATGGCATCTGGATATGGTTATCGTAGCGACCCCTTTACAAAGGTCCGTAAATTTCATTATGGGATGGACTTTACGGCACCACGTGGCACGCCTGTTTATGCAACGGGTGATGGCGTTGTTAAGCGTGCAGACAGTCGATCTTCAGGCTATGGACGTCACATCCGAATTGACCATGGCTATGGGTATTTAAGTTTATATGCACACCTTTACAAATACAATGTAAAAAGAGGTCAAAAAATAAAACGTGGCGATCTGATTGGATATGTAGGAAGTACAGGTCGATCTCAAGCGCCTCACCTTCACTATGAGGTTTTTAAAGACAAGAAACGAATTAACCCTGTGAATTTTTATTACGGGAACCTAAGTCCAGAAGAGTTTAACACGTTATTGGCCATCGCTTCCCTTGAAAACCAATCTTTAGATTAATGCATTTAGATTTACCTACAAAACGCTATTACAGTATTGGAGAAATTGCAAAAGCTTTTGAAGTCAATGCGTCTTTAATACGGTTTTGGGACAAAGAATTTGAAGCCCTTAAACCCAAAAAAAACGCCAAAGGAAACCGCCGATTTACGCCTGAAGATGTTCAGAATTTAAAGTTAATTTTTAATTTAGTTAAAGAACGCGGATATACCTTAGAAGGGGCTAAAACCTACCTAAAAGAGCAGGACCAAAAGTCGTTGGGTAATTTTGAAATTATTACAAAATTAGAACGCGTCAAAAACGAATTAATAAAACTAAAAAATCAACTTTAAAAGACACTCATCAAAGTATGACTGTGCTTTTTTTAATTATTTACAAGCTTATTTTTTACGCATATAAACCGTAATTGGAACGCCTTTAAAGTCGTACAAATCTCTTAATTTATTTTCCAAAAATCGTTTGTAAGGTTCCTTTACATACTGTGGCAAGTTACAGAAAAATGCAAATTGTGGTTGCGGCGTAGGCAACTGCATGATGTATTTTATTTTTACAAACTTTCCTTTTAATGCTGGGGGTGGATTGTTTTCAATAATAGGCAGTAAATCGTCATTTAACACACTTGTTTTAAGACGTTTTGTTCGATTTTTATACACTTCTAAAGCCGTTTCCATAGCTTTGTAAATACGTTGCTTCGACAGCGCAGAAATAAACACGATAGGCACATCCGTAAATGGTTTTATTTGCTCCCGAATATGGGTTTCAAATGCTTTGGTGGTTTTAGTATCTTTTTCAACCAAATCCCACTTATTAACCAAAATCACAATCCCTTTATGGTTGCGTTGAGCTAGCCAAAAAATATTTTGAACTTGACCATCAAATCCACGTTGAGCATCACAGACCAACAAACACACATCTGCATGTTCGATAGCACGTACTGAACGCATTACTGAATAAAACTCCAAGTCTTCTTTGACTTTTGATTTTCGACGGATTCCTGCGGTGTCTACCAAATTAAATTCAAATCCAAACCGGTTGTATTTTGTATCGATTGAATCCCGAGTTGTTCCTGCTATATCTGTAACAATATAACGGTCCTCGCCAATCAATGCATTAATGAACGACGATTTCCCTGCATTAGGACGGCCTACAACTGCAAATCTAGGTAAGATTGTTTCTTCGACTTCTTCTACCTCAGGCAACGCTTCGACTAGAGCATCTAGCAAATCACCTGTACCACTTCCATTGATGCTGGCAATAGTGAAATACTCCCCTAATCCTAAAGCATAAAACTCAACGGCGTCTTGCTCACGCATGGCGTTGTCCACTTTGTTTATGACTAAAAATACTGGTTTTTTTACTTTTCTAAGCAACTTAGCAACGTCTTCATCCATACCTGTCACTCCCGACTCCACATCAACCATAAAAATAATAGCATCTGCTTCCTCAATAGCTAGCTCTACTTGTTTATCGATTTCGGCCTCAAAGACATCATCACTACCAAGAACATAGCCACCAGTATCAATTAGAGAGAACTCTTTACCATTCCAATCACTTTTGCCATAATGGCGATCACGAGTCACTCCACTGACGGCATCTACAATGGCTTCTCGCCTTTGAATCAATCGGTTAAAAAATGTGGATTTCCCTACATTTGGGCGTCCTACTATCGCTACAATATTGCTCATATGCTTATAAAATTGCTGCAAAAATAGGAAATATCCTTTTGTTAAGCTCTTTTTTATGGAAGTTTAAAACTATACAGATTTAATTGGTTCGCTTTGAGTCAATCTAAGACGAGTAATCACAGAAATTGAGACTTATATTATTTCGAAACCAAAGGAGAAATAGAAAAATCAAACAATTATAAAGCGCTCATTTAGAAACTACTCTAAAAGTTTGTACATTGAACTCAAATTTTGACCCCGAGTCGTTATCTTCATAACCAATGATTTTTTTCTAAGCTATTAATTTACTGTATTTAACATGGGGTTCTGTGTGTCCACTATATTTAAAATTATTAAGTGTTCTCGTATTAGGAACCTTCTTAAATCTGAAATATTTGCTGGTTACAGCCCTACAATAAAAACAAATCATAAAACAATAAAACGATGACAACAGTAAGCACGTACTTAACCTTTAAAGGAAATTGTGAAACCGCGTTTAAATTTTACCGGATGGTATTTGGAAGTGAATTTGCCCACATAGGGCGATTTAAAGATATGCCACAAGACGATCCAAACTGCGTAATTGACGACTCAGAAAAAAATAATATTATGCATGTATCTTTACCCATAGGAAACTCCATACTTATGGGAAGTGATGCCGGAGGAGGATGGACTGATGGAATCACTATAGGAAACAATTTTTCGGTATCCATAAACACCGATTCAAAAGATGAAGCCGACAGGCTTTTTAATGCACTCTCAAAAAATGGAAAGAAAACCATGCCCATGAGTAATACCTTTTGGGGGTCGTATTTTGGAATGTTCACAGACCAATTTGACATTCAATGGATGGTGAGTTTTGATACTAACCCTCAAAACAATTAATTATGGAAACTATAAAAATACCTGTATGGTTTTGGATTCTAGCAGTGTTTTTTTTACTGTGGAATATCATGGGGGTGTTGTCTTTTTTTAGTCATGTTTTTATTTCAGATGAAATGTTGACTAAATTACCAGAGGACCAAAGTGCTTTGTATGGCGACTATCCGCTATGGACAAATGTTGTTTTTGCGATCGCCGTATTTGGCGGATTATTCGGGTCTTTGGGCTTGATATTGAAAAAAAAATGGGCAAAACTAGCTTTTATCGTCTCGTTAGGCGGCATCATACCACAAATGATTCATAATCTATTCTTTACTAAATCTATTGAAGTATATGGCCCTGGTCAAGCCGCCATAATGCCTGTGATGGTCGTTACTTTTGGCGTATTTTTGATTTGGTTTTCAAAGTATGCCACTCATAAAAATTGGCTTAAATAATGTATGTAGTAATACAACTCTTAAAATCAAATAAAATATGGGATTTAACGGTTAAATCTCCTGATAAATCTGAATCTACCGTATTCGTAGGAACGCATCATAATGAAAACGAATTTACATGTGAAAACAGCAAAAACGTGTTTCCAAATACTATAAAATACTGGAAGAGTGGATCAAAAATTAATGCATTAGTTTCTAACGAAGAAATTGAAATTTCATTTAACTTGGAGAAAACTGAATAGCGTACAAAATTATATGCGCTTCTTAAAAAAAAAATGAGATTCGTATTCGTTTTTTACGAATTATTATACCCAAAACGCTTGAGTTGATTTTGGCTAGAACGCCAATTTTTATTAACTTTCACATACAGCTCTAAGTGGACTTGTTTGCCAAAAAATTTCTCTAAATCTTTTCGAGCTTCAACGCCGACCCTTTTTAGAGCGGATCCTTTATGACCGATAATAATTCCTTTTTGCGTTTCGCGTTCTACCATGATCACAGAACGCATGCGAATGATGTCTTCCTCTTCAAAAAACTCTTCTGTAACAACCTCAACGGCATAAGGAATTTCTTTTTTGTAATGCATTAAAATCTTTTCACGAATTTTTTCATTTACAAAAAATCGTTCCGGCTTATCTGTCAATTGATCTTTTGGGTAATAGGCGGGTGATTCTGGTAATAACTCCAAAATACGGTCAAACACATTTTTTACATTAAAGCCTTCCAATGCTGAGATTGCAATAAATTCTGCATTGGGAACTTTTTGTTGCCACAATTGAGCTTGGGCTTCCAATTGTTCTTGGTTAGAAGTATCAATTTTATTTAGCAGTAATAATACGGGTTTCTTGGAGGCTGTAATTTTGTTGAAAAATGCTTCGTCTTTCAACTCTTTTTCTCCAATTTCAACCATATAAATTAAAATATCGGCATCCTCAAAGGCAGACTTTACAAAGTCCATCATAGAATTTTGAAGTTCGTAGGCAGGTTTTATGATCCCTGGGGTATCCGAAAGAATAACCTGAAAATCATCACCATTTACAATACCTAAAATACGGTGGCGAGTTGTTTGCGCCTTCGACGTAATAATGGATAATTTTTCACCTACAAAGGCATTCATCAAGGTAGATTTTCCTACGTTTGGATTTCCAATGATATTAACAAAACCAGCTTTGTGCATTAAATTTTAAATTTCTACAAAGTTACAACCTTCCTTTTAGACTATCTAAGAATTAAATACTTAAGAATGGCTGTGAGGGTCACTCATATACTCTTCCACTTTTTCAACCATAGCACTACTGCCACAAATAAAAGGTACGCGTTGGTGTAGTTCTGTTGGCATTATATCAAGAATCCGGGTTGTTCCGTCACTGGCTTTTCCATTGGCTTGCTCGGCCAAAAATGCCATAGGATTACACTCGTAGAGCAATCGTAATTTACCGTTTGGATTTTTGGAACTTGTAGGGTATAAATAAATACCCCCTTTTATCATATTTCGATGAAAGTCGGACACTAGTGAGCCAATATAGCGCGAAGTGTAAGGCCGATCTCCTTCTTCCATTTGACAGTATTTAATGTAATTTTTAATGCCTTGTGGAAAGTGAATATAATTCCCTTCATTGACAGAATAAATAGTCCCATACTTAGGAAATTGCATTTGTGGATGAGACAAATAAAACGTTCCAATAGCTGGGTTTAGAGTAAATCCGTTAACCCCATCCCCAGTGGTGTATACCAACATAGTGGATGTTCCATAAATGATATAGCCTGCTGCAACTTGTTCGCTCCCTTTTTGTAAAAAATCTTGATCTTGAACAGGGGTTCCTACAGGAGTTACACGTCGATAAATTGAAAAAATAGTACCTACAGATACATTCACATCAATATTAGAAGATCCGTCTAAAGGATCCATTAAGACGACATATTTATTTTGATGGTTTTGATCGTTGCTATTAATGGCGATAAAGCTGTCTTCTTCTTCACTCGCAATTCCGCAAACAATATTTCGATTTATAAGTGTTTGAATAAATTTTTCATTGGCGTATACATCCAATTTTTGTTGATCTTCCCCCTGAACATTGGCATCTCCAACAGCTCCCAAAATATCCACTAAGCCTGCTTTATTCACTTCATAATTAACCACTTTAGCAGCCAATCTAATGGAATTAATGAGTCGCGATAATTCGCCAGAAGTGTATTTGAAAGACGATTGATGTTCAATGATAAATTCTCCGAGGGTTTGGTGTTTTTGGTGCATAAGGTCCTATATTTTGTGCAAATATCTGATTTTTCAATCAACTATAACGTTTTCGTCGTATTTTTATTAGATAAATTTAAAACACTTTTAAGTATCTTTGAACCTCTTAAAACAAATTATGAATTATCTCATTAGAAAAGCAGTTACGAGCGATATGGGCCAAGTGTTAAACTTGATTACCGAACTCGCTATTTTTGAAAAAGAGCCTAATGCCGTTGAAATTACAGAAGCCGATTTAATCGCTAAAGGATTTGGACACAGTACCGAATTTGATTGTTTTGTGGCAGAAGTCGATCAAAATGTGGTAGGCATTGCCTTGGTATATACACGCTTTTCAACATGGAAAGGCACCGTTTTACACTTGGAAGATTTGATTGTATCGGAACGCATGCGTGGTCATGGCATAGGGTCTGCACTTTTAGATCAAGTGATTCTTCATGCTGTAGATAAAGGCGTCAAACGGGTCTGTTGGGAAGTTATTGACTGGAATGCTCCAGCAATTGAGTTTTATGAACGTAAAGGTGCTAATGTCATGCGGGACTGGAATGTGGTACAGCTTGACGAACAAGGCATAAAAAATTATATCTCAAAACTAAACTAATGCAAATTTTTAAATTTGGAGGCGCTTCCGTTAAGGATGCCCAAGGCGTAAAAAACTTAGCCCATGTCTTAAAAACTGTTGGCTACAGCAACACACTTATTGTGGTGTCGGCTATGGGAAAGACAACAAACGCCATGGAAACAGTGATTTCAAATTATTTTGAGGCTAAACACGAGCTTCAAAGTTCACTACAAGATGTGAAGAAGTTTCATAATAATATCCTCCTAGATTTATTTGAAAACGAACAGCACTCGGTTTTTGAAACTGTTGATCAATTGTTTCAAAATATTGTTCAGTTTTTTGATCATAATAAATCGCCAAATTACAACTTTGTGTATGACCAAGTTATTGGGTTTGGAGAGTTGATTTCCACAACTATAATCAGCAACTATTTAAACATGATTGGAGTGACCAATTCATGGCTAGATGTTAGAGATCTCATAAAAACAGACGATTATTACCGAAACGCTAAAATTAATTGGACCCAAACACAAACGTTAATTTCAGCACAAGTAGATGCCAAAAAATTAAATATTACTCAAGGGTTTTTAGGAAGTGATGCTAACAATTTTACAACCACACTAGGGCGTGAGGGTAGCGATTATACGGCAGCGGTTTTTGCCTATTGTTTAAACGCTAATTCTGTGACCATTTGGAAAGATGTGCCTGGAGTGCTTAATGCTGATCCACGTTATTTTGAAAATGCTGAATTATTACATCAATTGTCCTATACCGAGGCGATAGAATTGTCCTATTATGGAGCGTCTGTAATTCATCCCAAAACGCTTCAGCCTTTGCAACGCAAAGAAATTCCGTTGTATGTCAAGTCCTTTTTAAACCCTGAAAACAGCGGCACAACTGTTGGAAAAGACTTGACTCTAAACCCAAAGGTGCCTTGTTATATTTTAAAACAAAATCAAATTTTGATTTCGATTTCGTCCTTAGACTTTTCATACATTGTCGAAGATAATATCAGTCATATTTTTAGTCTCTTACACGAATACAAAATGAAAGTTAGTATGCTTCAAAACTCTGCGATTAGCTTTTCTGTGTGTATAGAAAATAATTATGATAATCTGGAACGTTTATTATTACATTTAAAAGCAAAATATAAAGTGTCCGCCCACAAAGCGGTTAAATTATATACCATAAGACATTATAACCCACAAGCTATTAATGACCTTGAAGCTCAAAAAAAAATTCTTCTGAAGCAAATTACGCCTGAGATTGTACAGATTATAACGAAGTAAATCCACAATTTATTCATAAAACTGAGCATGATTTTTTAAGACCAAAACACTATGAGTATTGTTACCTCTAAAGAAATTGCAAAAGCTATTAAGCTTGATAACTACGGATTTATAGGGACGTTTATCGGCTGGATATTTATGAAAGTATTGAAGATTTCTACGATTAACAAGATTTACAATAAGAATAAACACAAAAGCGATGTTGACTTTTTAAATGCCCTGTTAGCAGATTTTCAGATTCGGTTTGAAATTCCCGAAGAAGATTTAAAACGACTCCCAAAAGACGGCGCTTATATTACAGTTTCCAATCATCCTCTTGGTGGCATCGATGGGATTTTATTACTGAAGTTAATGCTCGAACAACGCAGTGATTTTAAAATTATAGCTAACTTTTTACTGCACCGTATTGAGCCTTTGATTCCGTACATCATGCCAGTCAATCCGTTTGAAAACCATAAAGATGCCAAATCGAGTGTCGCTGGTTTTAAGAGCGCTTTATTACATTTACAAAGCGGACATCCGCTAGGCATATTTCCTGCGGGGGAAGTTTCTACGTACAGAGATGGAAAACTTATGGTCGATAAACCTTGGGAACCTGTGGCCATGAAACTCATCCAACGTGCTGAAGTCCCTGTTGTACCCATCTATTTCCATGCAAAAAACAGCCGTTTGTTTTACCGACTTTCAAAACTGAGTGACGCCTTACGAACTGCCAAATTACCCTCGGAATTACTAACTCAAAAGAAGCGCGTAATTAAGGTAAGAATTGGCAAACCGATTCTTGTAAAAGATCAAAAAGAGCACACTACTTTAGAAGGGTTTTCTGACTTTGTGAGACGAAAAACGTATATGCTTTCGAACACTTTTGAAAAGACTAAAATATTGACCAATATTTCCTCAAGTTTAAAAGTAACCAAAGCACCAAAAAAAATTGTAACCCCTGCCTCTACTAGTGAGATGTGTTCAGAAGTTGAAAACTTGAAAGTCGATAACCACCGTCTTTTAACAAGCAAAAACTACGAGGTTTATTTGGCACCTGCAGCCAAAATACCTACTATTTTACACGAAATAGGGCGCTTACGAGAAATTACGTTTAGAGACATTGGAGAAGGCACTAATAAGGCCATTGACTTGGATAAATTTGACTATTATTACCAGCATATGTTTTTGTGGGATGCCGAGGCACAGTGTCTTGCGGGGGCGTATCGAATGGGCTTAGGAAGTGAGATTTTTGAAGCCAAAGGGATTGATGGGTTTTACTTGCAAGATTTGTTTCGTTTTGAACCCGAGCTCCACAGCATGATGCAACAATCTATTGAGTTAGGGCGGGCGTTTATCATCAAAGCCTATCAGCAAAAACCGATGCCGCTATTTCTATTGTGGAAAGGCATCGTACATACTACGCTGCGTTTTCCAGATCATAAATACCTGATTGGCGGCGTGAGTATCAGTAACCAATTTTCAAATTTCTCTAAATCCTTGATGATTGAATTTATGAGGTCCCATTATTACGATCCGTATTTGGCGCAATATGTACATCCTAAAAAAGCGTTTAAAGTAAAGCTTAAAGATGCTGATAAAGACTTTGTGTTTGATGCCACCGCAGCCGATCTGAATAAGTTTGATAAAATTATTGATGACATTGAGCCAGGAGCTTTGCGTCTTCCAGTGCTGCTCAAAAAGTACATCAAACAGAATGCACGCTTGATTGCCTTTAATGTTGACCCTTTATTTAATAACGCTGTAGATGGTCTCATGTACATCCGTATTGCGGATATCCCCGAAAGTACCGTACGTCCTGTGATGGAAGAATTTCAAGCAGAATTGGAACGTAAATATGGCCCTTCGGAAGAAGATTAAATAGTTTTTTTTTAGATTTTTATCAAATTTTTTTTGTAGTTTTAAGTTGCCTTAATACTTAACCTAAAATTATGAAACAAGTTTTCCCCAAGGAAATCATTGAAAGTACTGTCCAAACTCACATCTTTCGACACAGTACTAAAAGTAAAGTTATATACCTTATTACTTTACTTGCTGTGCTTACTGCTTTAGCCCTACTCCCCTTTACAAACGTTGATATTTATTCAACCTCTCGCGGGATTATCAAACCTGATAAAGAACGCATTACGATTACGGCACCCATTTCTGGAAAAATTAGTACCTCTTATTTGAACAATAATATGTTTGTAAAAAAAGGAGATACTTTAGTGTCTTTTGATGCCTCTATAATTGCTGAAAAACTGAGTTTATTAAAGCGTCAAATTGAAGAAACGACATTGTTTGTTCAAGACTTATCTTATATGGTAGAGACTGAAAAAATTCAGCTTAAAGCGTTAAAATCCCCTAAATTCCAAAATGAAGCTCTTCTTTTTAAACAAAAAGAATATGAACTTCAAACAAAGTATCATAAACTAAAACGCGATTATAATCGTTCTAAAAAACTATTTGACAAAGGCGTCATTGCAAAAGTAGAACACGAAAATCAAACACTAGAATATGATCTGATAAAAAGCAACATTCATCAATTGCATGAGCAGCAGTATAATGTATGGCAAGCCGCACTTACGGACTATAAATCCAAATTAGTAGAGCTAGAGAGCAACTTCTACCAAACCCAACAAAATAAAAACTTATATACCGTAACAGCCCCTATTTCGGGAACTTTGGTCAGCAGTGTGAGTACAGGACAAAACAGCTATTTGGCGGCTGGGCAAACCATTGCCGAGCTATCTCCTGACACGAAATTGCGCATAGAATGTTATGTAAGCCCCTATGATATTGGTCTGCTAAAAGTGGATAGCGAGGTGAATTTCCAGATAGATGCTTATAATTACAACCAATGGGGCATGTCTCATGGGCGCATTACAGACATTGCAAAAGATATTGAGTTTGTTGATAACAAAGCGGTTTTTAAAGTGTATTGCAGCATTAAAACGCCTCAACTGGCTCTCAAAAATGGCTATGTAGGCCCTTTGAAAAAAGGGATGACGCTCACCGCAAAATTCAAATTAGCCAACCGAAGTTTATTTGATTTATTATACGACAAAGTGGACGACTGGATCAACCCAGGACAACACCAAACCGCTATACTTTAAACCCAGACTCATGAAAAACTTAAAAACACTAGAACGCTTACAGCAATTGCATTTAAGAATTAAAAATGAAAATACAGGGGCGCCAAAACAATTAGCAGACTTAATGCAAATTAGTCAACGCTCTGTGTATTCGCTAATGCACCAGCTAAAAGATTACAAAGCAGAAATCTGTTACAGTAGAAATAGAGAAACCTATTACTACACGAACGCCTTTGATTTACGAGTGGCGATTTCTGTGACCGTATTAAACGGCGATGAGGTCACCGAAATTTTTGGTGGGAGTTATTTTTTAGGAGAAAATTTGCACCTTGCAAGGAAGTTGCAGTGAACACGCTTATATTTAGGCTTCTAAATCCTAAAACTCTGGACGCAGAGCGTAGTTAGACGTAACTGAATTTATGGTTTAGACCGGTACTGCAAAAGCGTTTTGCAGGTCACAAAAAATTAATATAAACTCAAATCTAAAAATTATGAAACATTTAGAGAATTATGGTGTTCAAGCGTTGAGCACTGAAGAACTCAAATCTACTGATGGAGGTTGGATTTGGCCAATTATTGGCGGAGCAATTATTTATGAAATAATTACTGACTGGGGTAACTTTAAGGCAGGGCTATTTGGGGAACCACCTGTAGATCAATGTTAAAAATATTATTAATTATAAAATTATGAAATTATGAAAAACTTAGAATTAAAAAAATATAATATTGAGGACTTAGGACATAAGGAAATGAAGAAAGTACACGGTGGATGGTGTTCTTTTGCCTATGATATAGGGACAGCTCTTAGGATGCTTTCTCGTGGAGGTCCAGCAGCAGCAGCTTTAATAGCATCTGATATTGCTCTTTACAATGCTAATTGCAATTAATTAATTAAACTAGGATAGTATCTCTATCCTAGTTTTTACAACAAAATATTATGCAACCCAAAAAAATAATGAAAAAACCATATAAGATTCTAATCGGGATATTGATTTTTGTCTTTACAATCTCAATACTTTCAGATTGGAAAAACTTTAAAGCTGGATTATTAGGAACTCCTCCAATTGTTAAAAAATAAAATATCAAAAAAAAAGAAGTAAATTCTTATAATTCTAGTTGAGAGGCTCACTTTTAGATCCTATGGTTATCTTTTATCACTACAACATTAAAACTAAGAGTTCAAACTCTAAAAGATAATCTTGATGAAAAAAATAAAACAAAAAGACCTTATGTATATTTTAATTTTAATTTTTCTGTTTGGATTTTTAGCCAATTATGTCCGTATCAAAGAATTGCTGTTTTAAATAAAAACACCAAAAAAAACATCATTTATCTAGTTCTATTTTTATTCCTTTTTGGATTTATCGGATACTATGAACGCATAAAAGAATTATTATTTTAAAAAAATACCATGAAAAAACTATACAAAAAAAACATCTTCATTATTGCACTAACGTTTCTGTTCTTTAGCTATTTATTCTCTCATTGGGACTGTTTCAAAGAAGGATTAGGAATTTAATCTCTAAAAAAAACCTACAGTGCAATCTTTTTGCAGTGAAGTCAACTACTATTGCTTGTAAACGCATTTATCATGGCTTCCATAAAAATAAAACAACACGACATTACCGATTGTGGTGCCGCCTGCCTTGCCTCTATTGCTGCGCACTACCATCTAGAGTTGCCCATTGCGCGTATTCGTCAATATGCAGGCACTGACAAAAAAGGAACCAACGTTCTTGGACTCATCGAAGCCGCAGAAAAACTAGGGTTTGAAGCCAAAGGGGTGAAAGGTGTTTTGGACAGCCTGTTCAAAATCCCCATACCAGCCATCGCTCATATTATTGTAAAGAAACAGCTCCAACATTACGTGGTCATTTATGGTGTTTCTAAAAGCCACATCACGGTTATGGATCCTGGCACTGGAAAAATAGATAAAAAAACACATGAGGCGTTTCTTGAAGAATGGACAGGTGTTCTTGTTATTTTACAACCAAATGAAACCTTTGAGAAAGGAAATGACAAAATCTCGGTTCACAAGCGTTTTTGGTTTTTACTCAAGCCGCATAAATTTGTATTGGCACAAGCCTTTTTTGGCGCCATCGTATATACTTTATTAGGATTTTCTACTTCCATATACATTCAAAAAATAACGGATTTTGTGCTCGTCAGTGGAAATATAAAGTTACTGAATTTACTGGGTGTTATCATGTTGGGGTTACTGCTGCTCCAATTTATTATTGGCATTTATAAAGATGTTTTTCTCATCAAAACAGGACAACAAATTGACGCCCGACTCATATTAGGTTACTACAAACATTTGCTCAAGTTACCACAGTCCTTTTTTGATACCATGCGAGTTGGAGAAATCATTTCACGGATCAATGATGCTGTAAAAATTAGAACTTTTATCAATGGCGTCTCCTTATCCCTTACCGTGAATGTCCTCATTCTGATATTTTCATTTGGACTGATGTTTTTCTATTATTGGAAACTCGCATTGATCATATTGCTCGTCATTCCTGTATATGCAATGATCTATTTTATCATCAACCGCTTAAACAAAAAAGTAGAGCGTAAACTAATGGAGCAGGGCGCAGAATTGGAAAGTCAATTGGTAGAATCGCTTAATGCCGTAAGTACAATAAAACGTTTTGGATTGGAAGGTTTTGCCAATATTAAAACAGAAACCAAGTTTATCAATTTACTAAAAACGGGGTATAAATCTGCACTAAACTCTGTGTTTTCAGGTACAAGTTCTTCATTTGTAGCGCAACTGTTCACCATCATTTTGTTATGGACAGGGTCATATTTTGTAATCGACAGAGAAATTACAGCAGGAGAGTTATTGTCATTTTATGCTATAATTGGTTACTTCACAGGACCCGCAGCAAGTCTTATTGGAGCCAATAAACAAATCCAAAATGCCCTTATTGCTGCAGATCGATTGTTTGAAATTATGGATTTGGAACGGGAAAGCACAGAAAACAAAATTTTGCTAACCCATGATAAAATTGGGGCTATAAACTTCAACAATGTTAGCTTCAGGTATGGCACTAGAGTACAAGTTTTCGAAAATTTTAATCTCAAAATTTCAAAAGGCGAAATAACCGCAATTATTGGAGAAAGTGGTTCTGGAAAATCAACCCTTATGGCCTTACTGCAAAACGTTTATAAAATTCAAAAAGGGCAAATCAGCATCGGAGATTTAGACATCAACTATATTGATACAAACAGTTTAAGAAACATCATAAGTGTGGTCCCTCAAAAAATTGATTTGTTTGCCGGGAATGTGATTGAAAATATTGCCGTTGGAGGCTTTAACCCAAATATGGAACAGATCTTAGAAATCTGTAAATCAATAGGGATTTTAGATTTTGTAGAAAATCTACCCAATGGTTTTGAAACATATCTTGGTGAAAATGGGGCCTCACTTTCTGGCGGTCAAAAACAACGCATCGCTATTGCGAGGGCCTTATATAAAAACCCAGAGATTTTAATTTTGGACGAAGCCACCTCCTCTCTAGATAGCAAATCAGAAAATTATATTCAAAAAACAATTCTATCTATGCGAGATAAACACAAGACAGTGGTCATAATAGCGCATCGATTAAGTACAATCGTTAATGCTGATAAAATTATTGTTTTAGATAAAGGACTCGTAGTTGAAAGTGGTACACACACAGACCTTTACAACCAAAAAGGGCGGTATTATGAATTGTGGCAGGCGCAACAACCTGTTTTCAAAGCCTAATATTATGCACCCTAAAACCGTTCCGCCACAAATGCGTTCATATAGTCTTTAATCTCGGTACGTGCTTTTAGAAATGCAGCGTGTTTTTCTTCGTCCGTTCCAACCAGTTTGGACGGATCAAAGAAATCATGATGTAAACGCACCGCATTAGGACTGGCGATAAATGGACAATTTTCTTTAGCATGGTCACAAACCGTGATGATATAGTCAAAATTGACAGCTGCATACTCATCGACGTGGTTAGAGGTGTGTTGCGAAATATCAATCCCATCTTCTTTCATAATGGCTGCAGCGCCTGGATTTATGCCGTGCGTTTCGATACCGGCACTGTAAATAGTAGCTTGGTTTGCTGCAAATTGGTTTAAATAGCCGTGTGCCATTTGGCTACGACACGAGTTTCCTGTACAAAGGACTAATATATTCTTCATGTATTTCTATTTATTATTGCTCAAACGCACTATCTATCGGTTCCCATAGCTCAATCTTATTCCCTTCAGGGTCTAATATCCAAGCAAATTTGCCATATTCAAACGTTTGCATATCGCCTACAATAGTAACACCTTCTGACTTA
>Ga0102816_1000053_pt1 | contig 50252 bp, 32 predicted proteins | sample ColrivemetaGS545_FD_84509 | JGI IMG/M metagenome (GOLD analysis project Ga0102816, IMG submission 84509) | Estuarine microbial communities from the Columbia River estuary - Flood tide non-ETM metaG S.545 | ecosystem: Environmental > Aquatic > Marine > Intertidal zone > Estuary | place: USA...
GACTGGCGATGCGACTATCGCAATTGGAAAAGAAAACTGGGCAGAAGGCGCAAGCACGGTTGCAATAGGGTTTAAAAACCATGCAGCCAGCGCAGGATCAGTTGCTTTGGGACAAGAAAATATGGCTTGGGGAACTACTAACTTTACATCTGGATATCAAAATGTAGCTGGCGATACAAATGCTGCTGTGGGTACTGCTGGGAGTGCTACAGCGATGGGAATTAACACTGTAGCTTCAGGAAGAAGTTCGTTTTCAGCGAATAAAAATACAACAGCACGCAACCAAGCATCTGCTGCGTTAGGACTATCTACAACAGCTGATAATTTTGGAATGCTTGCTATTGGAGTCAATAATTCTGTAGGGCTAGGAGTTACAACTATTGATCCCGACAATATAGAAGGATATTACCATGTTAATGGAGAATATATTGGAGATCCGGGAGTTGCATTTGTAATAGGAAACGGAGACTTAAATTCAACTAATGGTCTAGCAGGCGACAATGCTTCAAATGCATTTGTAGTCAACTACGATGGTTCAGCAACACTTTCTGGCGAATTAACAATAGAATCAGATGCGAGATTAAAGTCTAATATTATTTCTTTAGGAAGTACGCTTGCTAAATTGTTACTGATTGATGGGAAAAGCTATAAAATCAAAACAAATGAAGCTGAGTTAAAAATAGGATTACTTGCACAAGATGTTAAAAAGTCATTTCCAGAACTAGTGAAAACTACAAATGACAGCGATCAAACATTGTCTGTAAATTATCAAGGAATGATACCTGTATTAATTAATGCTATTAAGGAACAGCAAAAACAAATTAATGAGCTTAGAAAATTAATAGGTAAATAATTAATTCTACAGAATATAACTTTTATAAACATTACAACTAGTTAAGAATTATAATGAAATTAATTACCTTTCTTATATTAATTAATTTTATGAATTCACAAGCGATTGAAATTCATAATAGTATTTACAAGGACACACTAGGATCATATTCAAAATCAATACTACATAAACCAACAGATAAAAAAACAGATAAAGACCTACTCATTTCAATAATTTTACATTCTAAATGGAGCGATTTTAATTCAATTATCGAAATGTCCAAAAATGAATTAAAGCAGCTATTAGTTACAGAGCTTAGTAAACGAACTAACGAAACTAGTTATGACCTGTATAACAAAACTATCGTTGAGTTATCTTCTTTTTGCTTGCTATATACCTTTTTAGAAACAGCATCTATTAGAACTGAAAGTGAACTAAAAGATATGTCTATTGCAAACCTAAGAAACAGCTTGATCATTGAAAATACAAAGAATTTAGAACTAAATATACCTACCCTTCAAACTCTAACCACAAAAAAACTTGTTCAATTAGGACACAGCTGGTACCTTCCAAAAAAATACAACTCTTTAATTAATTTTGATAATTCCTCATCTCTTATACGTTCTAAGTTTAAACTAAAAGATGATCTAGAAAGACCAATGAACGTAATAAAAATTGTTGAAACAAATGAGGACACTCTTAATAGCTTCCTCTATTTAGGGGTTTATCATGTTACAATTTCTGAAGATAATTTCAATTTGCAATTGGCTGGATCTAACGATTTATTTAATTGGCACTTCATTACTGAAATTGATCACAATGCTCACCAAGGAGATATCGTTAAATGGAATGACGGATATCTTATAGCATACGAAGAAGATAAAATTCAAGGAGCTAATAATATTGCTTTAAAATATTATGCAAATTATGATCATTTAATATCTAATCATTATACTTTTGAAAAACACTTAAACACATCAATACATAATTTTAGAGTTGAAGGAACACCTGATATTAGACATTTTACTGGGGAAAACCCTACCAATGGAAGTATCTTAATTGGATTTCATTATCATGACGGCACTGTCGATAAATTGGCTATGGGCGTCTTAAAAAATGGCAATAACTGGACTACATGGAAAGATTCGTTAGCTGAAGGTAATTTAAGAGATATGAGTTTTAAAGGAAATATCGGAAGTCGAAAAGGATTTAAATATCATGGTGAATTGCTAACCTTACAAGAAGCCAGATTTATTAAAAATGATTGGAGTTCTTGGAAAATAATGTTAGGTCTTAATGGATATTACACTGAAGTTTTAATTTCTACTCCGAAAAAATCTACATCTTTTGCGAATCCATCCATAACTAAAATAAACAATAACAAATACGTAATTTCGTTATTTGTTCCAACTGAAGGAAACCATTACAATGAAAATAATGGTGGATTCATATTTTTAAAAAATAAATAAATTTCATGAACAAACAAAAAATATTATACCTGTTTTATATGGTATTTACAATAAACTATGCTATAGCACAAAAATCCTGTGTGGAGGGGCGGTATACTAACTCTGACTATTTTTTAAAATCCCAAATAGATTCACTTAAAAATATTAGTTATGGTGCAGCTCATGATTATATGGGGAATTTACAAGATTTAAAAATGGATGTATATTTTCCAAATACTGATATTGACACTGAAGAGAAGCGTCCTTTAATACTTCTAATTCACGGTGGTGGCTTTACAGGGGGGGCCAGAGAAAGTATGTCCTATCACTCTAAGGAATTGTCTAAGAGAGGATTTGTAACGGCTACAATTAGCTATCGTCTTGGCTATAATCGTGAAGTTTTTGGGAATATTCAAAAAGCAGTTTATAGGGCCCAACAAGATGCCAATTCAGCACTTAGGTATATTGCTAGTCAAAAAGAAAAACTTAAAGTTGATACGTCATGGGTCTTTATTGGGGGCTCTAGTGCTGGAGCAATAACTTCACTATCCACAAGTTATGCGAGTCAAGAAGAATGGAATAAAATAGCTCCTCAATTTGAGTCTGATCTAGGCCCTTTAAAATCTTCAGAAAATAGTCTAAATGAAATATTTACTATTAAAGGAATTTATAATTTCATGGGAGCTATTCTGCCTGTTGTTTTTAATTCCGGAGACTTAATTCCAACCATTTCATTTCATGGAGATCTTGACACTACAGTTCCTATCGGAAAAAGTATGATGACTGGTTTTGGATCTAGAACAATTCATGAAATGCTTATTGAAGCTGGAGTATGTAACGACTTAACCGTTGTCCCAAATGGCGGTCACGGAATATATAGAACTAAAAAAGACGTAGACTTTAGAATTAACCGTGTTTCTTGTTTTTTCAAAAGTTTAATTTGTAATACATGTGTGGATTTTATGGCTGTGGAAAGAGTCATATCGAATTGTACAAATTAGCTTAGGACAAATATTAAAAACTTAAAAAACCAACCAAATCCTGCTGACAGTTATTGAAAAATAAGTAATCTCAGCCTCCCATATCACATGCTAAAATCCATGCCACCAATTTCCTGCATTTTTGCAACTTAGCGACCTACTGAGGTTTTTAGCTGAAACGTTTTAAGTTTCTATAATTTTTTCAAATCCTCCCCAAAATAGTTCGATTTTACTCCCCTTGGCTCCACGGCATTATTCCCTAAAATAAATTTTATTTTAGGGAATATTTTTTCATTAAATTAATTGAAAATTCGGTAAATGATACGATATCTTAAAAATCTAATATTAAATAAAATTATACAAGTCGTAGCTCGAATGACTTTTAATTCGAATAAAATTCCACTAGATTTGTAAGAATAAACATTATGGATATAAAGACAATTGTGTTTATCCATTCGTTCTCATCAATTAAAAAATGAAAATAAGTCATGTAATATACAAGGTTGATAATTTAAAAAATGGATTCAAACACTTTGAAAGCCAGGGATTTGAAATTGAATACGGTTCAAAAAGAAATGCACATAATGCCTTGATTTATTTTTCAGAAGGACCCTATATTGAAGTCTTAGAAAATGTAAATATTCCACCCTATGCAAAACTATTTTTAAAGCTAATCGGCAAGCATAAAGTTATTGATAGATTGGAACTATGGAATAAGGAGAAGGAGGGTTTTATTGAATTATGTTTGGAGAATTATGATACCGACTTTAAAAAAGAAGAGGAAGTTTTAAAAAAGTATAAGCAAGGTTACTTTATTACGAAGAGCAAAAGATTAGATCCATCAAATAGATTACTAAAATGGAAACTCCTTTTTCCAGAAGAACGGAGAATCCCATTTCTTATGACTTATTTTAATATTGACCCCAAACCAAAAAAAAATAATCATCCAAATGGCATAAAAAAAATTAAGAGCATTTCATATGGTACAAATGCAGGGTTCATTCCAATAGTTAACGAATTATGCGATGATAACATTCTTAATTTATTCATTGGTGATGGGGTTTCAAATTTAGAGTATGAAAAATAAAAACTGATGAGAACAAAACCTATACGCAATACCCTTCGGGATACTGCGCATAGCCAGACCGTTGGATTCAAAATAATTCGAAATCTTTCCAAAAATAGTTCGACTTCACTCCTCTCTGCTCCTCGATTAAGCGCAGTGCGTCAGCAAATTAAAATTAAAAAACTTACCAAGCTTGCTTGTGTAAGTTTTTTTGTTTTAAACACCTGGTCTGAAAGAACAGCGCACTGCATTTACAAGACGGGAGTCAAGAGAAAAACCGAAGGGTAATCTCGGCGACTCCACGACATTATCCTCAAAAACTACCTTTTGTTAGAATATAAAAACTGTGTTTCAATAGGAACATCGTAAAGCCCTTCCAATTCTTCTACATTTTTCAAATAAAATTTAGTTTCTGGAGGTAAACTGACACTATTCCAAAACTCCTCATCGTAGGGAATTTTATACAACGTCATATCTTGTTGAACAGATTCATCATTTAATTTCATTTTACTATTCCCATCCTCTAAATCCAACACAAAAACTTCATGACGGTATGAAATTGGAATGTATTTCCGCTCCTTTTTCCCTGCCTGAAGCATAGCTCGCTTAACATGGTCTGGTGTTTTTACAGCGCCTTCCCATTGGCGTTTGTGATAACTTAAATACAATTTGTTTTTGTTATTGTTTTTATAAATGTACAGCGCATTTAAGCTTTTACCAACATTCATGCTCGTTGTATTCTTTTCAATTTTATAAATTTTTGAAGATTCAAAACCAATATATAATGTAATACTATTGCCGTTATTTTGAGTGCCTATTAATACGAGAACATCTTCATCTTCATAAAATGTATCTTCAATTTTCTTCCAATTGTAAGAACTGATGGATGGGCCATTTCTTAAGGGGTTATTAAGTTCCATAAATTGTAAAGCATGGCGATCTTGTTCGTTTTTTATAAATCTATAATCCGATGATGTTCTACTGTGGCTTACATCAAAAGCTTGAATGTAAGATGATGGGCCCCGATCTAAAACATCAATATATTGCTCAATAAAATAACGACAAATTCTATCCTCAACAGACCAGCGTCTATACAATATTCCCAACTTATGTTTTTGGCTTATGGTGGTCTCCTTTAGTTTTTTAAATGCTTTTTTGACAATATCTTTTGGACTTTCAATTGACACTTCATTCAGCGCAGTGATTTTCTCTTTTAAGGTAAAGGTTTTATCTTTTAAGTTGATAAAATTTTGTACTGTAATTTCAAACGGTTCATAGCCAATTGATGAAATTTCTATAACATCTGAGAGTTCATCATTTGAAACATAAAACTTAAACGTCCCTTCTTCGGTTGAACTTGTTCCAATATTTTTTTTAACAATTCCTACAGAAGCATAAGGAATTGGATAATCAAACTCATCATAGACCACCCCTTCAATATTGATTCTGTTTTGAGCGTTTATGATGCATGACTGAAAAAAAACAACGACTAAACAAATTAATTTTATATGTGAAGAAATAAAATTCATTTTTTAAAAACGTTTTAAAAATTCCCAGATCGGAATATAAAAATTAGGTGTATTGGGCTGATTTAAATTATGCCCTGCATTTTCCACACTATACAAACGAACTTCTTTTCCCGATTCACAATCTGTATATATCAAAATTTCATCCTCTCCATGCATTTCTAAATCAGGTTCTGTTGTACAATTAAAAGCATTTGCCCAACTCAGAGCACTGTCGGATGCACTTAAAAAATTATGCCCTACAACAGACATGCCTCCATTGTATGGAATAATATTATCCGCTGTCCCACACATTTGGTAAACCGCTACTGGATAAGTTAAACTATTGGGTGTACTTCCAACAATCAATTGACTTGCAAGGGCTGCAACAGCACTGAAATATGAAGTTTCTGTAGCCAACTTATTAATTAAAGCGGAGCCATTAGAATTGCCAATACCATAAACCTTAGAAGCATCAAAAAAAGAATAGGTTTCTAGCTTGAGCATAATTTGATTAAAGAAATAAACCTCATCAGCGGATGAGGCCTCAGCTCCTAGATTCCAAGAATTTAAATGCCCTTGTGGGTATATCCCAATAAATTCACCAGCTTCTACAAATTGTGATAACTTGAAGAACCAGCTGTTGTTTTGCCCTCCATTACCATGAAAAGCAATCACCACAGGATAGGTTTGTGTATCATCAAAACTTTCTGGTAAATGTATAAGCACTTCACGTTGCACTTGTGCGCCATCAATAGTTTGTGGAACAAAAAATACTTCCTCTTGAATAGGATTACTATCATCTTGAGGTATTGAAGTGTTGCTATCTGACCCACTGCAACAAACCAATAAAATTAAAAAAGGTATTAAGTTAAATAGTTTCATATTTTTTTTATAATCACCCTGTGAAATAGCATAAAATTCCAATGACTAAGAACACTAGAACGACTGATAGAATTACATCTATTTTATCATAACTATCTTTTTGAGCTTGCTTTTGCGCTTTGGTCAAAGTTCCATAAGATAATCCTACCATTGCTTTATAGTCTGGGGCATTGGTTAGTAGGCTTGTTGAAATACATAGTATAACAGAAAAAACAAACATAAAAATAGCCATGTGTGCAAAGTTGATAGTTGCAAAACTGTACAATATATTATCCACAGCCACATCGGATGAAATTTGAGGTTGATAATAAATTTCAGAGCCCAGTCTTAAAACTAAAAGCACAAAACCAGCCAAAAGAGTTGTTATCGCAGCATCTGAGTTGACACGTTTCCAAATGATTCCAAGAAGAAACACAGCCGTTACAGGGGGTGCAATATAAGATTGCACATTTTGTAAATACTGATACATCACACCTCCACCAATTTTTTCCATAATCGGAATCCAAATGATTCCTAAAACAACAATAAAACCAGTCGCTATTTTTCCAATTTTAATAAGATATTCCTCAGATTTGTTAGGTTTTAATTTTTTATAGATATCAATAGTGAAAATTGTAGAACAGGAATTAAAAACCGAAGCTAAGGAACTCATCAAAGCGGCCATTAGCCCCCCAGCCACCAATCCTTTTATACCGACCGGAAGTAAAGTTTTGACAAGCATTGGAAAAGCACGATCCGCTTTTTCAACAGAAAATACTTCTGGATTTTGAATGGATAACGCAAAGGCAATAATACCTGGTACTAAGAAAATTAAAATTGGTAGTAGCTTGAGATAGGCTCCAAAAATAGCTCCTCGCCTACCGATTTTTATATTATTGGCAGCTAAAGTTCTTTGAACAATATATTGATCAGTACACCAATACCAAATTCCAACAATTGTTCCACCAATTAAAAGCCCTGTCCATGGAAAATCTGGATCGGACATTGGGCGCCACATATTAAAATGATCTGGACTAACAGCCATTACAGTATCACGCAATTGTCCCCAACCTCCTACTTCTTGTAAACCTAAATATGTAATAATTAATGATCCGAGAATAAGAACAATCGTCTGAAGTGTTTCCGTATAAATAACAGCTTTCATTCCTCCAATAACAGTGTATATCCCCGTAAAAATAACTATACCAATGGCACCATACCAAAATGGAATACCTAACAGTTCAGAAACTACAATTCCCCCTGCATAAATAGTCACTGAAACTTTAGTTAGTACATAAGCCACTAAAGAAAATAAGGACAAAAACCAGCGCGAGCGACTGTCAAATCGTTTTTCCAAAAATTCTGGCATGGTAAAAGCACCACTTCTTATATAAAAAGGTAAAAATAACCATCCTAACAATAAAACAATCCAAGCGTGAAGTTCGTAGTGTGCCATTGGAGTACCAGATTCGAAACCAGTACCAGCTAGCCCAACAACATGCTCTGAACCTATATTAGAAGCAAATATAGAAGCACCAATAACAAACCACCCTACATTTCGCCCTGCCAAAAAATAATCTTCTGTATTTTTATTTTTTTGTAATACAACCCAAACAGCTACAGCAATTAGTGCTAAAAAATAAACACTCAAAACCACCCAGTCCAGTTTCTCTAAAACAGATGAAGACGCTAAATAAAAATAGTGCATAATTCTATAATTAATTATTTATATGTATTGGTTGATGATATTTTCAAAGAGCTCTTGTTTACCACTTTGTAGAGAAATCTCTCCATTTTCAAGAGCAATTTGGTACAAGTCTTGAAGTTTTAATGAGCCTAATTCAAATGCAGCGCCCTTGCCACCATCAAAAGAAGAATAGCGTTCTTTCCTTAGCTTCTTGTATTGAGAGGATGAAATAATTTTATCTGCAGTAATTAAAGCACGAGCAAAAGTATCTGCACCGCCAATATGGGCCAAAAACACATCTTCCATATCCGTTGAGTTTCTTCTAATTTTTGCATCAAAGTTAATCCCCCCGCCTTGTAAACCTCCTGCTTCTAAAAATACCAGCATGGCTTCTGTTGTTTCTTGAATATTATTAGGAAATTGATCGGTATCCCAACCATTTTGATAATCTCCTCTGTTGGCATCAATACTTCCCAACATATTGGCTTTTGCAGCTACTGCTAATTCATGCTGCATGGTATGCTGTGCAAGCGTAGCATGGTTCACTTCAATATTTAACTTGAAATCTTTATCCAATCCATATTCTTTTAAAAACCCAATAGCTGTTGCCGAATCAAAATCATACTGATGTTTCATGGGCTCCATTGGTTTAGGCTCAATAAAAAAGGTACCTTTAAACCCTTGAGATCTTGCATAATCTCTTGCCATAGTTAAAAATTGACCCATGTGGTCCAATTCGCGACCCATATCAGTGTTTAATAGTGACATATATCCCTCTCGTCCACCCCAAAAAACATAGTTTTCTCCATTAAGAGCCATTGTGGCGTCTAGGGCTAATTTTACCTGAGCACCTGCTCGAGCGACCACAGCAAAATTTGGATTGGTTGATGCACCGTTCATAAATCTTGGATTTGAAAAACAATTAGAGGTCCCCCAAAGAAGTTTCACTCCCGAATCTTGCTGTTTTTGTTTGATGTAATCTACAATTATTGAAAGGCGCTTTTCAGATTCGACTAAAGAGTCGGCCTCGGCTATTAAATCATAGTCATGAAAACAAAAATAATCGAAGCCCATTTTGGTTATGAATTCAAACGCCGCGTCTGCTTTATCTTTAGCCGCTTGGATAGGGTCAGAAGACTGATCCCATGCAAAGTTTTGCGTTCCTGGGCCAAAAGGATCTGACCCTTGTCCACAGAATGTGTGCCAATAAGCTATAGCAAATTTAAAATGCTCTTTCATGGTTTTTCCAGCAACTACTCCTTCGGGGTCGTAATATTTAAATGCTAATGGATTATCCGATTCTTTGCCTTCATAACGAATAGCATCAATTCCTTTGTAGTATTCTTTGTTTCCAGTCAGTATCATTATTTAATTTTTAATTTATTTTCTAATTCTTTTTTCCATTTACAGTAAGCTTCGAAGTAAGGGGTTTTGTTTTCTATGGGTTTAACGGTCATTACATGATCATTTTTTGAGATATTTTTTCCAAAACGATCAAAGTTTTTATCAGTCAGACCTGCAGCACGGGCCGCACCTACGGCTCCTGTTGTATTGTATATTTCAATTTCGTAACCAATGAGAGTTGCCAATGTTTTTGCGAAAATTTCAGATCTAAAAAGATTGTCGTTCCCTGCTCTAATAACTTTAATTTTTGCATTGTCATTTTTTAAAACTTCCATTCCATATACAAACGAGAAAGCAATACCCTCTAGAGCGGCTCTGTAGAGGTGGGCTTTAGAATGCTGATTTAAATTGATATTGCAAAACTGAGTACCTATATTTTGATTATTTAGCATGCGTTCAGCACCATTTCCGAAGGGTAAAATGACCAAACCATCTGATCCAATAGGAACTTTAGATGCTTTCCTATTCATCGTTTCGTAGGATTCTGCCGAACTTTGATTTCGTAACCAACGGTACATTATCCCTGCACCATTAATGCATAATAATTTACCAATTGTATGATTGTCATCAGAATAATTTACATGTGCGAAGTGATTGATTCTGCTTGATTCTTTTGAATTTTTATTGTTGGTTACTGCGTAAATGACACCAGATGTTCCTCCTGTAGCTGCGACCTCTCCGTCATTAAAAACGTTCAAGGAAAGCGCATTATTGGGTTGGTCACCTGCTCTGTAGGTTATTGGAATACCTTCGGGCAAACCTGTTTCTAAAGAAGCTTTATTTGTAATGTATCCCTGAGGACTAAAATTATCAACTACTTTTGGAACTAAGTCAGGATTAAATCCAAAGTAATCTAAAAGCCATTCTGCAATGTTATTAGATTTATAATCCCAAAAAATTCCTTCAGATAGGCCATTTTTGGTGGTGGAAATTTCATTTGTAAGTTTAAATGCAATAAAATCACCCGGTAACATGAATTTGTGAATTTTTTTATAAAACTCAGGTTGGTTGTCTTTCACCCATTTGAGTTTGGATGCTGTGAAATTTGCTGGGGAATTTAAAAGAGTTTTTGTACAACGCTCTGGCGATAAATCTTGGAATGCCTTATTGCCAATTTCAACCGCACGACTATCACACCAAATAATGGCATTTCTTAGAGGTTCTCCTTTAGAATCAACTATTACTAACCCATGCATTTGATATGAAGCACCAACAGCAAGAATTTTGGAAGCGTCTATTTTAGATTCATTTAAAATTCGTTTTGTTGCTTGACATATATAGGTCCACCAATCATTTGGGTTTTGTTCTGCCCAATCGCTTTGCTCTGAAAGAATGGACATTTCGTGTTTGGGTTCGTGAAGACTCAAAATATTTTCACCTGTAGACGCATCTACTAAAGCCACTTTAACGGAAGAACTTCCCAAATCAAATCCTATATAGTATTTTGTGTGCATAAATTGGTATTAGCTGGAGTTCAAAAATATTTTAAATATAGGTTGATGGGTGATACATATGAAGCAAATACTAATAGAATTGAAGCCAAAATAAATTCACCAATCATCGATAAAATTATATAAAATTTAAAGTTTCAAAAGATTTCCCTAATATTTTTGAATGACTGGCATCCAACCATTGATCTAAGAGCGTCGCATAAACAGATCTAAAATCAACAGTATACTTCAAATCGCCATTATCATCTAGGTTAACTAAATCGGGGATGGCATTATAAAAACCCGGTTTTTTTAGATTTTTTCCTATGATAAAAAGATTGCTTGCAGCGCCGTGGTCTGTACCGGCTGCAGCATTTTGCTGGACACGCCTTCCAAATTCTGAAAATGTAACAACCAAGGTGTCTTTAAATGAATCTGAAGCTTCTAAATCTGCTATAAATACATCAATGGCCTGGGCATAGGTTTTGAGCAGTCGGGCTTGTCTGTTGGATTGGCCGGCATGGGTATCAAAGCCTCCCATTGAAACATAATATACCTTGGTCTCTAAGCCCGAGTTGATAAACTCCGCAGTGGTTTTTAATTGTTTTGCAAAGGCATTATTTGGATACGATTTTACACTTTTTGAAGTTTTAGTGGTTTCATAAATATACTTGGCAGAAGATTTGGCACTCACCATTGTTTTGTACAAATAGCCTAAATTGTGTTCACTTAAATGTGCCGCTGTTTGCGTCTCTAAAACTTTACCAAAAAAAGGGGTTTTGGTATTGTTAAACATTTTTTTTGCATCTCTAGTCGCAATACCGTTCATTGATTCGCCCTTCATGATTAGTGATAAAGAATCATCTACCTCAATACCACTGTGCGGGTTTTTGCCATATTGGTCGATGTATCTACCCATCCATCCAGTGTCCAAATACTCTGAAGAACTGCTCGCAGTTTGCCAAATATCTGTAGACCTAAAATGAGATCTGTTTGGGTTGGGATAACCAACATTATTAATGATTGATAAATAGCCTTGATCGTAAAGCGATTTTAAAGGGCCCAAATTTTCATTGAAAGCCAATTCTCCATTGAGATCAATCAATTTATTTTTAGGAATTGAAATGCTAGGCCTGTGTTTGTAATACAAATCATTTCTGTATGGGATGATGGTATTCAAGCCGTCATTACCACCTGATAATTGGATGAGTACTAATTTTTTATAGCCTAGTGATATAGGATCCAAACTTTCAAAAGCTTTCATAAAATTTGGAACCAGTAGCAAGCTGCTGGCAAGGGAACTTTTGGCTAAAAAATCTCTTCTTTTCATAAACTACGCTTTAACACAATTGATATTCTGGTATAGACATCAATTGAATACAATATTGATAGGCATTTTGATGTTGGTAAATATTTAGCATCTCTTCAGTGTCTTTATCTAACTTTGGCAACAATAAAATAGCTTTTAACTCATCTTTGGTTATTTTAGCATAATGGGTTTCAAAATAAGCAAGCGCTTGATCCGAGACTTTAAAATTTTGACTCTTTTGTTTGTAGAAATCACTAAAATCATCTTCAAATTCACCTTTAGGCATAAGGCTAATGCTAGCACTGCTCAAAAGAACTGAGGGAAGTTTCAACCTAAACATCAACGAATTTGAATCAATCCAATAACGGCCCCCTTTCCACCCTGCAACATTGACAGGATATAAAAGAATTTGTCCCATCATTTTTTGAAGATAGCTGACTTGACGCTGTTTTTTAAAAACAGAGGGCACGGTCTTTTGAATTCCTACCATCAATTCTACAGGTGATTTAATTTTAATGCCGATGTTATTTTCTCCGTAAAACCAATCAGACATAAAAATGTGTCGCATCAGTTTTTCAATGTTATAGTCTTTATAAAATAAATCCGTTAGTTCATTTAAATGAGATGCATCAATGCTCGGATTTACAAAATAGGTGTATATTTTTCTACAAATAAACTCAGCACATTGGCGCTGCTTGAGAATGATATCTATAACGTCATCGCCACCTAAATTTCCAGAAATTCCTAAAAATGTTTTGGAGTTTTCATCGTGTTTATTGATTCTTAAAATAAAATCGCCATTGGCTTTAAAATTCCAACCGGTAAAAGCTCTGGCCGCTTCCTTGATGTCCTGCTCTGAATAATTCCCAAGACCCAAAGTGAAGAGTTCTAATAGCTCGCGTGCAAAGTTTTCATTGGGTTTGAGCTTTACATTGCGATTGTTGTTGAGGTATTTGAGCATAGATGGAGTTCTTGCAACGGCTTTGACAAAGGCTCCAAAATCACCCAAAGCATGGTTGCGAAGGGTATTGTTAAATTGAATTATATGAAAAATGTGATTGTCTCTGCAGACAAATACATTGGCCCAAAAAAGTGTCATTTTTTCTCTTAAAACACAGTCGGAGCTGGCCATTTTTTTTAACCATTCAAAGTTCAATTCCCGTACCATTCTTTGACTCTTTTGCCTCAACATTGTAGCAGCTTCTTCTCCGTGTATATTTTTATACTTTTTGTAGGGCGTTTTTAGAAATTGATTAAATTCTGATAAATCGAGTTGAATGGGTTCAATTTTCTTTGAAATATCAAAAATTGAATTGACATTCTTTTTCTTGCTCAAAAGTTTAGCCGACTTTAAGGAGGAAGGCGTAATACCAAATCCGCTGCGCCAATGCAGATGTATGAGATGTCTGTCTTTCATTAGTTAATAATCAAAAGAAAAAATGATAAATATTCCTAAATATAAGCTAAAATTATAAAAACTAAAAATGGTGATTAAAATTAATAAGGATCTAAAGTAACAATGGTACCGTCATCACGGTATTTTAATTCGGCTACCTTTACAGACCTTAAATGCGTAACGCCTTTTGATAGTGAAGAATCGTGGTAAAACAAATAGGTTTTACCCTCAATTTCACACACAGAGTGATGTGAAGTCCATCCGACCACAGGATTTAAAATTCGGCCCTTGTAGGTAAATGGCCCATGTGGATTTTTTCCTGTAGCATAACAGATGTAATGTGTGTCTCCTGTGGAATAGGAAAAATAATATACTCCGTTATGTTTATGCATCCAAGCAGCTTCAAAAAAACGCCGTTCGTTATCTCCTGAGCGTAAAAGATCACCGTTTTCATCAACAATTTCAATCGGTTTTGGTTTTTCGTTAAATTCCAAAAGATCATCTCTCATTTTAGCAACAACTGGCAGTAAAGCTGGTTCGTCATCTTCTGGAATGAATGCGGTTGGACTTTCGGGGTTTTCTGACTTAAATTGACCTGTTCTCCAACGCTGCAATTGCCCTCCCCAAAGCCCTCCAAAGTACATATAATAGCTACCATCGTCATCCTTAAATACTGCGGGATCAATTGAAAAGCTATTTTTTATTGCGTTAGGTTGAGCTTTAAAAGGACCTGTTGGGCTATCGCTTAGAGCAACTCCAATCCGGAAAATACCGTCGTAGTCTTTTGCAGGAAAGAAAAGGTAAAACGTTCCATCTTTTTCATTGGCATCTGGAGCCCACATTTGCTGCTTAGCCCATGGGACATCATCGACGTGCAAGGCCACACCATTATCTATCGCTTCGCTGTCTATAGAGTCCATAGAAATCACATGATAATCTTCCATGGCAAAATGACTTCCTAAATCATCGAAAGCATCTCCTGCGTCTATATCATGTGAAGGGTAAATGTAAATTTTACCATTGAAAATGTGAGCAGAAGGGTCTGCGGTGTAAATATGGCTTACCAAAGGCGCTGATAGCGCTTTGTTATTTAATTTTTCAAAATCAATATGATCTATAGGATCTTCGGGCATCGTGTTAATTATTTCGTCTTTGTTTTAAATCTAATTCAATTTGAGTTTCCATACTTTTATTTATTTCATAGAAAAATAATAGTGCTACGCCTAGTAAAAATGGTATTGCGGGATAAACACTAACAAGAAGTTTAGTTCCTAATATTGCTTCTGAAGATTGCCCCAATTCACTGTTTGCAACATAGCCATAGGAAGATAGAATTTGAGTTACTAATGAACTCCCAATCGTGAGTCCTAGTTTAAGTCCAACCATCATAGCAGAAAATATAATAGCAGTCGCTCTTCGGTTATTTTTCCATTCAGAAAAATCTGCGACATCAGCAATCATGGCCCATAATAATGGAATGGTAATACCATAGAAAAATCCATGTAAAATTTGAGCACCAAAAATAAATGCAATCGCTGTTGGTTTAAAAAAGTAAAAAACAATGATAAAAAGGGTCGAAATAAATAAAAACCATCCAAAAACATTTCGTTTTCCGTACTTATCAGCTAAAGGTTTAGATAAACCAATACCCACAATCATAAAAATGATACCTCCAGCATTAAATAAACCAAATCCTGCAGATACAGGGTCATTTCCAAAGAAATTGACTCCAATACTTGATAAAAATTCTAATATTGGACTGATAAAACTCGTTAGATAACTTGCATCTATAAAGTTTTGAAAATAATATACATAGCTCCCCCCCTTCATGGCTAATGATATAAATGTTAGGGTGGTTAGCACCAACATTATCACCCATGGTTTATTTTTCAATAAATCCAATAAATCTTCCTTAACTGTAGATTGTTGTTCTTGAGTAGGAACCACCCGCTCTTTAGTCGTAAAAAAAGTAATTAATAACATAAATGTACCAATTATAGCTAGCCAAGTCATCACTAATTCTATCCCAACAGCTTTATCGCCTTCGCCGGCATAAATTATAATTGGAAGCATAAAAACCTGCACAAAAAATTGAGCAAACATCACTGCTACAAATCGATACGAAGAAATACTATTACGCTCTTTCATATTTCCAGTAATGACTCCGCTCAATGCAGAATATGGAAGGTTACTAGAAGCATATAATAATAACAACAAGGTGTATGTAATTACGGCATAAATCAACTTGCCTTGATAGCTGAAATTAGGTGTGCTAAATGCTAAAACTGAAATGATTCCAAGAGGAACGGCAGTCCATAAAATCCAAGGCCTAAATTTTCCCCATTTGGATTTGGTACGGTCAGCAATGGCACCAACAATGGGATTAAACCCAAATGCTGCTACAGTTCCCACAATAAACAGCAAAGCAGTGGCATCGTTTGCTTTAAGACCATAGATATCTGTATAGAAATATGCTAAATAGGTCATCAGGGTTTGAAAGACCAAATTAGCGGCCAAATCTCCTAAACTGTAACCAATCTTTTCGGTAATTGATAATTTTTCTGAAATAGATTTCATATTAAAATTTTTAGTTTTGTTGATTTGTATTAACCTCTAAGACACTTTTATATGCTGGTTTTGGATTATAATTTCTATCAAATAACAATGGATAATTTGTACGTCCTTTGATGGGCCAATCATTAAGCCAAGAATGCTTATCCATCACTCCCCAAAACGTCACTCTATTGATTTTATCGCTGTGTTTTACAAAAAGTTTAAAGATATCGTGATAGCGTTTTGCTAATTGTTTTTGAACTTTTAATGGAAGTTTATTTGGATAAGGGCTCATTTTTGGATCGCCTTCAAATTGTGAAAAGTTTTGAGTCACTTCAGCACCAACCATTTCCCAAGGATTTGGTAAAACAGAAATATCAAGTTCCGTAAAAGAAACTGGAACACCAGCAGCATGAACATCCAATATAATTTGTTCAATTTGATCTATACTTGGCGATTTTAAATCCCAATGGGCCTGAACCCCAACCCCATCTATCTTAACTCCTTTAGATTTAAATTTTTTAACCATTTTTAAAATACCAGCTCTTTTTTTAGGTTTATAAACATTATAATCGTTGTAAATTAAGTCAGCCTGAGGATCCGCTTTTTCGGCAAGTTTAAAAACGTTTTCAATGTAATCTTCGCCCAGATTATTGTAAAAAACAGATTTTCGTAAAGATCCATCCTCATCAAAAGCTTCATTGACAACATCCCAAGCATCTATTTTTCCTCGATATCTTGAAACTACGGTATTTACATGATTCGTCACATATTGTTGCATTTCATCAGCATCATCAACGATTTGCATAAAATTGGCCAATTGATTGTGCCATACCAATGCGTGACCTACTATGTACATGTTATTTTTAAGCCCAAGTTCAACATATTTATCAGCTACTTCAAAATTAAATCTATTGGGCTCCGATTGAATATACATCCATTTTAATGAGTTTTCCGGAGTGATGGAATTAAATTCAGATTTTACAATGGATACTGACTTTGAATCCTTCACTAAAATAGTTTCTTCATTAATTGCTGCACCCAAATGAAATAGTCCTTTAAAATGTGAACTAAGGGTTGAATTATTATTCTCGGAAACTGATCCCATGTTTGCGCAACCAATCGCACATATTAGGATACAAACAAGGGATATATAGATTGTTTTTTTTATTCTTTTCATCTTAATTATCATTATAATAATGGTGTGGTATTAATTTTTCATGAAACGTATGGTTTGCATTTGGTTAGTGGTTGGATTGACGATTCTCAAAAGATACAAGCCTGTACTTAGGTTTGACACCTCTATTAAACGTGTTTGCTGTTGTTGTTGTTGACTTTGGGGTAATCTATATTGTTTCCCCATTAAATCTAACACTGTGACTATGTCTTTTTTAGAGGTTTTTGAAATATGGATTTTATCCAATGCGGGATTTGGATACACAATATTTTTTGAGAGGGATTGACTCATATTTCCATTGCTAAGTGAGCTTCCTGGAGACTCATACGCTCCAATATCTACAATATCATCAATATTTGAAAAATCAACTGCTGGATTTCCTTGTAGAACTAATGAAAAATCGTCTATAAAAAAATCCCCCCCACCATCGGCCATTGTTGGACCTTTGACATAGACAAATAAATTATCAGCAGATGCATATGTATAATCCCCCGTAAGAAGCGTCCAATCTTGGTCAGAAGATGAAGTAACTAAAGTTAAATTTTCATATTGGTTTGAAGTTGCAGTAGTGTTCTTAATAGACAATTGTGTTGTGCCAGAAACACCTTGTGCTAGTTTTACCCACACATAAAACGTAAAGGTTTCGCCCACAGTTAGTAAATTATCTAAAACCAATTTTGGGCTATGCCAATTTAGTGTTCGTTCGGAAGTCAATAGACTACTGTTTCCAGTTTTTGATGAAATTTCACTTGATTGAATTGTTGATCCAAAAGCAGACCAACCGCCTGTTGTGTTTTCGAAACTTGAGTATGAAATGGTATTTATTGATGGTCTTGGATTACCCAAAAAATCCTGCAATGCAGAGTAAGCTGGATCTCCTGCGTCAATAGCTGGAGAATTTGAAGCGAGTGAGAAATCTGTAGCTGAAATATCAATTGGACCATTTACAACTGCCGGTGCAGAAATAAAAAGAGGGTCTAAATCTACTAAGTTGTTACTGTTCGTTGCAGGCCAAGCATAGGTTCCATTAACAAAAAGATTATTACTTGCAATTTTTGAACCTGAGACATTGTTGAGTTGCAGTGCGGTAAATCCATTCTGATAATAAGATGGAGCATCCTCTGAAGACCTTGTCACAACTATATTGTTAACAACAGTCGCATTAAGAACTTTATTGGATTTAATTCCTGCTACATTTTGACCTCTGTGCGATGGGTTTCCGTCAGCAACTGAGAGGTCTTGAATATATTCATGAACTCCATTGTAATAAAGCGTATTATTTCTAAAAATTGCCGATGCTGCTAAGGAATTATCAAAGTTAATCCCATTTTTACCGTTGTTTACACAAACGTTATTTTCAAATAAAAAGATTCCATTATAACTAGGATCGCTTCGTGTAACATATAAACCCTGACCATCTACAATACTGCTGTAATCTGCAGTTCCGTAATTTGGATTCTCATTTCCTGAGTTATCTGGCAATTGAGTGACGTAAAATGGAATTCTGTTCCAATTATTATAGACCAAATTACCCCGCATGATCATTTTTATATCCGTTCCATTATCAGCTTGCGAGGAAGCAATGGTTTCAGCATAAACAACTGCGCTCGAAGCAGACGATGTCCACCAAGTGGAGTTGTAAACTGTGTTATTTTCAATGATAATGTGGTCGCTATCATTAAATCGGATAGCCGACCCAGGAGTATCATGAACAATATTGTTTCGAATTGTTATATGGTGATGGGCTCCATATCCACCCCAAATACCTTTACCAGAAAAATAACTGTGATTGTAGTTAGTACTTGTATCCTCGTCTTCAGCAACTGAAATTTTATATACTCTGTTGTCCATTGCCATTTCATAATTAATGGCCTGTGATGGCCCAATGACCTCGAAGCCCTCCACAATGATGTAGTTCATATCATTAGCGATTTGAATTCCGCCTTTTCCATCAAACTCTATAATTGGAGTGTGGTTTGGATAATTTTTCAAAGTGATATACCCAGCTTCTGTCCCCGACTTATCAATAGTTACAACATGAGGATTACTCATGTTTGAATAGGTTGAAACATTAACTGTACCATAATTCTGATTCCTATAAATCCCATTCATGACATAGACTGTCCCGCCAGCTTCAACTTCTGAAATCGCCTTATTAATCGTTTTAAAAGGCATAGACTCAAAGCCATCATTAGTATCAGAACCTAAATTATTTGAAACATAAAAATCTTGTGCCGACAAAAACCCATAAAAGAAAAGTAAAACTAAATATAAATTTTTCGAAAATTTATATTGCTTATGATGAAAACTATTATTAATTGACATATTTCTTAGGTTCACATTAAGAAAATTAAAAATATTATGTTTGGTTTAAAATCAATAAAAGATATGAGTAAAACACTATGAATTTTGAGGATAAGTATGCGTTATTCTAAAATTAAAATAGTGAATTAAACCAAATTCTATTTCCCGTTTTTTATTGGATCTTGATTCACAAAATCTCTCATGACTTTCAGTTTTCCACTATACTTCTTGACCAATGCAGCATTTTCTGGTTGCTTTGATATATCAGTATTTTGTTTTAAATCTTTATTTAAATCATACAACATGTTTCCTAAATAAGTCTCACCTCGGAAGAATTCTGTGTAAGAATAATTTTGATCTACCACTGCTTCGCCTTCTTTGTATCGTGTATATATCTCATCTTTCAATTGAATGGATGGGTTTTTCATAACTGGAGTTAGGCTTTCACCTTGAATGTAACTAGGGGGTTCAATTCCTGTCAATTCACAAAGCGTTGGATAGACATCTACTAGTTCTGTAAATGAAGTTGTAATTTGTCCCTTGGCATACCCTGGAGAGGAAATAATAAATGGTATTTTTATAGCTTCATAAAAGGTACTGTGTTTACACCAGAATCCATGCTCTCCTAAAAAGAAACCATGGTCGCTCCACAAAATTATGGTTGTATTATCTCTAAGTCCTAAATCATCTAATCCCTGGATTAAATCACCAATTAAAACATCCATATAACTCACACTTGCATAATATCCATGAACTAAATTTCTTGACATTTCATCACTTAGTAATCCTTCGCTTGGGATGTCTAGATACATGTTTCGAAGTTCTGCAGAGTCGTGCTGCGCATGCATCGCTATGAAAGGGGAGTTTTCGGGTTGGTAAGTATTATTTGCAAGTTCTACTGAATCGTGATCATACATATCCCAATATTTTTTAGGTTGAATGAACGGCAAATGAGGAGAGACATAACCAACGGCCATAAAAAAGGGTTTATCTGCCGCTTTTAGTTCCTCCATTTTTTCAATGGCCCTTTTTGTGACTTTACCATCGTTATAGGCATAATCATCAACCTCAGGAGATTCAAATGCAGGTCCCTTTGAACCGTGTGATCCTTTTTCACCATTGCGTTTTCGCTCTTGAGCCACAGGGTCTTGATAATCGGCTTGGTGAGCTCCTCCATCATTCTCAGACCAATACTCTTTAGTATCATTAGGAAAATGATATATTTTGCCATAGGAAACAGTCTCATAACCGTTTTCCATAAAAAGTTGATTTAAAGTAATTGCATCTGGAGTATCAACTGAAGCACGAGATGTGTAATCATTAAAACGGTCTTGACTTGGACGTATTCCTGTCATTATACTGGCGCGACTAGCCCCGCAAACAGCAATATTAGTAAAGGCATTATTAAATTGAAGCCCCTCTGAGGATAGTTTATCTATATTTGGGGTAATCATCTTAGACTCTCCGTATGAGTTGATTTTAGGTCTAAAATCATCAATAGAGATAAATAAAATATTATGCTTCTTAGTGCCTGTTTGACTGATCAAACATTGAGGTGTCATAGCGACACAAAAGAGAAAAAGCGTAAGTTTTTTAATAGAAATCATCATTATAAATTTTAATTGGTTGTTATCTCAGAAGCTTTGAAACCAATTCGAATGGCTCGTGCTCTTATTTTTTCATTTGTATTGAGTTGAACTGGTTTTGTGTAAAGCTGCCAATTATTTGTATCAATGGCATTGCCGTATTGATAGCCTATAGATGCTCCCTCAGTTTCACAACTCAATGTTGCGTTACTAGTATTGATTTGGATGTATACATCCGCTGTTTTGGGTTGAGTCATATTCGGCCAAAATTCTTCAATTATTTCACTTTCAGGTGTAAAACCACGATCGTTGATCGCTATTTGCCACTGATTAAGTTGTGTGCTCAATTCTTCAAGTTTATTGGCGTACGTTGGGTTTTCGGCCAAATTGTGGACTTCATAAGGATCATTTTCAAGATCGTATAATTCTGTTACTGGTTTTGATTTCATGAAAATATAAGCAGCATCTCCTTCAAGCTCTCCTGCCAAATCCAGTTCAATCAAATGTTTATTCATTGTAATTTGTTCTCGATATCTATTTCTGTAAATTAATGGGCGTTCTGGCATAAAATTCTTGATGTACACAAAACGCCCATCCAAAACCGAGCGTTGCATATCAGTACTCTCATCAAAGCGATCTGCGGAGCCGTAAATATATTCTCTTTGCGATTGTTCAAAATCTCCTGCAAAGGCCTTCCCATCCATATGATTTGGTGGCTCAATGCCTATCAAAGACATCACTGTAGGTCCTAAATCCATCAAAGAAACCAATCGATTTTCAGTTTCTCCAGCGCGATAACCCTGTGGATAACGTATAATCAAAGGAACATGAAGTCCACTATTTCCAACTGCTCTTTTTTGACGCAATAAATTTCCTCCATGATCACTCCAAAAAAAGATGATAGAATTATCCAAAACACCATCGGCTTCTAATTGCTCTAGCAATTGTCCAACTTCTTTATCCAGGGCTTCAATGTTTGAATATTTCCTTGCGATATCATTTCTAACTATTGCAATGTCTGGATAATAGTCAGGAACTGGAACTTTGTCTGGATCAACTGTTACAGGTTTGTCCTTTCGCAGCCAAATCCGTGACTCATGTGTGGTGTAATAATTTTTAACGTAGAAAAATGGTGTATTCTCAGGCGCATTTTTGTAAGAACCTCCTCCATACACATCGTCCCATGCTGTGAATGGCGCATTGAACTGATAATCACATTTATTATCATTGACACAATAGTATCCCTCTGCTCTGAGGTATTCTGTAAAAGGTTTGACATAGCTTGGGGTAACTACTTCGTAATCTGGAATGTTCTTACCAGATTTATCAACAACTCCTTTGTTTTGTCTAAATTTCACGTCTTCTGGCCACTTAAAATTATTATGATCTCCAGTCCGCATATTGTGTGCCCCCAACCGTGCAGGGTACATACCAGTAATTATTGAAAAACGACTTGGAGCACAAACCCCTACAGTGGCATAAGCATTCGTATACTTTACCCCTTCATTTGCTAAGCGATCGATGTTAGGTGTTTTTATGGAAGGATTGCCGTACGCACTCAAAACGGGACCCATATCCTCCACACTAATCCACACTACATTCAATTGTTTATTGGCGTTGTCTTGAGCTTCTAAAACAAAGAAAAACAATAGTATAAAAATATATTTTATATAATTTAATATATTCATTTTCAGTTAATTAATAATGTGTTGAGTAATAATCACTTTCACTTAATTTATGTTCTAAATCGGCACTAACTTTATTCCATTTTGAGTTTCGGTCCAAGGGATGAAGTGTTGGTTTTATTAAAGGCATTTTTTGCTTTAATAAAAAATCATCTTGAGTAATCATCCAATTTTCTAATGCCATAGAAAGACGATTTTTCACATCTATAAGTTCAGGATTATTTATTAAATTTTGTTCTTGATATGGGTCTAGTTCTAAATCATATAGTTCTTCAAAAGGAACGTTAGGAAAAGACGTTGCTCCTATTCGAATAAACTCATTGACAATGGGATTTGGACCATAATTAGAATCAACTACTTCTATTGAATTATAATTTCTTATAAATTTAAATCGTTTACCACGAACTGCTCGAGTAGGAAACACTTTACACTGCTGAATATTTTGTTTTGTTGCTAAAGAAAAAATATAATCGTGAACGGGCTCTTGATTCCCTTTTAATGTAGATTGAAAACTTTTACCATCAATATTTTTTGGAATATCAGCATCTAAAATATCTAAAAAAGTGGGGAGAACATCTACGAAATTTAACATGGTTTCTGAAACACTATTGGGTTCCACAACACCAGGCCATCTTACAATAAATGGCACTTTCAATCCTTGTTCAGCAACACCCCATTTTCCAGAAATTCCGTGATCTGATGCATATATAAAAATTGAATTTTCGACAAAACCATTAGTTTCAACCATTTCCAAAACACGCTCTAACTGTGTATTGTCATCGTATATGTTTTGATAATATCCTGTTTTGAATTTTCTAAAATTACCTTTATCATAAGGAAGTTGATAAATATCCTCATTGGTATATTGAGATGTTTTTGGGTAAGGGCCATGCGGAAAGTCTGAGGTTACAAAAACACAGAATGGCTTTTGGGTTTTTTTTAGATAATTTTCGAGTTTATCCAAAGGCAAATAGCGATGATTTACAGACTTGAAGTATTTGGACCATTGAAAAACTGAATTCGGTTTGACATGCCCTTTTCCTGCTAAAACAACATCATAGCCCACAGCTTCTAAATAATTAATTACTGTTTTTAAATTTGGTTTAACAGGGAGGTGATTGGCCATACAACCATTTTTAACGGGATGCATACCAGTAAAAATTTGAGATCTACTAGGGGCACAAATGGCTTGTGAGGTGTAAAAATTATTGAACCTCATCCCTTCTTTTGCAAGCCCATCAACTGCAGGGGTATGAACTTTTGAATTGCCATATACGCCATAGTCCAATACATCTTGATCGTCTGCTAAATAAAAAATGAAGTTTGGTGGTGTAAAACTATCTTGAGCTTGTAATCTAAATAAAGAAAACAATACAATTAGACCTAGATAATACTGATTTATTTTCATTGGTTTCCGATTAAAAATTTAGTGATTTGCTGTCCATTATTAGTAATTGATTTTATAAGATACATGCCTTCAGCAAATGATTTGACATCAATGGTAAGACTTTTATGGGCTTTATACTTTTTATTAAAAACTAGAGCACCATTCAAATTATGAATCCTAATTTCTCGATTTTGAGTCAAAGGGAAACTCAATTCTAGTTGTGAATTTGTAGGATTTGGAAATACCATAATTTTAGTTTCCATTTGAGAGCTATTACCAACTTGTGAACTTAGTGAAGTGTCTATTGTGAATACATAACTATGCATTGACATGGCTGAAAGATTCGAGCTGATGTAGTTACTACCTAAATCGTAATTTTCAGTTGTAATTAGCCTGAAGTTATCGTTCTCAGCATTAGAGGTTATATAATGTTTGATTGATGTGGTGCCTTGCGGAATTTCGATTTCAAAAGTCCCTATATCAGTGTCTGAATACAACTGCGCAACAATTTTTGATTCGTCGGGGGATTTAAAAGCAATTGCTTTTGGACCAGAATCAAAATTATTAAGATGAATTCTTTGAAAACCAGTCTTAACTAAATTTGCAAAATGTTTAAATACATGATAGCGCTTAGGTAAAATGATGTTGTTAGAATTATCCCATAAGACCAAAGCTGAAGAACCGTAATTCTCACCAGAATTTACCTCGGATTGATACTTATGACGCTCATAAAACAAATGCAACATATACGCTGTGAGGCCTCCGTAATTAAAGCCATCCATAATTCGATCTATGTGATAACTGGCATCTTCCATATCCCAGTCTGGACTGTGTAAATTTCCTGCTTCTGTCACCCAGATAGGTTTATCTAGAGCTGCTGTATCAAGAGACGACCAGTCTGAGGGAGTTATAGGGTTTTGATAGGTATGCGTAGCAACAATATCGGTTGCAGCGACTACGTTGGGGTTTCCAAACATAGTATTAATGTAATTAGTTGTGGACTTTGTTGCATTGTTTGAGCTGACTCTAAAAGTTTCAGGTGAAATGATTTGTACACCACTCAAATTTTCAGAAGTTAATCGTGTATCTAAATTTGATATAATTGATGATAATTCCGAAGGTGTTGTATTCATAGACTCATAAGTCACATCATAATCAGGCTCGTTGGTTGGCGAAATAGCTGTGACACCAACGCCGTAGCGCGATTGCATTCCATTTATAAAAGCGACCAAAAATTCGCTATACTCATCCTCTCCGCCAGCAATTAGAGTACCACCATTGTTGTGTATTCCATTGGTTTTTAACCATGCTGGTCCACTATTACAATTTCCAATGACGTGGTCAAATCCGTTAGCACTTAGATCAAAAGCATTATTGAGGGCTTCACCAATATATTTTGTTGTATTTGCACTGGGGTTACTATCGTAGCGCGTCCAATTCAAAGCAAAAGAATTTAAAACAAAGGCGTTGTTGTTATCGTTCGGGTCTTCTAAATCATGATACACAAAAAATCGAATCATATTGGCTTCTAAATCCTTAAAAGCATAGGTTTCAATTTGTTCACGCATATTGTCTTCCAAAGTATATAGATGCTCTGTTCTTCGCTTTATTCCTGCACCAAAACCATCAACTGTTTGATAGGTCATAGCTGAATTAAAAGATATCGTTTGACCCGCAACAACATCAACTTGATCTAAATAATAAGTTATTCCTGGTGACATATACCAAAAGCTTAAGCGATTTAATTCTGCAAAATCAGCTATGGTAAAACTGTGGGTATATTGCTGCCACTGTTGAGTAAGAGTTTGATCAACTCCTTGATAACTCCCAGAAACTTCAGATTGAAAGACCACTTTGAGTGTGGCAGAAGCCGAATTTGCTTTAGCCCAAAAACGAACTATATAAGTCTCATTGGCTTCCACTTGGAATAAATAATCGCTATGGGTTTTTACATGCCATCCCTTTGTTCCCAAGGCTATGATTTCACTTTTTTGAGCTTTTGTACTTCCTGAAATTAAATTTTCAGTTTCAATTGAATAGTTTGCTTGACCACCATTCGTTTGAAGATTAGACCAGGAACTAAAACTATTGGTTTGAGGCTCTATGGTTTCCAAAGCAGCATTTGCGATAGGTAATTGATTTTGGGCATTCGTTAAGAATGCCCAAAATATATAAACAACTAAAGAAAGTTTATTCAACTGAAAAATATTTAATCTAATTAATCAATTCATTGGTGTTGATTTCTGTAAGCGGTAGTGGTAAATACATCACTTGGCTTGGGTCAGTACTTAAAGTCAAGTCTAAACTGTTAAAATTTAAGATTGAGTTGGTATTATGTGGAATGATTATATTGTTTAAAAAATAATCGAACCCTCTACGACGGTTATTGTGCGCGTCTTCACCTTCGCCTATAAGCTCATATCTGTATTCTTTCATTATTTGATCTCTGAAATCAGATTGACTTGCACCAGCATAAACGGAATTATCAACTCCAGCTCTATTTAAAACCTCGGTCACGTAAGCTAGTTGTTCTCCGTTTTGAAGTTCATTTGAAATTTCTGAAAGCATCAATAATAATTCAGCATATCTGTACACAACAACATTTTTATCGTCATACTGATTACTGTGTGTCAAATCTTTAACAGCATATTTAAAAAGAAATGGGTGTGAGTTTCTGAAATTCCCTCTAGATCTTGAAGGATAAACTTTTGAAAGAGAACCAAACCAATTATTATTAGGGTTGTTATTAATGTATTCACTAATATAAGTTCCTGCTAGTCGAGAATCGCCTGGATAAGTTGCTGCATGATCGTCATAAATGTCTGCATTTACGGTGAACCAGCCAAAACTCTGAGCGGCTTTGTAATTATTTGGTGTATAATTTCTTCCCATTTGAGAGTTCGAAGCCACTTGACTGATTTGCAGTTCAAATATTGATTCAGAACTGTTTTCACTTTCTAATGTAAATAACGAAGCGTAATCAGAAACTAAACTGTATTGACCATAAACTTGTATCGCATGATCATATGCCATTTGCCAAAAATTCGAATTTGAAGGCATGCTATCTGGCACTAGAGCAGGATTGGTTGCAAGTGTCATGTATACTTTGGCAAGAAGCATGTGTACAGCATGACCTTGAACATAGGCAGATCCTGTAGCTCCATTTATGTTCTCGACTGCGAATTCAGCATCCGTTATTATTTGAGTATAAACTTCTTTAGCTTCTGAAAGCCCAATCATAAAATTATCCGAAGTAGGAAGTTCTGTCCAAAGCGGAACATCACCAAACAAACGCACTAGCGAAAAATAGGACCATGCACGAACAAAATGAGCTTGACCGGACACATCATTAAAAAGCAATTCATCGCTAGAGGCAACTGAGGGATCATATAGTGGAACATTTGCTATCGCAGCATTTGCTCTTGAGATGGTTGTGTACAACCCTGCCCATAGCGCTGCAACATCAGCTTCATTTTCTCTAGGCTTGAGCGAAAATAAATTTTGATTATTGGGGTTGTTTATATTACCTCCTTGCTTTCTGGTATTAAAAAAACCAGAATATCCATTAATAACAAAAAGTCTTCTTTCTTGAGTGTTATAAGTTGTTAATGCCGCATAGATTCCATCAAGTGTAGATACAACAATTTGTGGGTCACTATAAACACTATCATCCAAAAATGGGGGGTCTTCATCTAAATTACAAGAGGAAAAAACAGCGAGGGCAAATAAAAATAATATTTTTAAATCTTTCATCATTTTATAGTTTAAAAGTTAATATTTACACCAAAAGAAATATTTCTGGCATCTGGTGATCCGTTCCAATCGACTCCATTTCTTAATCCGTCATAAGAAAAACTAGAGATTTCTGGATTGTAACCACTATAATTAGTCCAGACATGTAAATTTTGAGCCGTTACAAATATGTTAAAGCGTTCAAATAATTTACTGTTTTCAACCGGTACATCATATCCAATAGTCACATTATTTAATCGAAGGAAACTTCCATCTTCAATAATACGATCCGTAATGGCGGTATCTCCTACGGTATTGTAGCCAATTCTAGGATACGTATTTGACGGCGCATAAGCACGCCATGAGTTGAAATATGCATCGCTCGTTATATTTTGAAACTGTCCTCCAGCATTTCCAATGGTGAGTAAATTTCCATTTGCAATATCATTTCCACTTACACCATTTAGCAGAACGCTAGCGTTGAACCTCTTATATCTAAAGTTTAAATTTATTCCATAGATGAAGTCTGGATTTGGATTCCCTATAAAGGTTCTATCGTCATCATTAATAACACCATCTCCATTTTGATCTATAATTCTTGGATCACCAGCTGAAATATCGTCGTTAGGGTAACGTATTTCTTCTGTGTCGGGATTATTATCATGATCATATGTAATGTTATAACTAGGATCGTACAAGGCAAGATTACCATTTGGTAAAATATCCCCCTCTTGGTAAATTCCATCAGTCTCAAAACCATAAAACAAGCTTGATTCCTCACCTTCTACAAATACATTTGCTGGAGATTGGAAAATTTGTCCACGACTGATATTATTTCCAAAAAAGAAAGAACGCTGTTCTGCTACACCATTAATGTAAAAGTCATCAGCTGGAACACCAAGAGATTCAATTTTTGTTCGATTGAATGCTATATTACCGCCAATAGATAATTCCATATTATCATTAGAAATAACATCAAAGTTTAGGGCTAATTCTAATCCTTTATTAGAAATATTTCCCTTATTAATCAATATGTTACTGTATCCTGAAGATGTTGGGATAGGAATGTTTTGCAGAAGATCTTTAGTTGTTTTATCATATATATCAATATTTCCTGAAATTCGTTCATTTAAAACTGAAAAGTCTAATCCGAAGTTAAGTTGCTCAGTGGTTTCCCATTTTAAATCTGGATTCGCAATATTATTTAAAAGTACAGGAATGGATATTCCGTTTGTTGGAGTGCCATATTGAACATCAGGGCTTATACCATAATTTGAAATTGTTCCATACGGGCGAATTCCATGATTTCCGATTTGTCCCCAACCTGTTCTCAATTTTAGATTATCAACAAAATCTACGCTTTTCATAAAACTTTCATTGCTAATATTCCAAGCGAACGCAAATGATGGGAAGATACTATAACGGTTTTCTCTAGAGAATTTTGACACACCGTCCCGTCTAAAAGAAGCTGTAATCACATAGCGGTTTGCATATGAATAATTTAATCGGCCTAGATAAGAGAATACTTGCTGTTTAGAGTCAAGATATGTCAGAGGGGTTGTAATGACTGATCCAATATAGGGTTGTTCAGTAGTTAAAGCTGTTGTGAAAAAGTCTTCAACTGCATAAACGCTATTTTGAATATCTCTTACATCATAAGTAACTCCAACAGTAGCATTAATTCTGTGTTTTCTGTTAAATGTTCGATTGTATCTTAATAAATTATTGACTTGGAATGTTGTTGCATCCAAACCAGAGAGTTGAAGTGCACCGTTGGCATTATTGCCTTGAAAGGTTGTTTTACCATAAAAACGTCTTCTGTCTTTGGTTCTTACATTTCCTCCTGTTCTGAATTGATAGCTCAATCCTTTAATTGGGAGTTTATACGTTAATGCGATTGAACCTATAAAACGTTTTTCCTTAGAAATATCAGAAAAATCATTAATCCATGAATAAGGATTTGATGTCCCTAAATCTTCAACAAAATCGTCTAAACCAGATGAGACAAGTGGTCTAAACACAATTGCACTGCGTACAAAACTCTGGTTTGAGCTTCCAATTAAGTCACCAGATTCTGCAAAATCTGTTTCAGTAAAGAAAGCAGTAGCTGATGCTTGTAGTTTTAAATTTTTATTTAAATCTTGTTTTAAGTTAATTCTTAAATCACCTGATTTCACACTTGAATTTGCAACAATACCGCGTTCATCGGCGATACCCCCTGAAATATAATAATTCCCGTTTTCACTTCCGCCAGATGCTGATACTCCAAATCTATTACTTGTTGACTCCTGATAAACAATGTCTTGCCAGTCGAATGATTCTAGAGGTGTATCTCCAATTGTTTGCGTACTCGTAAAAGTAGGGTTGGCGTCTGTACCAGCGCCAACTGTTGTATATTGTATTGGAAAAACTTGATTACCATCTATAAAGAAAGGGTTTCTATTTTCACTTTCTGGGTTACTAGAACTGTTCGGGTTATTGATAGGCCAGGCCTCATTTTGATATGTAGCATAACCAAGACCATCAAGCACATCATATTTTTTTCGGATGCTACGAACAGAACTACTGTAGAAAGTATTAATTTTAATATTTCCTTTTTCACCTTTTTTGGTAGTAATCAGTACAACGCCATTGGCACCACGAGAACCGTAAATAGCCGTTGCAGAAGCATCTTTCAAAACCTCAATACTCTCAATATCTCTAGGGTTAATTCCTGTAAGTCCGTTTTGGGTTTCTTGACCAGAATTACCAACTCCACCTGCTGGTAATACATCTTCTCCAGCAGAAGCTATAATGATTCCATCTACAACATACAAAGGTTCATTGTTCCCACGTAAACTATTAGATCCCCTAATACGAACACTAACACCTGAGCCCAGTGCACTTGAATTTTGCAACACTTGAACTCCCGCTGCTCGACCTTGTAATAATTGATCAACACCAGTAGTTTGATTCGCAATATTATCTTCAACAGTAACCGAACTTATAGAGCCTGTAACATCTTTTTTAAGAACAGATCCGTAACCAATAACGACCACCTCATCCAATTCTGCTGTGTCAATTTCCATGGCTAATTTTACAGTTATGGAAGAAGTGACATCTACCTCAATGGTTTGAAATCCAACATAAGAAAAAATTAGAATTTGTTTTGGATTGGATTCAATACTAATGGTAAATTCGCCATCAAAATTGGTGACAGCACCTAAATTATTGGTTCCTTTAGCCTGAACTGTAACACCAGGAAGCGGTAGCCCTTGATCATCATTAACCACCCCTGTGACTGTTTTTGATTGTGCAACAATTACCAGAGGAAGCAATAAAATTGCAAATGTAATTTTTAGTTTGTTTTTCATTTGTGATAAAATTGGTTGGTAAATAATTTTAATTATATTTATCAATATGTTAACCTTTTCCAAAACTACTTTAAAACATTAGTTTGAATGTGGCACATTTGGAGAAATTTATATAATTTTTGAAGCATTAAAAGAAATACTTCTTTTAAAATATTCACTATATTCACATTTAGTTGATATTTACTACCCCTGAGCTTTCATTAATTTTCTACTAAATTATATCCGATGCGCATAAGTATTTTTATTAACTACATTGTTTTTTTTATACTAAGTTTAAACTCTGTTTTTTCTCAAACAAATTTTGAAACCTTAAATTTCGAGTCCCTTGAAGGGGATATTGGAACAAGAGCCATTTCTTGTATGGTAAAAGACCATAAAGGAATCGTCTGGATAGGTACCCAAGGTAACGGTTTAAGTTCATTTAATGGACATGAACTTAAAAACTATAAGCATATATGGGACGACAATAAAACAATTGACAACTCAGCCATTAATATTATTTATTTAGACAGAAGTAATGATTTATGGGTTGGAACTGAAGAAGGCCTCAATCTATACAACAGAAATTTAGATCAATTCACTCATATACCCCTTAATGAACTTAATTCAAAAATTCAAATAAAAGCCATTAATGAAACAGAAGACAACTCCCTACTTATAGGTACACACGGCTATGGTGTTTTCAAAATTAATAAAGAATCACTTCTAAGTACAAATGTATCTATTCAAACACAAAACAACATTAACAGAATTCAAGTTAATAGTATTAAAACTGCTGAAAGAGGTGCTATTTTAATTGGCTCAAATATAGGATTACTTAAATACAACTCCTTAGATGACAGCATAGATTATGCTAAATTCACAACGCTTAAGGGGTCTGAAACTATTAAAAACTCAATACAAACAATTCTTACAAAAAAAGATGGAAGTATTTGGCTTGGAACTGTATATGATGGACTAATCGAAATTCTAACCACACCTACAAATTATTATGAATTTAAAATTCATAATATCACAAACAAACGAATTTTAGCCTTGGAAACTGATCTTGAAGGTTCTGTTTTTTGTGGGACAGAAAACGATGGTCTTCTCATTTTGAACCTCAAAAAAGAACTCACTTCATTAAAATACAATAGATCAGAACTTAAAGGGATCAAATCAAATTCTATTTGGTCTATATTTTTTGATGAAAGCGAAAGATTATGGCTTGGCTATTTTAATCAGGGGATAGATATCTATGATAAAGAAAATGAGCGCTTTAAATCCATAGAACACATTCCAAATAAAAATCAATCTCTTTACTCCAAATCTGTAACTTCTATTTCACAAGACAAGCAAGGTCGTTTTTGGTTTGGAATTGCAGATGGAGGCGTGGATGTCTATAATCCCAAAACTCAGAATTTTACTCATCTCATAGATCAAAACAACCCTATTGCCAAAGGTCTTACTAGCAGCAATGTTGTAACAGTTTATAGTGATCGAAGAGAAAATATTTGGGTAGGCACCTGGAATTCTGGGCTTTTTGTATTGGAAAAAGGAAAAAAGAAATTTAAAAACATACAGGTTAAAAACAGCAATGGCGTTTTTAAATCCAACAGAATTATGAGCTTTGCAGAGGACTCTGAAGGAACTATGTGGATAGGGAGTTTTCTAAGTGGTTTATATTCATACAATGCTACAACAAATACCTTTGTGCATCATCAAGAACCTTCGCTTAAAGAACAATATATAGATTCAAAAAACATTAGAAAAGTTTTAGTAGATCATAATGACAATATATGGCTTGGTACAAGAACTGGTTTATTCAAGATATCAAATATTAATAATAATCCAAAAGTAGAATCCTATAATGCGCTTATTAATAGAACGCTTAAAACCACTGCAAAGTTTAATGTCATCACAACTCTATTTGAAGACAAAAACAAAAATATTTGGATTGGAACGGATGGCTATGGGCTTTGCCAACTAAATCCTAAAAAAAAGACGGCAAAATGGTATAATAATTCCAATAACTTTATCTATCAATCTATTACTTCTATTGTTGAAACAAAACCAAGGATATTTTGGTTTACTAGCAATAATGGAATGACAAAATTTGATGTTACCAATAATAGCTTTACAAATTATAATACTCAAGACGGAATTATAGCCAATAATTTTAATAAAAATTCCGTCTACTTTTCAAACAACGAAACCTTATATTTTGGGAGCAATAAAGGAATTAATTATTTTAATCCAAATTCAATCCAAATAAACTCAGATGTACCAGAAGTATATATCTCAGATTTAAAACTTTCTAACAAAAGTATAAAACCCAACGAAGAAAATTCGCCTCTGAAGAAAGTTATAACAGAAACTTTGAAACTGCAACTAAATCATAATCAAAGTCTTTTTACAATAGATTACTTTGGATTAAGTTTTACACGTGCAAAAAATCTAGAGTATGCATATTATCTAGAGGGATTTGAACCCAGTTGGAACTATGTTGGAAAAACGCGAAATGCTACCTACACCAACATTCCCCCAGGAAGTTATAATTTCAAAGTAAAGGCAGCTAATTCAGATGGTATTTGGAGCAATAGCCATACTTCCTTAGAGATAGAAATTCTGCCACCATGGTGGAAAACCAATCTAGCTTCATTATTATTTTTAGTACTTTTTTTAAGTATTATTTACAATATTTACAGATTCGTAAATATTCGTGTGAAAGAACGTCTGGAAATAAAAAGAGAGCGAGAGGAACGAAAACAACTTGAAGGATTAAATGCCAAAAAAATTCAATTCTTCACCAATATCTCTCATGAATTTAGAACGCCTTTAACGCTCATATTAAATCCCTTAGAAGATATTATAAGTAATCCTAATTTGAGTCTTCCTGAAAATATCAAAGAGAAACATAACATCATTTACAAAAATTCAAAACGACTTAAACGATTAATTAATGAATTGATGGACTTTAGAAAGTTACAATTTGATAAAATGGAGGTTAATGTTTCAAAATTTAATTTAATTCCATTTATTGAAGAGGTAGCGAGTCATTTTGAAGAGGAAGCTATACAACGAAACATTGATTTAACACTAGAAAACAAAATAAATCAGCTCAATATTTGGGCAGATCCTTCAATGCTCGAAAAAATTATTTTCAACTTATTATCAAATGCATTTAAAGCCACTAAAGAACATGGCAAAGTGACTTTAAAAGTACATGAAACAGGTAATGAGATGTATTTTCCTCTCATAAAAAACAAAAAACTAATTGAGGGCATATGCATCAGTATTTCAGACAGTGGAATCGGGATAAACTCTAAAGATTTAGATAAAATATTTTCACGTTTTTACCAAGTAAAAGAGCTCGATAAACAATATTATGGAGGTACTGGAATTGGGCTTGAAGTTGTAAAAAGTTTTGTTGATTTACACAAAGGAAAAATTGAAGTTAAAAGCCAAAATAATACTGGAACTCAGTTCAAAATCTATTTCCCGAAAGGAAATGATCATTTTAACGGAAAAACGCCTCTACAGAGTTTAGAAACCAACCTGACTAAATTCGAACAAATTAATGACAACTTGGACAAGACTGATGCTGTTGAAATTAAAAAATCTGAGACTAAAAAAACAATTCTAATTGTTGAAGACAATCTAGAACTCAAGAATTATGTGAAAAATGAACTTCAAGAAACGTATAAAATTAAAACCGCAGAAAATGGACAAGAAGGTCTGGAAAAGGCCCTAAAGTTTATGCCAGATATGATAATTACAGATATCATGATGCCTGTAATGGATGGATTTGAATTTTGTAAAAAGGTTAAAAATGATATAAAAATTAGCCATATCCCACTTCTTATGATGACAGCCAAAGGGATGCAAATTGACAAAATTAAAGGAATCGATTCTGGAGCAGACGCCTATATTACAAAACCATTTAACATGGGTGTTATGAAGTCACATATAAAACAACTCATCACGAGTCGGCAAATTCTTTTTGAAAAATATTTTAATGGAATCCAAAACGAAGATTTATCGAACACAACCTCTTTAGACAAAGAGTTTATTACTAATGTATTGGAATATATTCATAAAAATATAGGAGATTCTAATTTAGGAGTTGAACACATAGCGGAAGAGCTATTTCTTAGCAGAAGTAAACTTTACAGAAAAATAAAGGCATTGACAGGTGACACGGCAACAGAATTTATTAGAAAAATTAGATTAGAAAAAGCGAAAGAATTATTAGAAAAAACAGATTTGACAGTTAGTGAAATTGGCTATAAAGTTGGATTTTCTTCACCCTCCTACTTTACGAAGTGTTTCAAAAATTATTTTGGGCAAATTCCGAAAGAAATCAGAGCTAAATCATAAATTATTTTTTAATAATTTTTTTAATGAGAATTTTTCCATCTTCAAATTCAACTTGTAAAAAATATACACCTTTATAAAGCGTACTAACAACAAGGCATGGGGTCGATTTTTGGTCTAATATAACATGTCCCAAAACATCATAAATCTTGACAGATAAAATATTTTTAAACGACTTTAAACACAATTTATCTTTTACAGGGTTAGGATATAAGAGCAATTCTGGTTCTAATGAATTTGTATTTATCCCTAGTGTATTTTGTATTGAAACATCAAAAGCATCTAAAAAATAAACACCCACATTCTCACCCATCAAAACTTGAACCTGTACATTAGTAGTGGTTGGAGATACTACATATTCAAATGAATAATAATCATATGAAGATGTTAAAGAAAAAGCTGGAGAAGCCGTAAAATAGGTGTTTGTTATGTTATCCGTAGATTTGATTCTGAGTTTGAATGATGCTTCTGATGATGGGGATTTTGCATAGCATCCTATTGTGATTTTTTTGTTTGTTAAATCTTGTTGATAGTCAATGTTACTCAAAATGACTTTATTATAGGTATCTGAAGCTGTAACCTGAATTCGGGCGGAGGAACTTCCAGAAAAAACTGAGGAAGCGTTTTCTGATATAGTGGCCACAGCACTACCAAGTGTAGTAAAACTCCAATTAGATGTAATTCCACATTCAAAATCGGAATTTAAGATAAGTTGTCCTGCAGTTGGGCCGTAGCATTCAGGCCAAACACCATCAGCTAAAAGTGCGTTTTTAACATCTTCAACCCATACGCCATTATCAGCGTTTGAAGTGTCCGGATTATCGGTTCGTAAATGAATGGTTTTATTGGATTTATTACCACTACACCATGCCGAAAATGAAAACCCTCGATTGATGGCTTGTTCGGCTATAAATCGATGGTACTCTACCCTATCGGAATTAACAGGGCCACCATTGTCCCCGTAAACTCCTGTTTGGTAATTATACCCCCCTTCATTATCAGCTCCAAATTCTCCAAGAGTTATAGGAATGTTATTTGTCTCAGACCATGTTTTAACCGAATTAAAATGAGTATTCACCATTGATTTATCGTTGGGTGTTCCCCAGTTAAAATCATTATTGTTAGATGTAGATGAACTCGTAAAATTAAAAGGTATATAGTAATGGAACGAGGCTATTAAGTTTGTATCGCTATTTAAAACTTCCGCTCCAATTGCTGTTGGTGCCTGATACGAAGTTAAAGTTCCACCAGTTATTATTATGGGACGTGTCAAATTGTTACCTCCTGTGGATCGAATGGCCTCAATAATCGCCAAATTTATAATATCCATGTCTTGAGCACTAACTTCAAAATAAGGTTCATTAACAACTTCAAAAATTAAGCTTGAGGGATGAGTTTTTAATCGATTAGCAATTTGGATCCAAATGGACTTAAATTTCATTAAATCCGCTGCCCGTTTAGCAGATGTTGGATGCGTAAAACTTGCACTCTCCGAGTTAAAAGAGTTCAAAAATTCAGCTTTTAAATCAGCACCATGAAAGTCAATAACTGTATACAATCCTCGGTCTAGAGACCAATTTGCAACCGTTTCAATACGATCCAAGTAAGCAACACTGACTAAAAAATCTGTCACATCCCCATCATAATCACCAGAGCTATCAGCTTGAGTCGACCATTGTGTTGTATTACCGCTTGTGCGAGTACCAAAAAAATCTATTGGAATTCTAACATTGGAAAATCCTTCAATAGCTACATCAGTAAAATACTGTTCATAAACAATAGGCGCCCAATTCCCTTCGGTTGGAGCACTCAAAGTATTACCAAGGTTTATACCTCTACCCATTTGTTTTACAATATCCCAAGTAGAGCTTTGTGCCTCAATTGAGAAAATACTGATTAGATAGAAAAATATTAAGACTCCATTTTTTTTCATGATAAAACAAAGAGGAGACCATGGTCTCCTCTGTATTTAAAATTAAACTGTTATTTTATTTTTTAAAACTTTCACGTTCCAAGTTAATGATTTTCTGGACCTCCTCTTTATTGAATTTGGTCATTAATCTTTGACGTGTTTCTTTAGCTGCTGAACGATAGATTGCTCTTTTATCGTCTTCAGAAAGTACTTTACCTTTAATTTTTTTAGCATTGGAAGCATATTTATTATATAAAGTTTGCTGTAAAAACTCTGCATCTGCGTCTGAAATCTCCATTTGAGATGAAATTAGTGCCACAGCGTTCTCTGAACGATTGGCCGCAAATTTATTTTCTTGTGCCTCTAAAAACAGAGCAAATAAACATAAAACTGTAGTTACAATTATTTTTTTCATATTTATTTTTTAACAATTTGAATTGAAGACTCATTTCCATTTTTATGAGTGACTTTTAAAATATATAATCCTGTATTCAAAGACGAGGTAGTAAGTCTTTTGGATGAGCCTTTTTGTATTATAACAATTTGTCCTAGCATATTAATGACACGCATTCCAACAATTTCATCTGAGGTTTCAATATTTAAGAAGCTACTCACTGGATTTGGAAAAGCTTTGATAGCAGAAGGATTAATTCCTGAGACATCTTCATAACCTAGCGTTGTACCAGAAATAGTTGTTACAATATTATCAATATATACTTTAGTTCCTACAGCACCATTTTTCAAAGTAAATCCTAACTCAATATTGTCATAAAACTCATCATCATAGGTTGTTGGTGTTGATAATTCCTTCGTATTAGTGACAGTGGTCCATTCTGTTGTTGCACTTTTCCACGCACCATATGTAGCTCTCTGCGTAGGGGTCGTCCCATCTGTATTTGTTACTGCTCCTGATGAAATATTCATTCTCCATCTTGGAGATACTTTTGGATCTCCAGTCACACTTGTAGCTTTCATATCCCAAGTTATAGTCAACTCGGAACTGTTATCAACTGGATTAGGATCCATAGACCACAAATATTTGTTCCATAACTGTGGAGGATTCCCAGTCAAAACAGAATTAATTGTGAACTCAGCAGATTGGTTTCCATCCGAAGACTCATTAGTTGTTATAGCCATTGGTGTAGAAGCTAACTGAGTTGCATTTCCATTTGGAGACCAGTTTGCAAGATCCCCAGAAATATCCTCAAAACTAGAGTTTTGTAATATGCCACTGAAGCTTGGTGTTAACATAGTAATGTCATCAATAAAAAATCTAGCACCGTTAGCAGTGTCAACAGCTGCAGCATTAGCGCTGTTAGCTTTAAATTGAATTGTTATGGAGTTTATAGTTCCTGTCCAAAAGCTACTTTGACCAGGATTTATTGTATAAGTCTTAAACTCAGAATCGTTTGCTGTAATATCAGTATCTACATATCTATTTGTATTCGTTGCATCTTTAAATATAAAACGCATACGCAGGTTATCACTAAGATTCATAATTCTAATCGAAGCATGGGCAATTAAATCAGCATTAACATTGGCTTCTGTTGTTACGATCTGAGGATTACCTGCACCGTTGATTGTCAGGATAGAATATGTTTCTCCTGCCGTTATGTTTGCAGCAGTACCTGTACTAGCCCAAATTTCATTGTCGTTTGTAAATGTCCAAGGACCTTGGGCAATAGCCTCAAATGACCCTAAAACAAAAGTAAAAAAAGTTAAAAAGTAAAAATTTCTCATTTGTTTGTGTTTTGGTTAATATTAAATTTTGTATTGTTTTTTTATTGTTGACTGCCCCTTTAAATACCCCAAGGAAACTAAGAAACGGTCAATTTCGTCTGTAGTTTCTACAAAATATTTTAATGGTGGTTTTGCAAAAAACGCATGTCCTTGACCTTCGTACAACACCACATCACAGCGATTGGTGAAGGATTCCATTTTTGATTGGTATTTTTTAACGGTTGAGACCGACAATATTCTATCTTCTGTACCAACAAGAATAATGGTCGGAGGCGCATTTTCTGAAATATTTTGCATTGGTGAGAGTAATTTAAACTCTTTTCCAAAACGCTTGTGAGCGTAATGGCCTGGTCCTAAATCCAACACAGGATTCAATAATACCAATGCATTGGGTTTTGAACTAACGCTTAAATCTTCGTCAGTGTTATCCCATATTTTTAACAATCCACAACTTGCTGCTAAATGTCCCCCCGCAGAGCCACCACCAGCAGTTATTGTTTTGGGATTAATCTTAAATTTATTGGTGTATTTTCTAACAAATCTTATAGCAGATTTTGCATCCTCAACAGCATCATAGGGTGTAGTACCATGAGTGTTTTTTAGTCGGTATTCTGCCGAAATGGCCACCATACCTCTAGATGCAAAATACATCGATTGGCGTTTGAACGCCTTATAACTGCCATTATTCCAACCGCCGCCGTGAAAGAAAACAATAGCATTATGTGTTTCCTGTGCATCAAAATTTTTAGGATTATAAACATGGAGTTTTAGAGTAACTCCGTCAACTATTTTATAGACTACAGCATTTGATTCTATAATTTCTGGGCTTGCATGTATATAGCCTGACAAAACTAAAATTGATAAAACTATTATCTTAATAACTTTCATGTTTACAAATTTAAATTTAAGAAAACGTTGTAGATAAAAAATTTGAGGCAAATACTGACATAAATGAAGCAATCAGTATGTTTTTTTTTGTTATAAGATCTATAAATTAACGCTTATTCAAATTTTCTTCGTTGTATACACGCTCAATGACGATGTCTGTCATTTTTCGCATTTCATCCAAACTCATATCATCTTTGTATTTAATTTGAAGTGCTTTTAATTTTTTCTTTAAGTGTTTGATTAGTTTTTTATACTTGGCATTTTCATATAAATTATTCATTTCATTGGGATCTTTATCCAAGTCGTATAATTCCCACTCATCCATAGAATAATAAAAATGAATCAGTTTAAAGCGATTGGTACGAATGCCGTAATGCGGTTGAACCCTATGCCATTTTGGATACTCGTAATAATGATAATACACCGCATCTCGAATGTCTGAAGACTCTAAATTTAATTGTGAAACAAAACTTGTTCCTTGCATATCTTCAGGAATAGAAATCCCCGCCAATTCCAACATGGTAGGAGCAAAATCAATATTTAAAAGTAAATTTGAATTTGTTGTTTTTGGTTGGATTAATTTGGGGTAGCTAATCATAAAAGGCATGCGAAAAGATTCTTCATACATCCAGCGCTTGTCAAACCATCCATGTTCACCTAAATAGAATCCTTGATCTGAGGTGTAAATAATAATAGTGTTTTCGGCTAATCCACTAGATTCTAAATAATCGAGCATTTGCCCTACCGCCTTATCAACACCTGCTACACATCGTAAATAATCCTTAATATAAGTTTGATATTTCCAATTCTTTAGCGCTTTGCCTTGTAAGGTATCAGAAGGTGTCCAAAATTGTCCTTGATTGCCATAGGCATAATAATCATTCAACTCTCGCTTGGTTAACCCATTTGGGGGTGCGATTTTTAAATCGCGCCGATTCATATGGCTTTCAATCTCCATCCATTGGTCTTTGGCCGCTTTTCTTCCATCATAATCATCATTAAAATTTGGAGGATGTGGGAAATCTCCGTCGTTAAAAAGCGACTGAAATTCTTCCGCTGGTTCCCAAGGTCGATGCGGCGCCTTAAACTGATACATCAGCATAAAGGGTGTATCTTTATCTCGGTCTTCATCTAGCCACCTCAAAGCATCATGAGCAACTTGTGCGGTGGAATGACGCTTGCGCTCAACAATTGTATCCCTCCCATTTTCTAAAAAAACAGGATTAAAATAGGTGCCTTGTCCGCCCCAATTGATCATTACCTTGGAGTAATCGAATCCGGTTGGATTTGTTCCTAAATGCCATTTTCCAATCACTGCAGTTTGATATCCTGCTTTTTGAAATAACTTGGGAAATGTCATTTGACTACCATCAAAATCTCCCCCTTTTTCATTTTTAAAAAACCCATTGACATGACTATATTTGCCCGTTAAAATTGATGCTCTGCTTGGGCCACAAATGGAGTTGGTGTTAAACGTTCTAGTCATCAGCATTCCATTGTCCGCAATGTGATCTAAATTAGGGGTAGGCGCCAGTTCTGCAAGCCAATCTTCGTAAGCACTTACTGCACTCACGGCATGATCGTCAGACATTATGAAAACAATATTAGGGCGACTTTTTGAGGACAAATCAGAGCGATCCTGAGTCTGTCCAAAGCAAAAGGAGAATACTAATAGTAAAAGTGAAATATTTAAATTTTTCATACCCTATGTTATTTAAAGGATTGTTTGCAGGTCTTCAATTTTTGGCTCAAGGCTTCAACCTTAGCACTATATCGATTTAAAGGGGCTAAATTTACTGTTTCGTTGGGGTCAATGGAATGGTCAAAAAGCATTCGTTTGACTTGATTTGATCGCAATGTCCATTCTGTGTAGAATAGGTTGTCTTGAATTAAAGTTTCTCCTTTTTGCCAGCGAGCAAGGGCTGTGGATTTATAAATCTTATCAGGTCTAAGAAGAGAATTTGTCAATGAATTTCCTTGTAAGTGCGAAGGTTTTTCGCCTTTGGTTACATCACAAAGTGTTGGATACAAATCCACTAATTCTGCAAAGGAATTTGTTTTTTTATTTTTGGGGAAATGAGGTGCACTTATTATTAATGGAACTTGTAGAGCCACTTCAAAATTACTGTGCTTAGCCCATAAACCGTGTTCAGATAAACTCCATCCGTGGTCACCCACCAAAACAACAACTGTGTTGTCACGAAGGTCTAAATCATCCAAAGCATCAATTACGCGTCCAATTTGCGCATCAACAAAGCTAACGCTGGCAAAATAGGCATGAATAAGAGTCTTCGCTAAATGCTCTGTAATTGGTCCATCATTTGGAATATCTTTATAATGTCTAAGCTCACCCCATGAGTGTTTCGCTATTAATGGAGCTGTCTTAGGAAAAGTTGATTGGGTTGGCAATTGTATTGAATCTATATCATAAAGGTCCCAGTACTTTTTTGGGGCTGTAAAAGGCAAATGGGGTTTTACAAATCCAACAGCAAGGAAAAAAGAAGAATTATCAGATTTTAAGCGCTTCAAATCCTCAATGGTTTTATCCGCAGTTTGCGCATCAAAATAAACCGAATCATCAACATCTAACATTTCATAAGCAGCAGCTGGCTTTTTATTTTTATCTAAAGCACGATTTATTGGATCTTGATAATTTCGCCAAGTGACATCACTAGGGTGCCATTCTTCATCCCAAGTTTTAATGTCATTTTTTAAGTGGGTTATTTTATTATTACTAATGGTCTGATACCCTCTCTCATTAAAGTATTCAACAATATTTTTGGTCTTAGGTCCTGCTTCATGGATGGATGCATTATACCTTAAAAACCTTGATTCAGTGGGTCTCAAGCCCGAAAGCATGCTAGCACGAGAAGCACCACAAACAGGAACATTACAATAGGCACGATTAAAGGTCACTCCTTCAGAAGCAAGCGCATCAATATTAGGACTTTTGATATGCGATTGACCATAGATATTTAATTCTGGTCTGAGATCATCAACCATTATAAAAAGAACATTTTTTAAAGGTTGTTCAACTTGTGCTGAACCTTCAATAATAAAAGTCACTATAAGAACGTATTTAAACCATTTATTCATCAACATTGATTCTTTTATTAACTGTTAAAGTCGTTAGTTTTAAATCTTTATTATCAGAGGAAGATCCAACCATTATTGAAAAATCTCCTGGTTCAACGCAATAATTCATATCGATATCATAAAAAGCCAAGGTTTCTTTATCAATTTCAAAAAATACAGTTTCGGATTCTCCTTTTTTAAGAAATATTCGTTTGTAGCCTTTAAGTTCTTTTACTGGACGCGTTGCACTGCTGATTTGATCTCTGATGTACATTTGCACAACTTCCTTACCATCAAAATTTCCTGTATTTTTAACCTCAACAGAAACATTTACTGTTCCATTGAGACTTAAAACTGATGCTGACAGTTTTGGGGTTGAATACTCAAAATTAGTATAGCTTAATCCATAACCAAAAGGATAAAGTGGTGTGTTTTTTTCGAAGGCATATTTATGAAAATAAGCCGAAGGTTTATGGTTATAAATCATTCTTAATTGCCCTACATTTCGGGCTACTGTAAGAGGGAGTTTACCACTTGGGTTTATATCTCCAAACACAATTTCTGCTACTGCTTGACCTCCTAAAGAACCCGGTTCCCATGCTTCTAAAATTGCAGGGATATTGTCTTGCAACCACGGTTCTGAAATTGGTCTTCCATTTACTAAAATTATAATGACTGGAGTGCCAGTTGCTTCTATTGCCATGATCAGTTTTAGTTGTTTACCTGGTAAATCTAAAGCCGCGCGTCCCATATTCTCTCCAGCAGTTTTATCTTTCCAACGGTAACGCATAGAGTTGTCCCCAACGACAACTATGGCATAATCAGCATCTTTGGCTTTATTAGCAGCTTGATTAATGCGCTCATCTTTTATTTTTCTGATATTCTCACCTGAATTAAAGAATTCTACAGCAAATCCTTTTTGATTACCAATAGTTTTAAGCCCCTCAAAAATGGTGGTTACATTTTGTTCTGGTTGAGCCGCATGCCAATCGCCTAAAATAGTTTGATTATTTGCATTTGGACCAGTAACTAAAATTCGTTTTGTTTCCTTAGATTTATTTATGGGTAGGATTCCATTATTTTTTAGCAATACCACCCCTTCTCGAGCTGTTTGTAAAGCAACCTTTTGATGTTCGGGTGTAAATATTTTTTCTGAAATTGTGTCTAAATCAACTTTACGATTTTCAAAAAGTCCCAGTCTAAATTTGGCAGTCAAAATTTTTCTACAAGCATCATTAACACGATCTTCAGACAATTTACCTTCTTGGACAAGAGCGACAACAGCTTCGGAAAATTTTACGCCATGCATATGCATATCCATTCCGGCATCAACTGAAAGAAATGAAGCCTCTTTTAGACTAGCTGCAGCGTGATGTAACGTTTCTATGCGTTCAATGTCCATCCAGTCACTCACAAAAAACCCCTTAAAGGCCCATTTATTTCTAAATAAGTCGGTCATCAGCCAAGAGCTCATATGACATGGAATTCCATTGAGTTCGTTATGTGCAGCCATAATGGAGTAAACCCCAGCATCAATGGCTTGTTTGTAGGGTTTTAAATGAACTTCTTTTAAGGTACGCATAGAAACATCCATAGGAGCTGCATTCAGCCCATTTATAGATTCACCACCAGCAATCATATGCTTAGCACATGCAATAACTTTCTCTGCCCCAGTAAAATCATCCTGCTGAAACCCCCTTATCATGGCTGCCCCTAAGTTTCCAACCAATAAATGATCCTCACCAAAGGTCTCACCCACTCTGCCCCAACGTGGATCGCGTAGTACATCTATATTTGGGGTAAATGTCCAATGAGATCCTGTGGCACGCATTTCCTTGGCAGTTTGCATTCCAATAATCTCTAGAAAATCGTCAGACCAAGTTGAAGCTAATGAAATAGGTGATGGATATACTGTAGTACCAGAAACCAGTGCATTACCATGTATCGCATCAATTCCAATAAGTACAGGAATCTTAAGTCTAGACTGCAAAGCAAGATCCTGTAATAAATTTGATTCCTCAGGGGTTAAAACATGTAAAAAAGATCCAATTTCTCCTCGACTAGTCATTTCGGCAACATCGTCACTAAAAAGTCCCTTATAAAATCCTTGGGCATCGTTTGAATGTAACTCCTCTTCAGTCAAATTTTTCTCTGCTTGTCGCATATGATCCAAACCAACAAATTGATTCATTTGATAAACTTTTTCTTCCAAAGTCATCCGCTCCATAAGATCCTCTACACGATCTTCTACATTTATGTTTGGATTTAAATAAATTGGGGTATCATTTTGAGAATTTCCTAAAAACAAACTCAATATGAAAATAATAGAAATCTTAGTTTTATAGTTCTTATTCATTGTTTTTTAAGGTGTTTTTTATGACATTATAGGCTGGGGTTGGATTATAATTTGTGTCATAAATAGATTGAAAATAAATATCTGGTTGTTTAATTCGTTCACCCATATCCCATAGGTTTAAAGTGACCACTCCTGTTTTGACTTTAGATTGTAAAGTATTAATTATTTTTTGATAGATAACTGCTTGGGTCTGAAACTCATCTTTTAGGTTCGATTTATCTACCACTTTATAGTCAAGTTCAGTGACATGAAAATCCAAATCATTGGCGTGAGCCCAGTCAATTAAATCTGATAAATCATTTAAAGCTTCTTCTGTTTTTTCAATAAAATCTCCTGTGGTTTTGCTTAGTTTTAAATGCCCCTGCCAACCAATTCCATCAACCCTCAGTCCTTTACTTCTTAGATATAAAATGGTTTCTTTAACCTTATTCCACATGAGTTTTTGCATACCCGCATTTTGATTGTAAACCAATTTTACATTTGGAGCATTTTTAGTAGCGATTTCAAAAGCTTTGATGATATAATTCGGAAAACCGTTTTCGTCAAGCCCCATCGTTAGCCAAGGGTTTTCCCAACGATTTGTTCCTGGTTTTGGACCAAACCAACTACCGTCTGGAAGAATCGTTTCATTAACCACATCCATATACTTTACAATGGGTTCTTCATTATAACGTTTTGCAGAAGCAGTCATAAAGTCAATCATTACACCCTCCAATTCTTCTGCTGTTCTATGGTCCTCTTTGGCCCATCTTGAGGCTTGTGGACTGATTGGTCCATGAATTCGAACAGTAAGATTATTTGCTTTTGAAAACTCAAGAAATTCCTCTGTCCGATCCCATTGCCAAACACCAGGCTTTGGATGAACTCGCTGCTGTTTAGCAGCATTTGCAGGGGTTAGAAATTTAAAATCTTTTAAAAAAAGTTCTTCTTTTTTTCCTCCTAATTCATGATGATTTAGAGTCGCTCCAATATGTAACTTCTTATTAGGAACGTTTAGTAAATCTTTCATTGGAACATCGCTTTGAGTGTTGAAAAAATTTGCCGCTAACCTCTGAAATCGTTTTATCAGATTGGCCGAATTTTCTTCTTTAGAAAGGTTAATAGTCTCTTTTGGATCTTGTTGATAATCGTAGAGTTCTTCAGCAAAAATATCTTCTTCAAAAATAGGATCTGTACTTTTCTTACCATTGAGCCACACAGTATAGCGGTAGCGGTCGGTTCTGAAACTATACCCTGTTTTTTTGGCATTGGTCCATTGACTTACAGCGAAGGGTTTTACAGAGGTCTGTTCTCCATTAATTAATGGCATCAGATTACTTCCGTCTAAATTATCTGGAATTTGTAGTCCAGTAGCGGCACAAAGGGTCGGAAAAATATCTAAAAACTCTGTTGGAGACTCTATTTGAATTTTTTTATTTACTCTCGGGTCAAATATAATAAGAGGTGAACGTGTAGCTTGTTCAAAATTTGAATGCTTATTCCAAAGACCATGGTCACCCAAATGCCAACCGTGATCTCCCCAAATGACAATAATCGTATTTTGATCAAGTCCAGTTTCTTTGAGTTTATTCACAATTTTACCAATTTGTGCGTCAATAAAACTTGTACTAGCGTAGTAGCCATGAATAAGATTTTTTTGGAATTCTTCTGATAATATTACCCGTTTATTTTTAGAAATTTCATAAGAAATCTCTGGGGTAATATAGGATCTCAATTCGCCAGAACTATGATAGGCTATGCTTGGCCCATTTGATGAATGCTCTTGAAATTCAGCAATTTTGAATTTTGAAATATCGTACATATCCCAATAGTGCTTTGGTGCCGTAAATGGCAAATGAGGTCGCTTGAATCCAACGGCCAAAAAGAATGGCTCTTTAGGTTTTGATTTATATTCATCAAGAAATTTATTGGCATATATTGCCAAAGCGCCATCCACATAAGCTTCATCAGGAGCATCGCTCGATTCAAAAGGGGGTTTAAATGTGTCTCGAAGGTATTTTCCTAAATTTTTAATCCCATTAGCTTTTGCCTCATTTCTTAAGTCTTGAATATGGGCTTTATTTTTTGGATCTTGATAAAACCCCATAGCCGGTGGACCATAGTCACTTGGATACTCAAACTTATGTTCAGGCATATGAGGAACAGACCAAGATGGTTTATCTCGAAATTTATCTACACAGCGAGGGTCATAGATTTTACCAAGTCCAACAGTAGTGTAGCCGTTATCCCTAAAGAATTGAGGAATGGTAACAATGTCTGGAACCATGTCGCGCATCTTGGTTTTTAAATCTCTAACCTTTGTGAAGTCAGGACGCTTTCCAGTCATTAAACTGGCACGAGATGGACCACAAACAGCTTGTTGTGTGTGGTTGTTTAAGAAAACTGTTGCGTTTTGGGCTAGTAAATTAATTGTTGGAGTGTGTGCTAAATCGTCTCCAAAAGCACCAATAGTTGGTTTTAAATCATCCACCGCAATGAAAAGGATGTTTGGAGTAGATTTTGAAACCTGAGACTCAACTGTACCACTAAAAAGGAACCAAAAAAAAGTGAACTGAATTATTTTAGACATCATTAATATTTAAGAATCAAAATTAGTACCTTTTTGAAATGATATTTGATAATTTTGTTGCAAAAGCTATCATTAATGAGGATATTTAAAACTTATTTGCTTGGAGTATGAGGTAAAATTGTATTTTTAGTAAACAAATATTAAATTATAACTTTGTTTAGAATAAAACAGATACAAACCACAATTGAAAATGTAATTGAGTTAATAGATTCTAAAAATGGAACAAAGGCTAGAATTAACCTAAGTTTTGGAGCTAGTATTGATGAATTGGTCATAAATAATACTAAAGTTATTACAAACCTTAAACCTTTAGATTACAAGAAAACTTACCCTAGCTCAATATTATTTCCTTTTGCAAATAGAATTAACCAGGGAAAATATACTTATAACGGCAACAATTACAACTTAGAATGTAATGAGAACGAAGCAAGTAATGCACTTCATGGCTTGGTTTATAATAAATCCTTTACAGTAGAAGAGGAAAAACAATTTGAAAATCAGGCAGAAATTAAACTTTTTTATGAGGAACTAAATCCACCTATTGGCTATCCATTTAAGTTTCGAATTGAACTACGATACAAACTTACAAAGGAGTCTTTATCTCTAAAAATGAATGTTATCAATTTAGACGAGAAAAAACTTCCATTTACATTAGGTTGGCACCCTTATTTTAAAAGCTACGACTTATGTCAAAGTCATATTAAATTTAATAGTACAAAAAAAATCAAATGCGATAAAAATAATATCACCATAAATACTAAGGAATTTAAGTCAAAAATGCCTTTAAGCTTAAATAAAATAACATTTGATGATGCTTTTATTTTAGAACATCCAAGAATTGAATTTTACACCCCAGAATATGACTTGGTTTTGACATCATCAGCAAAAGAAAATTATTTACAATTATATACACCAATAAATACTAATGCTATTGCCATCGAGCCTATGACAGGAGTTTCAGACAGTTTCAATAACAAAATTGGACTAAAAGAATTAACTCCCGGAAAGAGTTATGACATTGAATGGGTAATTACTGTGAAAATTAAAACTAATTAATCGATTATTGAGAATGCTCAAATCCTCCCCAAAATAGTTCGATTTCGCTCCTCTCTGCTCCACTTTATATTCTCAAGGATAATTTTTTATCCTTGAGAATATTTTTTTGATAAGTTACTCACTTATTATATTATATTCAATAATTGATATAGTAATATTATAGGAATCTCCGTAACTGCCGGTAGTTGAACCAATAATGTCCCCAGCCTTTAACCACATACCATCCTTTTGAGGGAAGTTAATATTTGGGTAATGGTAAGCACCATTAATTGTAAAAACTGAACTGTATTGGCCAGTGTCTGGTTTTTCAATAGCCTTTGCAATCTTAGCAACTTTACCTGCTGGAACAGTGTATACATTAGCTTGAGTTCCATTGACAGTGTAAGTCAAAACTTGGTTAAATTGTAAATCTCCTTGTGCATTTCCTATAAAAGAAATTGCCATTACTAATATTAAAATTCTTGTTTTCATAATTTGTGTTTAAAAAATTTATTAAAATCCGTTTGTTGTATAAATAAGTGTTTTTGAATCACTACCACCAGAACTTGTTCCATTGGAAGTATCCAATGCAACCCAAGCAGTTCCGTCATAAAAATAAAACC
>Ga0102816_1000056_pt1 | contig 50025 bp, 49 predicted proteins | sample ColrivemetaGS545_FD_84509 | JGI IMG/M metagenome (GOLD analysis project Ga0102816, IMG submission 84509) | Estuarine microbial communities from the Columbia River estuary - Flood tide non-ETM metaG S.545 | ecosystem: Environmental > Aquatic > Marine > Intertidal zone > Estuary | place: USA...
ATTCCATGCTTAGACATTAAGAATGGACGTACAGTTAAAGGAGTTAATTTTCTAAATCTTAGAGATGCTGGTGATCCTGTTGCATTGGCCAAACAATATGCAGAAAATGGAGCGGATGAATTGGTCTTTTTAGATATTACGGCAACTTTAGAATCGCGTTCTACAACCATTGATATGGTTCGTAACGTGGCAGAACAAATAGATATTCCGTTTACTGTTGGTGGAGGTGTGAGTACTAAAGAAGGCGTTGAGTTGCTTTTAAAATCTGGAGCAGATAAAGTAGGAGTAAACTCTGCGGCAATCAAACGGCCCGAGCTCGTTAACGAGCTTTCTAAAGCCTTTGGAAATCAATGTATTGTGGTAGCCATTGATGCTAAACAAGTGGACGGCAAATGGCTTGTGCATTTGGCAGGCGGTACCATTCCAACGGATTTAGATTTATTTGAATGGGCGAAAGAAGTAGAAACTCGTGGTGCAGGTGAGATTCTATTTACCTCAATGAATAATGACGGTGTAAAAACAGGGTTCGCAAACGCTGCACTTGCACAATTGTCTGAAACAGTAAACATTCCTATCATTGCATCTGGTGGTGCAGGAACCATTCAACATTTTATAGATGTGTTTACAGATGGTAAAGCCGATGCTGCCTTAGCCGCAAGTGTATTTCACTTTGGTGAAATTGCTATAAATGATTTAAAACAAGAATTAAAATCTAATAAAATTAACATACGACTCTAATGGAAATTACTTATAACAGTGAAGGATTAATTCCTGCAATTATTCAAGATTCGACAACCAAAACCGTTTTAATGCTCGGCTATATGAATGCTGAAGCGGTTTCTAAAACTTTGAAAACAAATAAGGTAACCTTTTTTAGTCGCAGTAAACAACGCCTTTGGACAAAAGGGGAGGAGAGTGGTAATTTTCTTAGTTTAGACAGTTTGAAAAATGATTGTGATAACGACACGTTATTAATTCAAGCAACGCCTCACGGTCCAACCTGTCACAAAGGAACAGACAATTGTTGGAGTGAATCCAATATTGAATCTTTTGGTTTTATATCAACGCTCGAAACGATTATTACAGACCGAAAAGATAATGCATCTTCAGAAACGTCTTATGTTTCTGAATTGTTTGAGAAAGGACTAAATAAAATAGCTCAAAAAGTTGGCGAGGAGGCGGTTGAAGTTGTAATTGAAGCTAAAGACGACAACGCCGATTTATTTTTAAATGAAAGTGCCGATTTATTGTTTCATTACTTAATTTTGTTGCAAGCCAAGGGATTTAAACTCGAAAATGTGGTTGATGTTCTAAAATCAAGACATTAATTTTGTAACTCTTTTTAAAATTCCGACCTTGTAGTCATGTTGCAAAAGCGCTTTTTTTATTTGGTGAACGTTCAGTTTTTGGGGTATCGTTTTCATGGGTGGCAGAAACAGCCCAATACAAAAACGGTACATTTGATGATCGATCGTACCTTGAAGTTTATCCTTGGAGGACAAAAGTTTAAAACCCTAGGAGCAGGACGAACTGATGCTATGGTTTCGGCTAATGAAGCAGCATTTGAGTTGTTCTTAGATCAAGAGCCTTTGGACGATTTAAACACATTTCTAGAGCTATTTAATACAAATTTACCACAAGATATCCGAGTTTTACGCATCAAAGAAGTAGATGCTAAATTTAATATCATACAGGATTCTAAGTTAAAAGATTACCATTATGTGTTTGCGCAAGGCGATAAATTTCATCCGTTTGCAGCTCCGATTATGACCACTATTTTAGAAGTTTTAGATATCGAATTGATGAAAAAAGGCGCAAAACTATTTGAAGGTAAAAACAACTATAAAACCTATTGTTATAAACCCTCAAATGAAGGCGTGTATTATAGAGAAATAATCCGTTGTGAACTTGTAGAAAATACGCTTTACACTGCCAGTTTTTTTCCAGAGAAAAGTTATGTACTAAAAGTAATAGGTAAGGGGTTTGGACGCCATCAAATTCGGTTAATGATGGGTGCTTTGATCAAATTGGGACGTGGTGATATTGATTTAGACTATATTAAAAGTAGTTTGAAACCAGAAAGCGACTATGTGATGGATTATATCGCACCGGCTTCTGGCTTGATTTTACACAAGATTGAATTTAATACTTAAGTTATGATATCCAAAGACGTTCTTAGTTTCCTTAAAAAATTACAACAAAACAATAAGCGTGACTGGTTTGACGCGCATAAATCGGAATTTAAAGCCTTAGAATCTGGAGTAAAACAATTTTACGCACAGCTTTTTGAACAGTTAAACGTGGTTGATTCTATTGATACCTTTAAAATATTTCGCATTTACAGAGATGTGCGTTTTTCAAAGAACAAATTACCTTATAAAACCCATTTTGGAGGAAGTTTTCATCGCACCAAACCAGAGTTAAGAGGCGGCTATTATCTACACATTGCTCCTCAAAATGAGAGTTTTATTGCAACGGGGTTTTGGGATCCTAGCAAAGAAGACCTTTTTCGAATTCGAAAAGAGTTTGAAATTGATTCAGAAGAACTACGAGAATTGATGGCGCAGCCTGAATTTAAATCGGTTTGGGGAGCGTTGCAAGGCGAAGAACTAAAGTCGGCTCCAAGAGGTTTCGATAAGCTAGATCCAAACATCGATTTGATTCGGAGAAAACAGTTTATTTTTACTAAAAAATTCACAGATAAAGAAGTGCTTTCGAATGACTTTAAACAGCAAGTTATTAATGATTTTAAAGTTATTCGACCCTACTTTAATTATATGAGTTCTGTATTAACAACGAATTTAAATGGAGAATCTACGCTGTAGGCCCCAGTTCTGAGAGCAGTTGTACGTGACTAATTAGGCGTTCTTTAACGATCCCAATGATGCGTTTATTGAATGCAGAGGCATTAGTTTTATAAATGGTATATTCTTCTACAGTAAACAATCCAACAATCATATCTTTGAGGCTGTTTCTGAATGTACGATCTTTTACAACGGCGTTTTCTATGTAACTAATTTTATTCTCAGCTGACAACTCAAAAAATACATTTTTATAGGTAGTACAGAAATTTAAAAAAGCTGCAATTAAAAGGTCATTTTGAAACTTAATAATAGGGCGTAGAACACTATTTTGAAAGTATTCTTCAGATGACATCTCTGACTTAATCGCATCTGAAATAGAGTCTAGGCGTATAGATTTTATGCTTAAATCTCTTGTGCTCATTGGTTTATTATTTTAAAGATGTAAACACTGGTGTTTCCGATATTTCAAGATCAAAATCATTTACAGAGGCTATCATATGATCAAAAATATCAGCAATAATATATTCATAATTTGCCCAACGCTTGTCACTACTAAACGCATAAATTTCAATGGGTAAACCGTGTACAGAAGGTTGCAACTGACGCACCATAATCATCATGTCTTTATTGATCGCCGAATGCTGTTCTATAAAGGTTTCCATGTATTTTCTAAACACCCCAATATTGGTAAGGTTTCTACCGTTAATCAAAAGGGATTTATCAATATCATGCGTGGTATTATAGGAGTTGATGTCTTCTGAGCGTTGAAGAATGTAGTCGGAAATCAATTGAATTTTCGAGATGTTATTAATGTCAGCTTGACTTAAATTTTTCACACTTTCCATACGAATATTCAAAGACCGTTTGATACGTCTGCCTTTAGAATCATTCATTCCACGCCAGTTTTTAAACGAGTCAGAAATCAGGGCATAGGTAGGAATGGTGGTGATGGTATTATCAAAATTCTGAACTTTTACGGTGGCTAAGTTAATTTCAATAACATCACCATCGGCTCCAAATTTTTCAAAAGATATCCAATCGCCAATACGAACCATATCGTTAATAGATACTTGAATACTCGCTACAAACCCGAGAATGGTATCTCTAAACACCAAAATAATAATTGCAGATATGGTTCCTAAACCGGCAATAAATTCTAAAAAGGAAATCCCAGACACAATGGCAACAGTCGCAAAAATTCCCGTAAGCCAAACAAAAATCATAAACACCTGAATGTAGCTGTCTACGGGTTTGTCTTTAAGAAAATTAAGGGTTTTAAAGTATATTTTTAGAGAATTGAGAACGTTTCTAAAACCCCAAATCGTGAGAGCAATTCCAACAACTAATATGGTTTTTTCACTAAAGGCTTGCAGTTTTTCGAAGTCATAAAACAGACTTGGAATTAGCTTGTAAGTCAATATAAAAGGTATGATTTGTGCAATACTGCTTGGAACTCTATTCGCAAGCATGATGTCATCAAAATCCGTTTTAGATTTGTTTGCAATTTTGGTAAAGATTGCACGAATTATTCTTTTTATAATAAAGTCTATGATATAAATAAGTAGCGTTAGTCCTATAAATAGAATCGTAATACTAAGGTTAGTAGCAACATTTGAAGGCAAGCCCCAAGAACTCAACAATTGAACTAATAATTCTATAATATGTTTCATTAGGAAATTGTTTTTCTAAGTTTTTGTTCGACGACAAACGTGCCAAAAGGAAATACTGAAGCTAAAGCGATTAAAATAAAATGTTTTTTGAACCAGGGATTATCAAATCGTAATACTATAATAAAAGCGATATACGCCATAAATAGAAACCCATGAGGCATTCCAAGCATTTTCACAAGCGTAACGTCATTGCCAATGTATTTTAACGGTACACCAACAAACAATAGTAGTATATAGGATAAACCCTCTAAAAAGGCGATAATTCGGAATATTGTTAATGTTTTCATGTGCTGTTATATGTCTGGTACAAAATTAATGAAGTTATAATGAATAGAGGCTATTAGATGTTGAAATTATCTATTTTACATAATATAAATTATAGAACAAATGTAGTTTATGAGTAAAATGGCGAATACTGTATATTTAACATAATTGTAGATATAACTAACTCGCTTATGTTTTATATCGTTAACAATTATGTTACAGCCATTTCACGACCTACATTTGACTTATATTCGTAAGCTTATAATTCTCTACTATGTTAAATATCCACTGCCTCCCGATAGCTATCGGGTCGCTCGATTGTTTTATAAAATCAAATTGCTCTGGCAATTTATTTACATCAAAATAAAAGTGTAATTTAACCGTAAAACAAACTATGAAAAATCTATTTCTATTCATCATTTTAATCGTAATCTACAGTTGTAATATTCAACCCAAATCCACTCTTGAAGACGATAAAATCTCAATCCTAAAAGTAATGACTACTCAAGAAATCGCTTGGAGTCTTAGAGATTTAGACGGCTTTATGGAAGGCTATCACCAGAGTGATTCCTTAAAATTTTATGGAAAAAGTGGGCTTACCAAAGGTTGGCAGCAAACACTAGATAATTATAAAAAAGGCTACCCTTCCAAAGATCATAGTGGTTCACTCAACTTTGAAATTATTGACATCTCTCCTATTGAAAACCAAAGTTATTGGGTGATGGGCAAGTATTTTTTAAGTCGAAACGTAGGCGATGCCAATGGCGTTTTTATGGTTATATTTAAAAAAATAGAAGGCGAATGGAAAATTGTAGCCGATATGAGTTGTGGTTAGAAGACTATTAAATATTTAAACCCCTTAGATTATATCCCCGTATTTATGGACGCAATCACACCCAATGCAGCGCGTTCTCCTGAAATCATAGCGGCATTAAGAGATGCATTTAGTTGCGTATCTCCTGCTAAGAACAAACGATCAGTTAACCGGGTTTCTGAAGGCATCATTTCATATTTCAGATCCTCTAATTTTGGTAATGCTTTTGGAAAGTTGTAGAGTTTAATGAAATTTGTAGTTCTTATCCCACAGCATTCATTTAAATCTTTTTTAACTGCTTCTATTAGTGAGGCGTTGGAAAGCCCTTGAGTATCTATAACAGTTACCGAAAGCAATTCATTTTGAGGATCAGAAACAGTTTCTAAACTGCTGCTATAAAAAATATTATTTATCAAGGATCCCGACTTTGGAATAAGTCCAATCAATTTTTTGTCAATAACACGGGATTCGGTTTCAAAATATAGGGTTGTGCAAGATTTCCAAGCTGTAGATTGTTGTTTTAAATTTGAGATTAAACCGCTGGCTTCTGTAGCAACAATCGTGTAGTGACTCTCTAATTTGGTGCCGTCCTTAAGCGTAATTTCGCCATCTTTTAATGATTCTACTTTGGTGTTATAGCTAAATGAAGTTGTCTTTAAATTCGTTAACAATTGCTTAGGAATGGCTTCAATACCCGCTTTTGGAAGTGTAGCTTGACCTTCACCAAACATTTTATATACAAACTCAAACATTCTACTAGAGGTTTCAAGTTGGGTTTCAAGAAAAATACCGCTAAAAAAAGGCTTAAAAAAATCAGTAATGATCCCATTTGAAAACCCTAAATTTTTTAAATATTCCAATGTCGATTGTTCCGTTTCTGAGAATATAGCCTCCAGTGTTTTCTTTTTAAGCTTTTGGTTTAATTTTAGTATTTTAAGTTTATCAGAAAAGGTTCCTATTCCAGAAAAAAGTGTTGGAAAAAGTAACGATAAATTTCTTAAAGGATCCCCTAATATTTTTTGTCCACTCGATTTAAAAATAGATGCACCAGGTAAAAAAAGCTGCAAATCAAGAGCTTCATAATCAAGATACTTCTGTGCTGCTGGATACGCTGTGAGTAACACTTGAAACCCATGATCCAACTGATACTCATTTACATTATCAGTTTTGACGCGCCCCCCTACTCGATCTGTAGCTTCAATAACAATTGGGGCATAGCCATAATTTTCTAAAACTTGAGCGGCTATAAGTCCACTTATACCAGCACCAATAATATGTATGTTATATTCTTTTTCTATCATTCTTTTTTTGCTGCTAATTTTTATCTAGCATTCACATGTGTTTGTAATAAACGCTTTTTTTCTTGTTGTACGGCAGGATGTTTTTTATGACCCCAAATCTTATCTCTTGCCAAACGTGCACTTTCTTGTAAATCAACAATAGGAAGTGGATAATCTTCTCCAATACGAACTCCACAAAACGTCTGCTCCATAGCCGTCATTTTCCAAGGTTCGTGAATGTGTTCTGTAGGTACTGCACTTAGTTCTGGAATCCATTTTTTTATAAAAACACCTTTTGGGTCATGTTCTTGTGAGTTTTTCACTGGGTTGTATAAACGAACCGTATTTATACCTGTAGTTCCCGCTTGCATTTGAAACTGCGGATAATGAATTCCGGGCTCATAATCCAAAAACTGACGTGCCAAATGGTAAGTCCCGTCTCGCCAATCTTGATCTAGGTTTAATGTGAAAAAAGAAACCACCATCGCACGCATTCTAAAATTAATCCATCCAGTAGCTTCCACAGCGCGCATGCACGCATCGATTAACGGAACCCCTGTAGTTCCGGTTTTCCAAGCTTTGATAAACGCATCATTTTTGTCATGTGCCAAGAGTTCATAGCCTTTATTGATGCATTCCGTTTCATAGCGACATTCCACTTCAAATTTCTGAATAAAATGACAATGCCAATGCAATCGAGTCAGCATGGCAGAAAATGCTCTGCTATTTTTGGTGCCGTTAGGATGAGTACCAATAAACTGAAATGCTTGTTTGATACTCATATTTCCCCAAGCAAAATAAGGAGATAATCGACTGCAAGACATTCTACTTTCTGTAGGTTTAGAGATGTGTTTCTGGTAATTAAACCCACGCTGATCGGTAAACGACTTTAGATATCGCCATGCATTTAGTTCTCCTGGGGGTTGAAATTGTTTAGAATAATCGTTTAACTGCGTTTCTAATTTTTTAGGAATTAAAAAAGAATGTTTTAAAGGGGCTTGTTTAGAGATTGAATATTCATTCTGAATTAGAGGTTTATGCATCGTTATATGCCACTGTTTATTCCAATCAACTCTATTTGTGATGCCTCTTAAAATCCCGTCACGCTGTGATTCTTGCCAATCAATTTGGTGTTGATTACAGAAAATTTTGATCTGTTTGTCGCGTTGCCACGTGTTTTGAGTACCGCTTTCACGATAACTAAAAAGACTGTTTATGTCGAAGCATTCATTAAGATAATTAAAAACATCAAGCGCTTCCCCATAAAACACTTCTACGCGCCTGTTAAAAGGCGCTAAGGTTGTATTTAATGCTAGAATAGAATGGTATACAAACTGTAAATGCCGAGGACTTGTATCTGGATAGTTAATTCTGTACGGTTCAAACACATATACAATGCGGTAAGGAATACCTGCACGCTCAGCCTTTAATAACGGGGCATGATCTTGTGATCTAAGGTCTCGTTTTAGCCAAACAATATTTACAACTTGTTTTTTCAATACTTGAGTTGTTTTTTACACTTTTTCCAAAACGAAAAGAACGACGGATAATACCCCTGTACATCAAACATCCAATCTCTAGAGTCTTCTACACCTTTGTAATGTTGGCTTAAAGGATGTTCTTTAAAATAGATATTATCAAGAGAATATTCTGTTACTAAATCCTTAAACGCGCCCACATAAATCTGAATTCCATCTATGTTTTTTTTGGAACTGTTTAAGATGAAATCTATGGTGTTTTGTGAGACGGGATAGGCCTCAAAATGAGACGGTTCTAAAAGTAATATTCTATTGGCTGAGACCTCATTTTTCCAAAGAGGATCTAAATTATAAAAATTATAAATACATGTTGGAAGCCCACTATCAATTTCTAAACGTTTTGTATTTGGTAATGGCGTTTTCAATTCAATTACAGGCGTATCCTTTAAAACTTCAGGTATTTCCATTGAACCAAAGGCTTCATAAGGTACATCTAAAAAGGTATTTTTCTGAGTCGTAAAACAATATTTATTGATGTTGTCTTGATTTGCTACATATTTTTTATTGGCATTTGCGCCGGCAACCCATTGCCAGCTTAAAGCATTACTTGCCCAATCGGCATCCAACAAATGATAATACATCCATTGTGCAGGCACTTTCCAATGACTCTGTGCCATATTACATACTACAGCTGCAGAATACATTCTCAAATGGTTGTGCATATACCCTGTTTTATATAGCGTACTAATAGCGCTATCTAAGGCTTCTACGCCTGTAGTGGCATCTACAATAGATTTTGAAATAGAACTGTTAGACACTGGACTCTGAGGATGTTTTAAATCTTGATTTATGGCGTTACCCTTTGCAATCCAAACCTGTTGCCAATAGTCTCTCCATGCCAACTCTTGAATAAATTTCTCAATTTGAGCAGGCTTATATCCTTTTTTTAAAACTTCGGAAAGTATAAGTTTTGTGGAAATTATTCCTCTTGAAATGTAAGGAGATAAGTACGTAACTGCTCCATTGATATAGTTACGAGTAGAACCGTATTTAACGGGGTCAATGCCACGAATACGTTGAAGTATTTCAGCGTAGGTTAAAGGAAACATCGGAGCTTCTTGGTTAAATAATTCCATATAATATACTTCTTTATAAGCCGTAAATTAACTCATTGTATAGGTTTTGACGGTAGTTAAAAAATAGGATATAAAGATATAATATGTTTAATTAATATTCAATAATGTTAAACAGTAATAATTAATTTATCTTGCTATTTTATATTATGTATTCGTTAAAATAGAACTTCATCTTTTCTGTATATTAAGTTTACAGAGCGTATATTTGTCAAAATTTATGAATTCAGTATTAACTAGAGACCTCTTAAATTCCTATGCCTTTTAAAAAACTACATACTGATATTCGAGAGAAACTTGAATCTCTAGAGATACTAACGCCAACACCGTTTCAAAACAGCAGTATTCCCATCATAAAAAGTGGAACGAATGTGTATTGCGTGGCTCCTAAAAACAGTGGAAAAACATCTACACTTGTTTGGACTACCTTACAAAAGTTAAAATGCGAGGCCGTTGGCAATGCACCTAGAGCCGTTATTCTTGTTGAAAACAAGGAACGCGCCATGGAACTATACGAAACCTTTTTAGCGTACACCAAATACAACTCATTACGAGTGTATGTAGGACATGAACAGTTGCATATTGATGTTCAAAAATCAGAGATATTTATGGGTGTAGATATTTTAATTTCAACTCCCAAAACAATGAATAAACTGTTTTTGTTAAATGGGGTAAGCACTGCTCAATTAAAAATCATTAGTATTGATGATGCGGAATTTTTGTCTCAACACTCTTCCTATTCAGCGCTTATGTCGATCGCTCAAAGTATTCAAAAATGCCAGTATGTCATCTACTCCGAAAAAATGCATCCCGTACTAAAACGCTTTGAATCCTATTTTATGGAACGCTCTAAAATCGTTTCTTTTTAGAGATTGTTTTTTACATAATACAATATCACCATGATACCTAAATTACATTACATCTCTCAAGGAAGTTCACCAAAAAATCACTTGGACAACATCCAAAATGCCTGTGCTGCAGGAGCGGAATTGGTAGTGTTAGATCTTCAAGACAGTTCTGAAAAAAAGTATTTAAAAATTGCAAAACAGGCAAGAGAGATTACAGCTCATTTTCAAACACGATTAATTATTAATGCGCATTTAAAGATTGCAAAAGATGTAAAAGTTGATGGCGTGCATTTAGATTCCGCAATACAGTGTCCTACTGAGCTTAGAAAAGAATTATACCCTTGGCAGTGGATTGGAGCGACCGCAAACGCCTTACAAGCCTGTGAAACTTTCATTGAAAAAGAAGTCGATTATATATACTTAGCGCCTTTCAAAGCTACTGAAAACACACAAAGCACTGTGTTAGGCTTAAATGGTTTTACTGCGATCTTAGAAGCTTTGCAAACTGATACGCCGATTATTGGCATTGGAGGCATCACCACTAACGATGTTAAAGCCATTCTTGAAACCGGTATTTCTGGAGTTGGGGTTTCTGAACAAATCACACAGGATTTTAATACGATTAAAACCTTTAATCAATTACTCACAGCGTCTTCAACTCAAGAACAACGGCATTCTTTTCAATAAAAAATAGTCGTAATAAAAATATAGATTACTATAGTTAGTTCTAAAATAATCTACCTTTGCCCTTATGCATGCACAAAACCCTTATAGTGATCGTTATGATCTGAAACGATTCGTAACACATCATTCCAAACTTAAAAACCATATTGTTTTAAACCTCTCTGGCGAAGAGACCATTGATTTTAGTAATTCAACCGCAGTCTACGAACTAAACAAAGCCATGCTTTTGGCTGATTTCAACGTTGAAAAATACGAGTTACCAATGGGTTATCTTATTCCTCCAATTCCAGGGCGGCTAGACTATTTATTGCATTTACAAGAGTTCATTTTAGAAAAATTTAATATTGATAAAAATACAAAACTTCGAGGGTTAGACATCGGGGCTGGCGCAAATGGGATCTATTGTGTTTTGGGGTCACAACACTTTAACTGGACCATGGTGGGCAGTGAGTGTGATACCAAAGCTGTAGAAATTGCAAACGCTAACATGCAGCACACCAAAACCTTAAAAGGAAACATTGAGATTCGACACCAAGAAAACAAGAGTTTTCTTTTTAAAAATATGATTCATTCGGATGAACACTTTGATTTTACCGTTTGTAATCCACCTTTTCATACGTCTAAAGAAGAAGCGCTTAGAGGTTCTCAAAGAAAGCTTAATAATTTAGGACGCGAATTTGATAAAAAAGACGTCGCCCTTAATTTTGAAGGCCAAGCCAATGAATTGTGGTGCAATGGTGGTGAAGCCCTTTTTGTTAAACGATTAATTAAAGAAAGTGTGTTGTATAAAACTCAAATATCCGTGTTTTCTACGCTAGTTTCCAAAACGGCAAGCCTTACTCCTATTAAAAAACAATTGATTAAAGCAAAAGCGAATTATGAAGTCTTATCCATGGATTTGGGAAACAAAAAAAGTCGAATTTTGCTCTGGTGGTTTTGATTTAGTCTTCTAAGACCATAACCCGTACTTTTTTCTTTTTGAGTCGTGTATTGTTTAATTTACCTACCAAATCCTCTGCAATCGCTTTAGGAACGGCTACAAACGCGCAATCTTGTTTTAATTCAATAGCACCTAACTGATCCTTTGTGATATTACCTTGTTTAAAAAACAAACCAGCAATATCGCCTTTAGAAATTTTGTCTTTTCGGCCACCAGATATAAACAAGGTTTCCCAGAAAGGCGGTTTCCGATCAAGTTGTTTATTAATCGTAACGACTTTAGAATTTGTAACATAAACTGGTAAATCTTCCGCCTCACCTTTCATTATATACGCTGTTCCTTTGGCGTCTACTCTAGCCACACGTCCATTTCGATGAATAAATTCTTCTTTGGCTCGCGGCACTTCATAGTGAATAATAAATTTTAATTCAGGGATATCAATTCCTCGAGAAGCTAAATCTGTTGCAATGAGAATTTGGTTGGTTCCATTTCTAAATTTTATCAACGACCGTTCGCGATCTTTTTGCGCCATACCGCCAACAAAACAACTGTGATTGACCTTATTTTTATCTAAATACCGACTCACTAAATCGACACTATCTCTTAAATTACAAAATATAATTCCGGTTTGATTGTCCAGATGCCCAATTACATTTAGAAGGGTTTGTGTTTTATGTTTTGAAGGAAATACCACTGTTTTAAGCTCCAATTTAGACTGTACCTTTGCTTTCAGATAATTGACAGTTGTAGGTTGGTCCAAACGCACAAATCCAGGGATATTTATACTTTGAGTTGCCGAAGTTAAAATACGCTTATTAATGTGTGGCAGCTGTCCGATGATTTCTTTCATTTCAGCTTCAAACCCATCTTCTAACGATTTATCAAATTCATCTAATATCAACGTTTTTATGTTGGTTTTAGAAAAGCGTTTATTACTAAAATGATCCGCGATCCTCCCTGGTGTTCCGATTAAAATCGCAGGAACATGTTTGATTTCTATCTTATCTTTAGACATGGGACGCCCGCCATAAACAGCGTTCACTTTAAACCCAGATCCCATACTGCGGACTACTTGCTCAATTTGTATAGCCAATTCACGAGAAGGTACTATAATCAACGCTTGAATATCTGCACAATGTGGATCAAGTAATTTGATAAGCGGCAATAAAAACGCCAATGTTTTTCCTGTTCCAGTGGGCGATAACAGAACAGTATTGGTTGTTTTTTCAATCACAGCAACGGCGTCCTCCTGCATTGGATTTAATACATGAATATTTAATTTCGTTAAAATATCCTGTTGGTCTTTAATCGTGTTTGCCATAATAATTACTTCTTTTTATGCGGTTTAAAAACGTCCGCTTTAGGATTCGCAGTGGCAGTTTGTGCTAAATAATGTGCTAGTACTTTATCTATTAATTCTTCTTTCGTTAAGTGGTGGAAAACAGTACTTATACTTTCTCTAAACTCATTTGAAATCGTACGATTTGGTTTGGTCTTAAATATTTTTTTAGCCCATAATAATCCATTATTTTCTTCGATACTTTGGGCATCAGCTTTTTGCAATTTATTAAAAACAATTCCTAATTCATTTTCAAATTCTGGAAGATCTTCAACTTCGTCTTCTTGTAGAATGGTTAAGGATAGTCCCTGTGCTCCTGCTCTAGCGGTTCGTCCACTTCGATGAACATACGCCTCAAAGGTATCTGGAAGGTGATAATTGACAACATAAGCCACTTCTTTAACATCAATACCACGCGCTGCTAAATCTGTCGCAACTAAAATGTCGATATGACCTTCTCTAAATTGTCCCATAATTCGATCCCGAATACCTTGAGACAAACTTCCATGCAATGCGCCTGAGGAAAATTTATTAATGGCTAAGTTTTTAGCTAATTTATTAACTGCTGCTTTTGTTTTGCAAAATATAATCCCACGTTTACCCTGTTTTTGATTTAAAAAATGCATCAGAACATTCAGTTTCTCAATTGGCTCAACCACTACATACTTATGGTCGATACCTTGATGACCAACGGTAATCATATCTGCTTCAATATGTATCACATGTTTGGACATGTAATTTTGAACCAATTGTTTGATAGCGCCAGAGAGCGTCGCGGTAAATAATAATGTTCGACGGGTCTTTGGAATAGCTTTAATAATAAGATCTAAATCTTGTTTTAAAGCACTCACCATTTCATCGGCTTCATCTAATACCAAATAGGCTATCGTTTTAATGTTTAGGGCACCGCGTTTTACCAAATCCACCAAACGACCAGGAGTTGCGACCACAATATGTGTCGGCGTTTTTAAACGTTCTATCTGAGGTTTGATAGCAATACCACCACAAACGGCTGCAATAGAAATTGAGGAGCTTTGTGATGCGTATGAGACTAGATTCGAATGAATTTGTTGCCCTAACTCACGAGTTGGAGCTAATATGACAACTTGAACATTTGTGTTATCTGTATCGATGAGCTGTAATAACGGAATTCCAAACGCAGCGGTTTTCCCTGTACCTGTTTTAGCTACAGCTACCAGGTCTTCCGTTTGATTTAAAACCAACGGAATGGTTTTTTCTTGAATATCTGTAGGAACAGAAATTTGTAAATCCCCCAACCCTTTTTGTAAAAGATCATTAACCCCTAAATCAGAAAACCGTTTTGACATACAATAATTTTAGGCAAAGATAAGTATACAAAATCCGAGAAACGTGTAAATTGGAATGTGAATTCAATTTAAAGTTAACAAAGAGAACGCCATCCGAAATGAACTTCTAAAATAGGGGCTTATCCTTCTTGAACCGTACGCTTCGATTTTCTATAAATGTAATTCGGATAAATCGTACGTTTTGCAAAACGATTTAGTTTATTGGAATTAATCATTTTTATATAAATTGGTTTCGTGACTCCAAAATACTCATATGTAGAACCATCTAAAAACGTAATCTCTAGAAGTAACCCTTTGTGCATATAATCGGCAATACCAAAATTTGTAATCGTTTCTGTATAAACCTCTAAATTAGCTGCGATCGTTTCAGGTGCAATACTGACTAAAAAATGGTAGCCATCAATGATTTCACGACTTTTTAATTCAGCTTCTTCAGCCTTAGAATCATTTTCTTGAAACTTATCTGGGTGCCATTCTTTAACTAAATTGCGGTAACTTTTTTTAAGTGTTTTAAGATCAATTTCTTTCTCTACACCAAATAGCTTCTTATATTGACCTATACGTTTCATGAATTCTATTTTAGAAGCGGCGAAACTACAGCTTTATTATGAGCTATTGCTTTCAAATCACCTTTTTTTTAACTTTAGAATTGAGCACAAAAAAAGCCTATCAGTTTTGATAGGCTTTTTTAAAAACTTGAAAGTATATGTATTAGATAACTTTTACGTTTACTGCATTTAATCCTTTGTTTCCTTCTTTAAGATCGAATTCTACGATATCGCCTTCACGAATTTCGTCAACTAATCCAGAAATGTGTACAAAATGATCTTTTTCAACTCCTTCTTCAGTGATAAATCCAAATCCTTTAGATTCATTGAAAAATTTTACTGTTCCTTTACTCATAATAGTGTAATTAAATTTATAATATTTTTGCAAATATACAATATTATAATACGATATACACTATGCAAATAATTTATTTTGCAAAGCTAAACATATATGTTCATAAATAAAATTACAATTTGTCGCCATTCCACGCTTCAAATTGCTTCACAATTTTACCTTCATCATTGAATCTATGATTCACCATAACTGGCATAACTATTACTTTGCTATCTGATTTACGTACAATAGATAAACGCCACCAAGACTGAACAAGACCCCTTTGAGATTCAAATTCGTAATACTTTATACCCTTATTATCTACACTCTGAATAGTGTAATTATTTAAGAAATCGGCTTGCAAACTTTTAAACTCTTCCATTGACAGATCTTCATCATCCCAGTCGCTAAAAAGTCCATCAAATTTGGCATTCTCGTCAAACGCTTCATAAAAGTGATCCATGTTTCCGTATTGTAATGCATGCATCGCTTTTCTTACCGTATTGATATTGGTGTGGTTTGAGTAAATTTTACCATCACTTAAATTATTTCTACTTCTCCAGCTCTCCACAAAAGGCATTTGGTTCATGTAGGAACGTGAAAATGAAATTTTGTTATCCGAATTAACAGCGTACTGCGTGTGTCTGCGTTGTGAAAACTTTACGCCTGTCATGCCTCCAACTCCAGAAATTGCTTCCCAACAGTACACCAAAGTAACGTCTTTAAAGTTTTCATCATTGTATTTAATGGCATCAGGGTAAGCGTTTTTACCACTTTTTAATGAGTAATATCTATTTTTTGTGTTCCATGAATCAATATTATCTATAAACTGCTTTTTTGTAGCTGGCTCACGATCTTTATTCATTTCATCTCCCCAAACTCCTTTAAAATCATCTGAAATCAAATTATTTAAAACTTCTAGATTATTTGTGTTTACAGCATCATACATTTGATTGATGACATCGATTGCTGGATGATCAATGTATACGGTTCCATTTTTTTTCTTTTGTGCAAATACAACCACTGTACTGGCTACTAAAAGCAGCGTCATTAATTTTGTTTTCATTTTGGTTAATTTTAAATTAGTTTTAAATTAAAAGTAAATATATAAAATATAATATAAACGAGTTCTAAAATTTAAAAAATTGTATTGGAAAACAGCTACGAATAAGAAGTTAGAGCACGTGAAATGAGTAGTTAAAACACTCTATCTTAAGCTAATACTTTCAATTTCTAAATTGAAACGTTCGTTGGTTTTATTTCCTATTAAAAAGGCAATTTGTTCAAGAGTATTAGCTTCAAAATTAGGGAGAGTTAAAGCGCGACCTCTAAAAGTTGGTCTGAACATATGTAATGGAATAACAATTTCTTCATCTTGCCCCGTTGTTGTGAAACTATACACATAGGAATGGCGTTCATTAGAATTGGATTTTAGACGAAACTGATAGGACTTACCATCGCCCTTTAATTTTAAAACAATGGATTCAAATCCAACTGTTTTAAGTGCATCAAAATTGTAACGTAAAGATGAAAAGCCACCATTGTTTTCTGTAGTAACAAAGCCCTGAAAAACACCAAAACCTTCTGAATTTAACATAAATGATCCTTGAGACCTCCCTCCCATCACACGGTCATCTACAATTTGCCATCCATCAGTTGATACACCAGGTTCAAATTTAAAAATAACGGTTGGAGATTGAAACATAGTCATAACTGTAAATAAAATCAATGTGTAAAACATAGTTTGAAAATTTAAACCTTTGGAAGTTCTGCAAAAATTTCATCAAAATTTTCTCTCAAATATGCTCTTAATTTCTTTTTGTAATCCTCTTTAAGCCAAGTCAAAAAATTATGGGTACTCTTACTGATACATTTTGAATAGCGATGTATTCTGAAATCAATATCGTCTGTAAGTAATTTCACTAGGTCTAAAGCGTCATACACATCCTCACTGTTTTCTATACAAATATGCGCATGTTGCTCAATAGAACGTTTCAATACCACTTTAGAGGACTCTCCACTTCGAATGGATTGAATGTAGGTTTTATTGACATCAAAATAAACATCTTTAGAATTCGAAAAAGAAGCTCTGATATCATCTGGCATTTCATATATAAAATTACTTTCAAGCTCTTCATCACTAAGAACACCATCTAAATAATAGTTTGGATACTTAAATATCCGTTGCCAATCTAGATTTGTACTTCCCCAGGGACCAAAACGGTGAAAATTATTTCCGAGGTCAATGACATCAAAAGAATTTTTGTTTTTTAAAATACGAGACCCCCGACCAATCATTTGGTAATAAAGTGTTAAGGATTTAGTGGCTCGATTTAAAATAATTGATTCTACAGTAGGTTCATCAAATCCTGTAGTTAATATACTAACCGAGGTCAGTATAGCATTCGGAGTTTTCTTGAACCATTCTAAGATTTGAGTACGTTCTTTTTTAGTAGCTGTATTATCTAAATGTGCAACTGGATACCCTGCATTACTAAATAGGTCATAAACAAATAATGAGGTATTTATCCCATTATTGAAAATAAGTGTTTTTTTGCCTTCACAACGTTCGTTATAAGCTTCCATTAGCTTGGATAACATTTCATTGTTCGTATATAAATCTTCTGAAGATTTAACAGTATAATCTCCATTAGCACCAACAACCAATGATGTCAAGCCAACATTATAAGAATACATATTCGCTTGCGCTAGAAATTCATTCTCAATTAGGGATTCTATACTCTCTCCTACAATTAATTCATTGTAATTATCAGCCATTGGAAGCTCGATATTTGAACTCAATGGGGTCGCAGTCACTCCTAAAATAAAGGATTTCTCAAAGAATTTAAAAAGCTTTGTAAACGAATTGTAATGCGCTTCATCAATAATAATTAAACCTATATCTGAGATGTCTAATTTATCATCTTTTAATCTATTGTTAAGCGTTTCAACCATCGCCACAAAACAATCAAACTTTGATTGATCTTCTAAATTCGCTTTGCTATCAATCACTTTATTTTGAACTCCAAATTCTGTTAATACAGACGATGTTTGTTTACAAAGCTCGATTCTGTGCGTCATTACTAGTACTTTCTTCTTGTGTGTTTTTAAGTATTGACTCACAATTTCAGAAAAAATTACAGTTTTTCCACCACCTGTTGGTAACTGGTATAAAAGGTGATAATCATCAGCAGCAGTTTCAAAACATTGAAAGATTTTTTGAATCGCTCCTTTTTGGTAGCTATAGAGTTCTTTGCCTGTTTTACGTTCTAGTTGTTCTGAAATGGATAGCATAGATGTTTTTGATGGATTTTTGCAAAAGTACATCCTTTATTGTGTTTATAAAGAATTATTTTAGAATATTTTTTATTTGAGGCTAAATTAGTGCGTTAAAAAATAATTTTCATTGCGTTAAATTCTTGTTATTATTTTTTAATTTGAGAAAAAAAAACATTAATTTTAAGAATTATTAACCCAAATAATATGAATAAACAATCAAATCATGTCCCAAAAATTTTTTGGATTCTAGGAATCATTGCTTTGGTATGGAACCTAGTGGGCGTATTTGCTTATTTAGGCCAATCTTTTATGAGTGATGAAATTCTTAAAACGTTATCTAAATCTGAACAGAGTTATTTTACAAATATTCCTGCATGGGTAACGGCTGCTTTTGCAACAGCAGTTTTTGCCGGATTATTTGGAAGTATCTGTTTATTGTTTAGAAAGAAGATCGCTTTATTCTTATTTTTAATTTCATTTGTAGCGTTAATCCTTCAGCACAGCTATAATTTATTTATACAAGAGTTTATGAATATTGGAGGATCACAACTAATTTTACCTATACTCACCACATTAATTGGCATTTTCTTATTGTGGTTTTCTTACAAGATGGATAAAAAAGGAGTATTAATTTAGGCGTTTATCACTTGAATTTTATGTGTCTTTTTAGTTCCAGCATACATTTCATATTTCTGAAAACGGGCTTCTAATTTAGCATTAAATAGTTTTATTTTTCTAGAAGGTCTTAAACCAATATGCTTCAAAGCTTCCAAATTAGATGATATCATCCAAGCATGAGTTCCAGGGTATTTATGTTTAAGTGTAGATCCGATGGCACCATAAAACGTTTCCATTTCAATATCTAATCGTTCTCCGTAAGGGGGATTAAATACCATATGAAGATGCGCTTCGCCACCTTTCTGTGTTTTGAAAAAATCTTCGTGTTTTATATAAATAAAATCTTCTAGTTTTGAGTTCTCAACATTTTGAGTGGCTTTTTCAACTGCACTAGGCGATTTGTCAAATCCCATAATTTTGTGATGGAAATCACGTGTTTTGGAAAGTAAAGACTCTTCTATTTTTTCAAACAAATCGACATCCCAATCTTCCCAACGTTCAAAACCAAATTCATTGCGCATCAAATTTGGAGGAATATTACATGCAATCATAGCGGCTTCAATTAAAATTGTACCTGAACCACACATAGGATCCATGAAATCACTTTGGCCATCCCAGCCAGAAAGCATCACTAAACCAGCTGCTAAAACTTCATTTATGGGTGCTATATTTGTAGCGACTTTATATCCGCGTTTATGTAATGATTCGCCAGAACTATCTAATGAGACGGTACAAAAATGACGGTCAATATGGATATCAATTTTTAAATCTGGAAATCTTAAATCTACATTTGGACGCTCACCGGTTTTATCTCTAAAACGATCAACAATCGCATCTTTAGTTTTTAGCGACACATATTGTGAATGTGTAAAAGTATCGCCATTAAGGGTCGCTCCTACTGCTAAACTTCCATTAGACTTTAAATAATCTTCCCATGGAATTGCATTAATTTTTTTATATAAATCAGTTTCATTTATAACTTTAAAATTTGCAATGGGTTTAAGAATTTTAATCGCCGTACGTAAGCCTAAATTGGCTTTATACATAAAACCCTTATCGCCAACAAAACTCACATGTCGTACCCCTATTTTAACCGCTTGTGCACCAAGTTGTTTCAATTCCTTAGCTAAAAGTTCTTCAAAACCAAACAAGGTTTTAGCAACCATCTTAAAATTATTCTCCATCAAAATTATTTAGTACGCACAAAAATACAGTATTTTTGTGCGAGTTAGAAGTAAATAAATGACAAAAAAACATTCAAATTGGTTTCAGTCGTGGTTTGACACAACGTATTATCACATCCTTTACAAGCATAGAGATTATAAAGAAGCTGAAGTTTTTATTAAAAACTTAGTAACTTATCTAAACCTCGATAAAGACGATTCAATATTGGACTTGGCGTGTGGAAAAGGCAGACATTCGATTTTTTTAAATACATTAGGATATTCCGTGACAGGACTAGATTTGTCTAAAAACAGCATTAAACATGCGAAAAAACATGAATCAAGTTCTCTAAATTTTGAAGTCCACGATATGAGAGCGCTATATACTACTAAATTTGAAGTTGTGTTAAACTTATTTACAAGTTTTGGGTATTTTGAAGAAGAAATTGATAATTTTAAGGCAATTCAAACCATTAAATCGAGTCTTAAACAAAATGGGATTGGTGTTATCGATTTTATGAACAGTCCTTTTGTAATTGAAAATTTGATTGCCAAAAATTCATATGAAGACGAAAACGTGAAATTTAACTTAAGTCGCAGCTTTTCTGATGGTTTTATTTTCAAAGATATCGAAGTGATTGATGCCAATGAAACGTATCACTTTCAGGAAAAAGTGCGGGCATTTACATTTCAAGATTTTGAGATGATGCTTTCAAAAGCAGGTTTACATTTGCTAGACTGTTTTGGAAATTATAAATTAGAACCTTATAATAGCAAAACTTCAGAACGTTTAATTTTAATTTTTATGGCTAATGATTAGTTTTTTAGCGCCTATACTGGCTGTTTTATTTGGAATCGCAATTGTACTATTATATAGCAAGTCTAACCCTTTAAATTTAAAATTATTTTTAGCTTTTAGTGGTGCATTTTTACTTTCTACAACAATTTTTGAACTACTTCCTGAAGTATATTCCAATCTGGAAACCAAAAAAATTGGTGTATTTATAATGGGCGGTATTTTATTGCAAATTTTATTAGAATTTTATTCAAAAGGAGCAGAACATGGCCATCTGCATCAGCAAGATTCGAATACTAAATTTCCATGGTTTTTATTTATAAGTCTAGGAATACATGCCTTTTTTGAAGGTTTTCCTTTAAAAGATTATAATAATATTATTATTGGTGTGGTTATTCATAAGATTCCGATCGCTGTGCTTATTACAACCTATCTCTTAAAATCAAAACTCCCAAAGCTTCAAGTGGCACTATTTTTAATTGTATTTACGCTAATGACGCCTTTAGGCGCAGTTTCATCAGAACTTTTTAACATACCCCCTACTGTCATATATAGCATAAATGCTGTTGTAATTGGAATGTTTTTTCATATATCTACAATTATTTTGTTTGAAAGCAGTGAAGGGCATCATTTTAATTTGAATAAAATTTTAATGATTATAGGTGCAGTTGTTTTAGCTTATTTTATCTAATAATTATGTTTAGTAAAAATGAAGCTAAACAATTGCGGCAAGAATTCTGGATAAGTTTTGGAAAATCGTTTCCCAGAAATTGGATTCTCTACAATACTAATGTTAAGGGTCTAAGTTTTAAGTTCCATTTTGATACCAAAACCGCCTATGTTGCATTGTGTTTCGATATGGACCCTGAAAAGCAAACTGCATATTGGGACAAAATAATATCTCATAAATCAATTCTTGAATCTGATTTTTTCGCAGATATATTATTCGAAAAACAGTTTCAAGTTTCTGATGAGAAAAACCTATCTGCAGTAGTTGTTTCTATAAAATCTAAAGTATCAATTCATAATAAAGACACCTGGAAATCTACAATGGAATTTCTTAATGGATCTATGATTATTTTTGAAGATTTTTATACTTTATATGAAAATACGATTAAGATTTGAGTCTTAATCGTATTTAAGTAGGTTTAAAAGATGAGGCAAAAAAGGCTAATCAGTTTTTGAGTTTCAAAACAAATTTTATGTTTTAATTCTTATCAAAATAACCTCATTATATTCATAGTACAAAAGGTTAAGTAACGAACGGACGTTCCACGTAACAAGCGGTAAATATTTAGCAATAAACGGATTTTAATTACTTAAAAAATGTAGTTTGTTCCATAAAAATCATAGATTCCACTGCTTAGAAAGCTCATAGATGTCAAACGTGTTGAAGGGTTTTTGATAGTCTAATCGCCCATTTTGAAATTGGCGGAGCAGAATATCTTCAATTAAATAATCTTCTTCCGAATTTTGTGGATCAAAAGGGAGTTTCAAAGACATATTAAATATCCGAGCGGTATTGTTATACCAAAAGGCACGCCATCCACTTCTTAAGTCTTTTACTAAGTCAAAAGCCGTTTCTCCAGTTTGGCGGTGAATTAGTTTTATTAAAATTTGACCTTCAGTAATAGTGAATTTTTTTAGTTTTTCCGTAAACTCTTCTTCCAAATACTTTTGAACCATTCGCGTGTATTTCTTTTGTTTTCGTTTACTCTTTATACTTCCCATACGATTTTTTAAGCTGTCTAATCGATCCGCTGCTAATTTAGCATATGGATACACCTTGATTGTTTTACGTTGTAAAATCAAATACTGCCGCCGAGATTCAGAAGACGTAAATTTTAATTTTGGAAGAATATAAACCTCATTTAGATTTATAGAGTTGTTTATAATCGTATCACCAACAATCACCAAATAATTTTCAGGGATAGAATCCTTTTGCACAGCCGAGGTTTGGCCATAAACTATAACCGGTAACCAAAAAAGAATATAATGAATCAACTTCAAATACAAGATTTTTTTTATGCATTCAAACTTACAAAATATGCCTTAATCTATGTGTGATTATCATTCTTAATTGTTATTTTTAACCAAAATTTATTTGAAAATGGCACACAAAACAATCTTAGATAAAAAGGCACTTACATTTCTAGAAGATTATCTTAACAATGCAGCTCCAACGGGCTACGAATGGGATGGTCAGAACCTATGGATGGACTATCTAAAACCCTATGTTGATACTTTTATTACAGATACCTACGGAACTGCAGTAGGCGTTATTAATCCCGACGCACCATTTAAGGTTGTGATTGAAGGTCATGCCGATGAAATTTCTTGGTATGTGAATTACATTTCAGATGATGGACTTATTTATGTTATTCGAAATGGTGGAAGTGATCATCAAATTGCTCCTAGTAAAATAGTAAACATTCATACCAAAAATGGCATTGTAAAAGGTGTTTTTGGATGGCCAGCAATACACACTCGAAGCGCTGCCAAAGAACAAGCGCCAAAACTCGATAATATTTTTATTGATGTTGGCTGTAAAACCAAAGAAGCGGTGGCTGAATTAGGCGTGCATGTAGGTTGTGTTATAACTTACCCTGACACCTTTCACGTATTAAACAAAGATCATTTTGTATGTCGTGCTTTAGACAACCGTATGGGTGGATTTATGATTGCTCAAGTAGCACGTTTATTACATGAAAATAAAAAAACACTGCCATTTGGTTTATATATCACAAATTCAGTACAAGAAGAAATTGGCTTACGTGGAGCAGAAATGATTACACACACCATCCAACCCGATGTGGCTATTGTTACCGATGTGACGCACGATACCACAACCCCAATGATTGATAAAAAGACACAAGGCCATTGCGAAATGGGTAAAGGTCCAGTAATTGCTTATGCACCCGCAGTTCAACAAAAATTAAGGGATTTAATTACGGATACTGCTGAAGCAAATAAAATTCCGTTCCAGCGTGCCGCACTGTCAAGAGCAACAGGTACAGATACCGATGCGTTTGCGTATAGTAATGGCGGCGTAGCATCGGCATTGATTTCATTGCCATTACGCTACATGCATACCACTGTTGAAATGGTACACCGTGATGATGTTGAAAATGTCATTAAAATGATATATGAAACCTTATTAAAAATCAAATCGGGCGATACATTTTCATACTTTGACTAATTTGTAGTGGACGAATACTTAGACATTTGGAATTCTGATGGGCAACCAACAGGACAATCTTGCTTGAAAAATGAAGCCCATCAAAACGGTTGGTTTCATCCCACAGTACATATTTGGTTTTACACGGCTACACCTGCCCTATTACTTCAAAAACGAAGCCTCACAAAAGAAACCTTTCCTGGGTTTTGGGACGTTTCTGTAGCCGGTCATGTCAGTGCTGGTGAATCTATTTTAGAAGGCGCCATTCGTGAAGTCAAAGAAGAAATTGGACTGAATATCCAAGAAGCTGACTTAACGCTTCTTGACATCCGAAAAAACACCAATCGGTTCGACAATGGCATTATAGACTGTGAATTTCAACATGTGTTTTTAGTGAAATTAGAGACTCCTGTTTCTCAACTGCAAATTCAAGAAACGGAGGTGGATGCTGTACGATTGTTTTCTTTTGAAGAGCTTCAAAAATGCATGCTCCAAAAACATCCTACTTATAGGATTGTTCCTGCCGATATGAGTTATTACCAGTTTGTGATGGATGAAGTATTGAAAATATTATAATTAGCAGTAGTTTTGCCAAATGCAAAATCAACCTAAACTTAAAATTGAGTTTATAGCCATTATGGCGCTGCTCATGTCTTTAGTAGCATTATCAATAGATGGCATCCTCCCTGCCCTCGCTGTAATCGGTACAGACTTAGGGGTTACTGATACACAAGACCATCAATTATTAATTACCATGATTTTTCTTGGATTGGGATTTGGGCAACTGATTTTTGGCCCTTTATCGGATAGTTATGGCCGAAAACCAATTATATATGTGGGCTTTTTAGTATTCGTTATTGCGAGTATTATTTGTGTGAATACAAATAGTTATGAAGTGCTAATTGCAGGACGGATTCTGCAAGGCATTGGATTAGCATCGCCACGTACTTTGAGTATTGCTATGATTCGCGATTCATATGAAGGCGATTATATGGCAAAAGTAATGTCGTTTATTGTCATGATTTTTATCCTCATTCCTATCATCGCGCCTACCCTTGGACAGTATTTAATGCTCACCTATAATTGGCAAGCCATTTTTAATGTTCAATTAGTTCTCGGAATTTTAGTCATATTTTGGTTTTGGAAACGGCAACAAGAAACCTTACCAACTGAAAAACGTATTCCTTTTAGAACAACACTATTAGTTTCGGGGTTCAAAGAGTTTTTTAAGCACAAACAAGCGGTGGCGTTCACTTTAATTTCTGGATTTATTACAGGCTCATTTATGGTATATCTGAGTACCACCCAACATATTTTTGAAATTCAATATGATTTAGGAGAGGATTTTCCTTTAATTTTTGCCAGTTTAGCGGTTGGTGTGGGGTTCGCCACCTATCTCAATGGCGTTTATGTGGTGCGTGTGGGTATGAAACGGATTGCCTTAGTATCCTTAACGGCCTATAGTTTAAGCTCATTACTCTATGTGGTTTTATATTATAACCAAGTCAATCCTCCATTATGGATTTTGCTAACGTTTTTAGCCTTGCAATTTACTGCCGTTGGATTTTTGTTTGGAAACCTTAGAGCACTTGCCATGCAGCCCATTGGGCATATTGCCGGGGTAGGTGCAGCCATTAATGGATTTATTTCGACTGTAATGGGTGTACTTATAGCTAGCGGTATTGGGGCATATATCACTACTACGGCATGGCCGCTATTTTTAGGGTTTACGGTTTGTGGATTTGCTTCTATGGTGATTTTTATTTTGAACAAACCCTTGGAACGTACGATTTAAAAATCGCCGTTATCTACATCTTTAATGAATTTTATCAAGCCTTCAAAATAGATTTTTTGGTCGTCAAATTGTGAAAGGTGACTCCCATTAGGGCATAATAAAAACCGTCCATTTTGAACCTCTTTTGAAATAAACTCCATTTGTGCTGGATCCATCGTATCATGCGTAGCTCCGATACTCAAGGTCGGCACTGTAATTTTATGTAAATCGGCCTTCACATCCCAATACTTTAAATTAGCATCGCCTTTAATACCAAATTCACTGGGCCCTTGCATTGTGACATAGACGTCATGGTTTATATGCTTAAAACTTCTATTTAAAGGCTCTGGCCATTCTTCAACTGGTAAACGAAGGATATGCTCGGTATAATAATTATTAACTACCAACTCCATATAACGTGCATTGGAATAGTCTTCTTTTTCCTCAAAAGACATAATTTCTTTCAGTACTTCAGGATCTAATTTTGGAGCTAAGACTTCATCAGAATAGTTTTGATAGTCTGGAATTGAGGGCACCATATTAGAAATAATCAAGCCTTTCAAATGTTCTTGATACTTCAAAGCATATTGCATCCCTAAAATTCCACCCCATGATTGGCCATATAAGTAAAAGTTTTCATTGGTCAATCCTAAAGCAATACGTACTTGTTCTACTTCTTCCACAAAACGATCTAAATCCCATAACGATAAATCTTTAGGCTGATCACTGTAGTAGGACCCTAACTGGTCATAATAATAATATTCAATACCTTCATTGGGAAAATAACCATCAAAGGATTCAAAAATTTCATGAGTCATTCCTGGTCCACCATGTAATAATAAAACTTTCATAGTTGGGTTGTTCCCAACGCGTTTAGTCCACACCTTAAATTCGCCTTTAGGCGTTGATATTGGAATCATTTTTATACCGCCTAAATACTGATCGTCTTTTTCAGAACTGTCTAAATAATCAGATTGTGAAGTAGAAATAGATGTTTTAATCTCTGTTTTACAAGCTGTAAAAAGTACTGCAAGGGTAAAAATATATACAATATTAAATTTCATAAGAATATGGTTTTAAGTGATTACGAATACTTTATAGTGAATTTTTCATGATAGTTTCAACGACTTCAGGATTTAATAAGGTGCTAATGTCACCTAGATTAGAAGTATCTTTACTTGCGATTTTTCGAAGAATACGGCGCATAATTTTTCCTGAGCGTGTTTTTGGAAGTCCAGATGTAAACTGAATTTTATCCAACTTAGCAATCGGCCCTATTTGCTTACTAATAAGCTGATTGATTTCAATTTTTAGAGCGTCATTCATTTCATCAGATTTTTTTAGCGTTACATACCCATATAAAGCACTGCCTTTAATATCGTGCGGATAACCAACAATCGCAGATTCAGCGACGTTTGGATGCTCATTAATAGCATCTTCTATAGGCGCTGTTCCTAAATTATGTCCTGAAACAATAATCACATCATCTACACGTCCAGTAATACGGTAGTGCCCATTCTCATCTCTTAGCGCACCGTCACCAGTAAAATAGTTTTGTTCATAGGCCGAAAAATAGGTTTCCTTGTAGCGTTGGTGATTACCCCAAATTGTACGTGCCATCGATGGCCATGGAAATTTAATACACAATCGACCTTCTACTGAATTGCCCTCAATCTCATCGCCTTTTTCGTCCATTAAAGCAGCTTGAATGCCCACAAAAGGTAAAGTTGCAAAAGTTGGTTTTCCTTCAAAACTGTTTGGAATTGGAGAAATCATAATACCACCAGTTTCAGTTTGCCACCATGTATCCACAATTGGACATTTGCGTTTTCCAATATGATCATTATACCAATGCCAGGCTTCCTCATTAATAGGTTCACCTACTGTTCCTAATATTTTTAAAGAGGACAAATCGTACGGAGATACGAGGTCTAATCCTTGCTTCGCTAAGGCGCGAATGGCGGTTGGCGCCGTATAAAATTGACTCACCTTGTGTTTTTCGACAATGGACCAAAAGCGACCATAATCGGGATAACTAGGTACCCCTTCAAACATTAGCGTTGTAGCACCATTTAAAAGTGGGCCATAAACTATATAGCTGTGCCCTGTAATCCATCCAATATCGGCTGTACACCAATAGACATCGTCAGGTTCATATTGAAAAATATTTTTAAATGTATAGGCGCTGTAAACCATATAGCCTGCTGTGGTATGCACCATTCCTTTGGGTTGTCCTGTTGAGCCCGATGTATATAAAATAAATAGTGGATCTTCAGCATCCATTACAGTAGCTTCGCATGATTCTGAAGCGGTTTCTAAAAGAGGTTGTAACCAAAAATCTCTTCCCGAAACCATAGGAATATCCTTATGTATGCGTTTCGCAACAAGCACAGATTCTATTCCCTCACAGTCTAAAAGTGCGGTATCTACTATTGATTTCAAATCAATTGTTTTTGCACCACGATAACCACCATCGCTAGTAATTAGTAGTTTACAATCACAATCGTTAATACGTGACGACAACGCATTTGCTGAAAACCCAGCGAACACAACAGAGTGAATCGCACCAATACGAGCACAGGCGAGTACTGAAATTGCTAACTCTGGAATCATGGGCAAATACACACAAACCCTATCCCCTTTTTGAATGCCTTTTGACTTTAATACATTGGCAAACTGATTGACACGTTTGTGTAATTCATTATATGTAATCGCTTCAGAAGTATCATTTGGATTATTAGGTTCAAATAAAATAGCGGTTTTTTCAGCGTTATGTTCTAAGTGGCGATCGATACAGTTTTCGGTAATGTTAAGCTGAGCACCTTCAAACCAACTAATTTTAGGTATAGAAAAATCCCAATCTAACACCCTACTCCATGGACGTTTCCATACAAAATTATCTTTTGCAATTGTGTTCCAAAATGCCTCTGGATTTTCTACTGAATTTTTATAACTATTAGTATAAGATTCGAAATTTTTTAAGTAGTACACTTTTATTCTTTTAAAAATTAAGATTACAAGTTACTGAATTTATAGAAACAATGTTAATACATTTAATAATTTCAATAATTTATATGTAAGAATTATAACCTAACTTTGCACTCTAACCAATTAACTTTGCAATTAAACCGTCTCTACTTTATTGATGCTGTGAGAGCATTTGCTATATTGATGATGCTTCAAGGTCATTTTATTGATACCTTGTTAGCTTCTGAATATAGAGATTCAAATCATCTAGTTTTTAATACTTGGCAGTATTTTAGAGGAATTACTGCTCCTGTGTTTTTTACAGTTTCGGGTCTAATTTTCACCTATTTATTGATCAAAGCTAAAAGCAAAGGCGCTTTATATTATCGGATGCGTCGTGGAGTTGTTCGTGGGCTTATGTTAATTGGGATTGGGTATGCACTTCGTATTCCAATTTTTAGATGGTTAAATGGCTCCTTTGGAACTTATTTTTTGGTCATTGATGTTCTTCAAATTATAGGCGTTTCATTGATTTTGATTGTAGGTATTTATGCCTTATGCCAAAAAAAGACATTGTTTTTTTCAGTAGTTATGTTTTGTATTGGAACCTTGATTTTTCTTAGCGAACCACTTTACAGAACCTATGGAGCAGAGGGCGTTCCATTACTTTTCGCTAATTACATATCGAAAGTAAATGGCTCTATATTTACGGTTTTTCCTTGGTTTGGATATGTTGCTTTCGGCGCATTTATTGCAACTTTGTTTTACGGATATCTAGTTCGTCCCAAATTTAAACCAGCTATTGTCATTGGGTTTTTTTCTGTAGGGCTTGTTTTAATTTATGGATCTTCTTCTGGTTTACATTGGCTTAGTATTCAAACCGACGTGACACTTTTTACAGATGTTGCCAATTATAATTATTTATGTATTCGTCTTGGTAATGTTTTAATTTTATTTGGACTATTTTATGCCTTAGAAACCTATTTAAAACATCCAGTAATTTTAAAAATTGGACAAAAAACACTTTCCATTTATGTAGTCCATTTTATTCTTCTTTACGGGAGTTTTACAGGTTGGGGACTCAAACGAATTTATGGTAAAAATCTAAGTCCCATAGAAGTTATTGTAGGGGCCATTTGTTTTCTAGTTGTTGTAAGTTTGATTTCAATTTATGTTATTAAACCAAATACTCAAGTCTATGGGTTTTTAAGACGACAAGCATTTAAACTTAAAACCACTATACAGTCTTTAAATACTTAAGAACATTGTTTTCAATACGCGATTGAATGTCTGTAACGTCTGCTTTTACAAAAGCCTCTCCTGTGATATTCTCATACAATTCTATATAACGTTCACTTACTGTTGAGATATACTCTTCACTCATTACAGGAACAGTTTGTCCCTCTAATCCCTGAAAATTATTACCAATCAACCATTGGCGTACAAACTCTTTTGAGAGTTGTTTTTGTGCTTCATTATTGGCTTGACGCGCTTCATAGCCTTTCGTATAAAAATAGCGTGAAGAGTCTGGAGTATGAATTTCATCGATTAAAACGATAACACCGTCTTTAGTTTTTCCAAATTCATACTTAGTATCCACTAAAATTAATCCTCTAGACGCAGCGATTTCAGACCCTCTTTGAAATAATTTTTGCGTGTAGTCTTCTAAGACCAGATAATCCGCTTCTGAAACAATGCCACGATTGATAATATCTTTTCTGGAAATGTCCTCATCGTGATCTCCCATTTCGGCTTTGGTTGCGGGAGTTATAATAGGGCTTGGAAAAGCATCATTTTCTTTCATCCCCTCTGGCATAGACACCCCACAAAGCTGACGTTTGCCTAATTTATATTCTCGGGCGGCGTGGCCAGACAAATAACCTCTTATCACCATCTCCACTTTAAAGGGTTCACATAAATGACCTACAGCAACATTGGGGTCTGGGGTCGCCATCAACCAATTTGGAACAATATCTTCCGTTGCAGCCATCATTTTTGTGGCAATTTGATTTAATATTTGACCTTTAAATGGAATGCCTTTAGGCATGACAACATCAAACGCCGATAAGCGATCCGTAGCCACCATCACTAAAAGATTGGAGTTGATATTATAAACTTCTCTAACTTTTCCTTTATAAAGGTTGGATTGGCCTGGAAATTCAAAATTTGTATCTGTAATGGTATGACTCATGTAATTATTTTAATCTCTATTTTCAATATTTTTATACGCTTCGATGACTTTTTTGACCAATTTATGACGAATAACATCTTTATCATCTAAAAAGATCATGCCAACACCATCAATATCTTTTAGTATTAAAAGGGCCTCTTTAAGTCCAGAAATCGTACGTCTAGGTAAATCAATTTGACCAGGATCTCCAGTTAAAAGAAATTTAGCATCTTTCCCCATTCGCGTCAAAAACATTTTCATTTGTGCATGAGTTGTATTTTGACCCTCATCTAAAATCACAAAAGCATGATCCAAAGTACGCCCTCTCATAAATGCTAACGGCGCAATTTGTATAGTACCATTCTCAATGTAACTTTCTAATTTCTCCGAAGGGATCATATCTCTTAATGCATCATACAAGGGCTGCATATAAGGATCTAGTTTTTCTTTTAAATCGCCTGGTAAAAACCCAAGATTTTCACCCGCTTCGACAGCAGGGCGCGTTAAAATAATGCGTTTTACCTCTTTGTTTTTGAGCGCTCTAACTGCTAGAGCAACGCCTGTGTAAGTTTTTCCAGTTCCAGCAGGACCGATAGCAAAAACCATATCGTTTTTTCGAACACTGTCCACTAACTTGCGCTGATTGGCGGTTTGTGCCTTAATCAAACGACCATTTACACCATGTACAATAACGTCTCCACTTTTTGGGGACGAATCATAATCGGCTTTAGATTCACTTGTTAGGACACGTTCAATCATATTTTCGTCGAGCTTATTGAATTTTTGAAAATGACTCAATAACATTTTCATACGTTTATCAAATTCTAATAATAAATCTTCATCTCCAAAAGCAGTAATTTTGGTTCCACGAGCTACAAGTTTTAGCTTTGGAAAATACCTTTTTAATAATTCGATATTTTTATTTTGAGCACCAAAAAATTGTTTGGGCGTAATGTCTGTTAACTCAATAATTAGTTCATTCAAAGGGTTGAAATGTTTAGTCGTTTCATGATTCTATTCGATGCTATAAATGTAGTTACAATTTAGTGTAATTTTTAAGAGTGTTAATAAAAATTTAAAATAAAAATTGTGTAGGTTTGTATATCTTAAAAGATCAATTTTAACAGACGTAATTTAAACAAACTAAGACACTGCGCAAATGGCTGTCATCACTTTAACGACCGATTTTGGAACAAAAGATCATTTTACAGGGGCAGTAAAGGGTGCATTGCTATCTGAAATTCTGGAAGCTAAAGTCGTTGATATTTCTCATAATATTTCGCCATTTAGTATTTTAGAAGCGGCCTATGTTATTCAAAACGCTTTTAGTAGTTTTCCAGTAGGAAGCATCCATATTATTGGAGTTGATTCTGAAATAAGTGAAGAAAACAAACACATTGTGGTGCAGTTGAATGACCATTATTTTATTTGTGCTAATAATGGAATTATGAGTATGATTTGTTCTGAAATCAATCCGCAAAAAATTGTAGAAATAAATATCCATGATAAGATATCAACTAGTTTTCCCGTATTGGATGTGTTTGTTAAAGTCGCAGCACATATTGCTCGGGGAGGAACTTTAGAGGTTATCGGAAAAATCATAAACGAAATAAAACCCATTAAAAATATAGTTCCTATAGTAAGAGCTGGCTCCAGTCAGTTAGTTGGAAGCGTAATCTATGTTGATCATTATGGAAATGTCATCACAAACATAAAAAAACGCTTTTTTGAATCTATCCAGAAAGGTAGACGCTTTGAAATATCAGCGCGAAATCATAAGTTTAAAAGAATTTATAACCACTATAGTGATATTGTTGATTTTAACATTGCCCCAGAATTACGTAATGATGAAGGTCAAGGACTTGTGGTGTTTAATTCCTCTGACTATCTAGAAATTGCCGTTTATCGAAGTAACCTAGCCACAGTTGGTAGTGCATCTACCCTGTTAGGCTTGGATATGATGGATACGGTTTCTATTGATTTCTTTAAAGATTAAGGAGAAAACTACAGTCTTTTAAGGATCAAAAAGCTATCAACCTAATGTTAATAAGTTTCTTTTAATAATTAGTATCAAAAAGATATATTTGTAAGAGCCCTTTTATTAAATTTATAACATACATCACAGATGAAATTTATAGTTTCCAGTACGTATTTATTAAAACAACTTCAAGTCTTAGGCGGTGTGATTAACAATTCCAACACCTTACCAATTCTTGACAATTTTTTGTTTGAATTAGACCATTCAAAACTCACGGTTTCTGCCAGTGATTTAGAAACGACTATGGCGTCTACGCTGGAAGTCGAAAGTGATAGTCAAGGTAGTGTTGCCATTCCCGCTAAACTTTTATTAGAAACCCTTAAAACCTTTCCTGAGCAACCGCTAACGTTTGTGATTGAAGACAATAACACTATTGAAATTAGCTCTAATCATGGAAAATATGCTTTGGCGTATGCAAGTGCAGACGAATTCCCAAAAGCAATTTCTTTAGATAGTCCAAGTACAACGGTCATTGGAGCCGATATTTTGGCAACTGCCATTTCCAAAACTATTTTTGCCGCTGGAAATGACGATTTACGACCTGTAATGAGTGGTGTATTTTTTCAGTTTTCTACAGAAAGTCTAACCTTTGTAGCAACCGATGCTCACAAATTGGTTAAATATTCCCGTACCGATGTGACTGCCAATGAAACTGCAGAATTCATCATGCCTAAAAAACCCTTAAATCTATTAAAAGGAATTTTAGCGGGTAGCGACGATGATGTAACAATAGAATACAACGATTCTAATGCTAAGTTTTCTTTTGAAAATTCAGAATTAATCTGTCGATTAATCGATGGTAAATATCCAAATTATGAAGCGGTAATTCCAAAAGAGAATCCAAATCATTTAACAATAAGTAGAAATCAGTTTTTGAACTCCGTTCGTCGTGTTTCAATATTCTCTAATAAAACAACCCATCAAATTCGATTAAAAATCGCGGGTGCTGAATTGAATATTTCAGCTGAAGATATCGACTATAGCAACAAAGCCGAAGAGCGATTGACTTGCGATTATCAAGGCGATGATATGCAAATTGGATTTAACTCTCGATTCTTATCCGAAATGTTGAGTAACCTTAACGCTGATGATGTTCAATTGGAAATGAGTATGCCAAACCGAGCCGGTATCCTAACACCTGTTGATGGTTTAGACGAAGGTGAAATGGTAACAATGCTTGTCATGCCAGTAATGCTTAATAGCTAAAGCCTAATTTTTTTATAAAATTAAAAAGCATTCCGACGGGAATGCTTTTTTTGTTATATTTATATCTTGGATTTAAAACTGTTTTTATTTCTACACCATCTACCTATGAAGATAAATTCATTCTTTTTGCTCGTAAGTTTTATATATTTAGTTTCATGTCGACAACATAAAAAAATGACTAAAACATCTGAACACCAATTTACAAATGAACTCATAAATGAGACCAGTCCTTATTTATTACAGCACGCACACAATCCCGTCAATTGGTATCCTTGGGGACAAGAAGCTCTTGATAAAGCTCAGAAAGAAAACAAACTCATCATTATAAGTGTAGGATATGCTGCATGTCACTGGTGTCATGTAATGGAACATGAGAGTTTTGAAGATGTAGAAGTTGCCAATTTTATGAACGAAAACTTTGTTGCTATTAAAGTTGATAGAGAGGAACGCCCAGATATTGATCAAATTTATATGGATGCAGTTCAACTGATTACGGGCAGTGGTGGTTGGCCATTAAATTGTATTGCATTACCAGATGGACGTCCTATTTATGGCGGCACCTATTTTCCAAAAAATCAATGGTTAGATGTGCTTACCAAAATTTCAGATTTCGTTAAAACTAATCCCGATAAAACAGAGCAACAGGCAAAACAGCTCACAAATGGTATTCAAGCCAATGAATTAAACCTTTTGAGTACTGAAAAAAAAGACGTCTCTATTACAGACTTAGATCTTATTTTTGAAAACTGGAAAACAAGTATCGATACAATAAACGGGGGTTATAAAGGCGCACCAAAATTTCCATTACCAGTTGGTTATCAATTTTTATTGCATTATAACTTCCTGAATCCAAATTTAGAAGCATTAGAAGCGGTAACACTCACGCTTGATAAGATGGCCAATGGAGGGATTTACGATCAGATTGGTGGTGGTTTTTCACGATATGCTACAGATGAACTTTGGAATATCCCTCATTTCGAAAAAATGCTTTATGATAATTCTCAACTTGTCAGCTTGTATACAGCCGCTTACAAACACACCAAAAATGAAAACTATAAAACAATTATAGCGGAAACTTTAGACTTTATTCAGCGAGAATTAACGTCTGTAGACGGCGGATTTTACGCCTCCTTAGATGCCGATAGTGAAGGTGAAGAAGGCAAATACTATATTTGGTCTCAACAAGAATTACAACAAATCTTGGGTGATGATGCAGAACTCATTCTAGACTATTATAATATCGAGACCAATGGGAATTGGGAAAATGGTATTAATATTTTATTTAAAACTGAAGCTGACACTACCATTGCAGAACGCTATAATCGTTCTGAAAGTGAACTAAAAAGCTTGGTGTCAAATGCAAAAAAACAACTGCTCGCTGAACGTGAAACGCGCATCAAACCTGCGTTGGATGATAAAATTATCACTTCATGGAATGCGCTAATGCTTAAAGCGTATGTAGATGCCTATACCATTTTTGATGATCAAACGTATTTAGACACAGCGCTCAAAAATGCAAATTTCATTAATACAAATGTTCGATCTTCAGATGACCGATTGTCCAGAAGCTATAAAAACGGCATGGCATCAATCAATGGGTTTTTAGATGATTATGCATTCACAATTGAAGCCTTTATTGCATTATATCAAAGTACGTTTGACGAAAAGTGGTTAGAATCTGCAAAAAAATTAACAGACTATGTGATTCTACATTTTTATGATTCCGAAAGCGGCATGTTTTATTACACTTCAGATGTGGATCAAAAACTGATTGTTCGAAAAATGGAAATTTCAGATAATGTCATGCCAGCGTCCAACTCTCAAATGGCAAAAAACTTATTTGTCCTTGGACAGTATTATTATGACAGTGATTATGTCGCCCGTTCAAGACAGATGCTTAGTACTGTAAAAGAAAACACCATAAAAGGTGGCACCTATTACTCCAATTGGGATGTTTTGATGAGTTGGTTTATAAGCCCCCCCTACTCAGTTGCCATTTTAGGCGATGATTTTGAAAGCAAACGCAAAGCCTTAAATGCTCAATACTATCCAAATGTATTCTTATCTGGTGGAAACAAGGAAGGCCAACTCGCTTTATTAGAAAATAAATTAATTTCTGGTCAAACAACTATTTATGTCTGTCAAAACAACAGCTGTAAATACCCTGTAACAGATGTAAACGAAGCGATGAAACAGCTCATTACAAAGAAAATGCTTTGACACATTATTAAAGACATGAGGTTTAGAATAAATTCTCCTAAATAAAACAAAATGAATTACAGACTTGCAATTTCTGAAGATATTGATCACTTATCAGAATTATTTGATGGGTATCGCCTATTCTATCGTAAAACCACAGATCTTGAAGGTGCAAAAACTTTTTTAGAACACCGGATTTCTAAACAAGATTCAAAACTCTTTGTGGCAGAGACTGATGAAAATACTTTAGTAGGATTTGTACAATTATATCCTCTTTTTTCATCCACTCGAATGAAAAAATTTTGGTTGTTAAACGATTTGTTTGTGCATCCAGAATTTCGAGGTAAAGGAGTGGCTATTGAATTGATTCAAAGAGCTAAAGCACTCGTTTTAGAATCAAAAGCTTGTGGAATGTTTTTGGAAACTGAAAAATCTAATTTGATTGGAAATACATTGTATCCAAAAACAGGTTTTGTGCTAAATACCGATTCTAATTATTATGAGTGGAGTGTTGAATAATTATGAAAAATATAGACTTCACTCCTACCCATACATCTTCTCACGGAGCGCCTTGATCTTAGGATCTTGCATATACTCATCAAAGGTTGTATATCGGTCAATAACCCCTTTAGGCGTCAGCTCAATGACTCTATTGGCTACAGTTTGTGCAAACTCATGATCATGAGTGGTAAACAATACAGTGCCTTTAAAGTTTTTTAAGGAGTTGTTAAATGCGGTAATACTTTCCAAATCCAAGTGATTGGTTGGTTCATCGAGCATCAGTACATTGGCACGCATCATCATCATACGAGAGAGCATACAACGTACTTTTTCGCCACCCGACAAGACGTTGGATTGTTTGAGTGCTTCTTCTCCACTAAAAATCATTTTTCCTAAAAACCCACGAATGTGAACTTCTTCGCGTTCTTCTTCGGTTTTGGCCCATTGACGTAACCAGTCCACTAAATTCATCGCTTCTTTAAAGTAGCTGCTATTATCCAAAGGCAAATAGGATTGAGACGTTGTTACACCCCAAAGAAAATCACCAGTTTTAGACTTAAGGTTACCATTAACAATATCATAAAATGCAGAGCTGGCTCTAGAGTCTTTAGAATAAATTACAATTTTATCGCCTTTATTTAAATTAAAGTCGATCTTGTCAAACAAGGTTTCTCCTTCAAGATCAAACGCTAATTTATCAACATTTAATATTTGATCTCCTGCTTCGCGATCACGCTCAAAAATAATGGCTGGATAACGTCTGCTCGATGGACGAATGTCTGTCACATCTAATTTATCAATCATTTTTTTTCGGCTTGTGGCTTGTTTAGATTTGGCAACATTGGCAGAAAAACGTCGTATAAATTCTTCTAATTCTTTCTTTTTATCTTCTGATTTTTTATTCTGTTGTGCGCGTTGTCTTGCAGCAAGCTGAGACGACTCATACCAGAATGTATAGTTTCCTGAAAAATGATTGATTTTGTTGAAATCAATATCCGAAATATGAGTACAAACGGCATCCAAAAAGTGACGGTCATGCGACACTACAATCACACAGTTATCATAGTTTGCTAGAAAATGCTCTAGCCAAGAAATGGTTTCATAATCCAAATCATTAGTAGGTTCATCCATAATCAATACATCAGGATTACCAAAAAGCGCTTGCGCTAATAAAACTCGTACTTTTTGCTTTCCATCCAAATCTTTCATCAATGTGTAGTGGTGTTCTTCTTTGATCCCTAAGTTAGAGAGCATTGAGGCTGCATCACTATCGGCATTCCAGCCATTCATTTCTTCAAACTTTACTTGAAGTTCTCCAATACGGTCCGCATTTTCATCTGAATAATCATTATATAATGCATCTATTTCAGTTTTTATTTTAAACAGGGGTTTGTTACCAATAATCACGGTTTCTAAAACGGTATGCTCATCATAAAGATTGTGGTTTTGTTCTAGTACCGACATACGTTTTCCTGTCTCAAGACTTACGTGTCCAGATGTAGGTTCTTGTACACCAGCAATGATTTTTAGAAATGTAGATTTCCCTGCACCATTGGCACCGATAATTCCATAGCAATTCCCTGTGTTGAATGAAGTATTAACTTCATCAAAAAGAATACGTTTTCCAAATTGTACTGATAAGTTTGAAACTGATAACATGCTTAAAATAATTTTTGCAAAAGTAAAAAAATGAATCCATCAATCAAATTAAACCGTAACGTAATTTAACAACGCCTTAACAAGAATAAATCCTTTCATAGCTTACTTTTGATGAGCTAGGTATAATATTCGACAGATTTTTATAAAAATGAAACCTTTTCTCTTCCTTTTTGGACTTTTATTCGTGGTGAGCTGTCAAGACAGTCACAAAGCGTCTACTGCTGTTTTTATTGGAGGTGACATCATTAATCCAAGTAATAATTATGTGGTCTTATACGATACACGAGAACGTATAGATACCTTATATCTAAATGCTGATAATCGGTTTTCTCATCGGTTTTCAGATTTCAAGCCAGGAATTCATTCTTTTGTTCATGGCGGAAAACACCAATCGATCTTACTTGAAGCGCAAGACAGTATTATGATGCACATTAATACACACGATTTTGACGAATCGATTGTTTTTAATGGGATTGGCGCTAAAAAAAATAACTACCTCATTAATTTATTGTTAAAATTAGAGAAAGAAGACAGTCAAACTAATGCCTTTTATGAGAAACCGCCGTTAGAATACCATCAGTACATCCAAGCATTAATTTCTAAAAACTCCTCTGAATTACAATTGTTTTTGAAAACAAACCCAAATTCTCTGCTTTTTAAAAAAGTTGCTATTGCCAGTATAAAATACCATTATTTTATGCGTAAAGAACTTTATCCTTATCGACATTTTGGAAAAAACAACCTGACTAATTTCAAGAAACTTCCTCCAGACTTCTATGTATTTAGAAAAGAAATTGTTTATAATGATATTGATTTGAAGGATTTCTATCCCTACTATAATTATTTATTTCCTCATATTAATAATCTTGCTTTAGAACAGCTGATCCTAACAAATGAAGGATTCAGCTTAGATGATCATAAATTAGACTACACAGTTCGTAAACTAGAGCTCATTGATAGTTTAGTGACGAATAGGATGATTAAAAATAATTTATTAAAATACACGACCAGAAATTTTATTTCAAACTCAACGTCTATTGATCAGAGTTATATATTATACCAATCCTTTTTAGATAAAAGTGATAATGTTAAGGATAAAAAATATATCAAAAACTTATTTAAAAATGCACAAGGACTACAACCCGGTTTTCAACTCCCTCCAATTGAGGTGATCAATAATAAAAATGAAACCTTAAATATCAACACAATATTTAATAAAACGAGTGTGATTTATTTTTGGGATAATGCGAGTCGATATCATTTTGAAAACAGTCATATTAAGGTGAAAACCTTACAGAAAATGTACCCAAATATAGATTTTATAGCGATTAATATAAACGCTATGCACACGAATGTTTGGAAAAATATGATCTACGCAAATCGTTTTAAAATTGACAATGAATATCGTTTTTCTGATCCGTCATTCGCTAAAAAACGTCTGGCAATTAACTACATCAAAAAAATATTAATTGTAGATAAAGAGGGGGTTATTCTCAATTCTACAGTTGATTTATTTGCACCTGAATTCATGAAACTTCTCAAGTTTTACGATTAAAAAAAGCTGAAGTTTCCTTCAGCTTTGAATTTTATTATAAAAATTAATTTCTTAATTTCCTTTTTTATAGTCTTCTAAAAATTTAGCTAAACCACTATCTGTTAGTGGGTGACGCAACAAACCTTCGATAGAACTTAATGGGCCTGTCATAACATCTGCACCTAATTTTGCACAATCAATCACATGCATGGTGTGACGCACAGAAGCAGCTAAAATTTCGGTACCAAAGCCATAATTATCATAAATCAAACGAATCTCAGCAATTAGGTTTAGTCCATCTGTAGAAATATCATCTAATCGTCCAATAAATGGAGACACATAGGTCGCCCCCGCTTTGGCAGCTAATAAGGCTTGTCCAGCAGAAAAAACTAAAGTTACGTTAGTTCTAATTCCCTTGTCACTAAAATATTTACAGGCCTTTACACCATCTTTAATCATTGGAAGTTTCACCACAATTTGTGGGTGTAAAGCAGCTAAAGCTTCACCTTCTTTAACCATTCCTTCAAAATCAGTTGAAATAACTTCCGCAGACACATCACCATCAACGATTTCACAAATGGCCTTATAATGATTCAAAATGTGTTCTGAACCAGTGATTCCTTCTTTAGCCATTAATGAAGGATTGGTCGTTACACCATCAAGAACACCGAGGTCTTGGGCTTCTTTGATCTGACTTAAATTTGCAGTATCAACAAAAAATTTCATAATTTCTTTTGGTTTTAATTAATGAATACAAAATTAGCATATTATAACAGTTAAACAACTGATATGACAATAAGTTATTAAATATTATAAAATCGACTTAAGATTTTTTCATACCACAAATCTGGAAGGATTCGTTTTAAGACTACAGAAAACTTTTGTAGAAAAGCCCCTACTTTATAATGAATTTTTGGATTTTTGGAAGTGATTATTTTATGAACGACTTCTGCCATTAATAAGGGGTTTTTACCAGAATCTACATGTGAATCCATCATATCTAAAGTGGCTCTGTAGGACTTTTCATAAGGAGAATTTTCTAATACAGGGGCATGATAACGACCTGCAGCGATATTAGTGGCGAAATCACCTGGAGCAATGTTACTCATTTTTATATTAAACGATTTAAGCTCCATACGGTAAGACTCCGTTATCAATTCCAAAGCGCCCTTACTAGCACTATATATGCCTCTAAAAGGTAATCCCATATACCCTGCAATTGAAGTAATGTTCAAAATTAATCCTGAATGTTGCAAACGCATTGAAGGCAGTACGGCATTTATCATATTGATTGGCCCAAATAAATTGGTTTCAAAATTACGCTTCATTTCATTCGTAGGAATCTCTTCGAGTGGTCCTGTAATTCCAACGCCTGCATTATTGATCAATACATCAATGCGCCCTGTTTTCGAAATAAGCTCAGATACACAGGATTGGATGGAATCATGCTGAGTGACATCGAGTTTTATAAGTGGAAACGTAGACTCTGAATAATTCTCTGGATATCGACTTGTACCATAAACGGAAAACCCTTTGTCGGTAAGGTATTCTCCAATTGATTTTCCAATTCCTGAAGATCCGCCTGTAATTAAAACAACTTTTGCCATTGAATTTGATTTATATGCAGCTAAAGGTAGGAAGATTTAAGGAAACTATCGGGTACAAAAAATGGCAAGCTACCTACATCACACTGCTACAACCATTTACCTTTGCTGCGTTCCCGCCCTGGAGGATTCAACAGGAGCTAGTTGTGTAGGACTTGCCGCTGCAAAGATACAAAGTTTATATATTCACACAATGATTTTTTTAACTGAATATAAATAAATAAATTGCTAAAAATTAAATCTCACTATGCATTCCTACAAACTATTGACATTCATTGGGCTTAACCTTCTATTATTCGCCTGTGGAAATAACATTAGCTCAAAAAAATCAAACTTTCTTATCCAGATCAACAGTGATACGAATATTATTTCAAATGCAGAATCTCTTACTGTGGAACTCCTCAATCCAAAACAGATTGCTTTTGACTCTGTTCAATTAACGTTGGATAATAAAAAAATTTCGTCCTCGGTTGAGTTAGAAATGATGCCTTTAGGGGAAAAACTCATAAAAGCAAAGATTTTTTATGATTCTAAATTTGAAGTTGCCTTAAAAAAAGTCATTGTGGTCAATGCTTTGCCGCCTAAATTATATACCTATGAAATTGTAAATACCTATCCTCACGATATGACATCGTATACACAAGGTCTTGAATTTTACAAAGGTGGACTTTATGAAAGTACAGGACAATATGGCGAATCTAAACTTCGAAAACTAGATTATAAAAATGGAACAATTCTTAAAACTATTAATTTAAATAAAGCGTATTTTGGAGAAGGCTTATCCGTTTTAAATGATAAAATTTATCAATTGACTTGGAGAGAAGGCCGGGGCTTGATTTATGATGTTACTAATTTTGAACAGATCGAAACCTTCAATTATGGACAAAGTAAAGAAGGATGGGGCTTGTGTAATGATGGAGAAAAATTTTACAAATCTGATGGTACTGAATATTTATGGGTTTTAAATCCAACCACACTTGCTGAAGAGACTTATGTTCAAGCCTATACCAATAAAGGAAAATTGACCAATTTGAATGAACTGGAATGGGTCGACGGAAAAATTTATGCAAATCGCTATCAAAAAAATGGCGTCGCTATCATCAATCCACAAAATGGTGCAATTGAAGCTGTTATTGATTTTAAAGCCTTAAAAAAGAAAGTGACCAAACACCAAGGATTGGATGTCCTCAATGGGATGGCTTATAATCCTGAAACAGAAACTTTATTTCTCACAGGAAAACGTTGGGATAAATTATTTGAGGTTAAAATTATAAAAAATTAATGACCGTATTTGAATTGACTCATACCGTTATTTCTGAGGATTTAGACGATTTAATGCATGTGAATAATGTGCGTTACGTGCAATGGGTTCAAGATATTGCGATGGCACATTGGGAAGCGGCCACTACTCCACTTCAACAACACGATAATATCTGGGTCCTAGTGAGTCATCACATCGATTATAAAGCTGCTGCCAAACTCAACGATGAAATTCACCTCAAAACCTATGTCACACGCTCGGAAGGTGTCACTTCTACGCGCCTCGTAGAAATATACCTTAAAGGCACCAAAAGATTGATTGTCAAGTCTGAAACCAAATGGTGTTTATTAGATGCACTCACCAAAAAACCTAAACGAATCACTGCTGAGATTGTTGACGTATTTCGTTAATTTTAGTATAAATATGTGTTAATAAGCTCTTGATCCCTATAATTTAATCATTTGGATTTTTTATTTTGGAAATAATAACAGTTTATGGATCTAATGTTCAAACTTAGTAAAGACTATTTGAAATTTATTAATGAATAAAATTAAGACCTACATACTATTCATTTAATTCAAAAGTTATATTTTTACCAAAACAGTACACTTTATGATTCGCTCCATTTATTTTATAATAAGTTTATTCACCCTCATTTTTTGGAGTTCTTGTCGCCAAGATTTTGAATTTACTCCTACTACAGGTACGCTTAGTTTTTCAAAAGACACGGTCTATTTAGATACTGTTTTTTCAAATATTGGCTCTAGCACTTACACACTTAAAGTCTATAACAATAGTGATGATGATATTCTGATCCCGTCTTTAAAATTAAGCAATGGACAAACGTCCAATTACCGTATGAATGTTGATGGCATGACAGGTGTTGGAACCCTCATTGGAAAAGAATTTGAAAATGTAGAGTTGTTGGCCAAAGATAGTATGTTTGTGTTTATTGAAACCACTATAGATATTCAACCTTTGGTTGCTACTGAAATACAGTTTTTATATACTGATGCTATTGAATTTGGAAGCGGGGCTGATACTCAAAAAGTAGAACTGGTAACTCTAGTGAAAGACGCCGTATTTCTCTATCCAGATAAAGATGCACAAGGCGTTATCGAAACACTTAGGTTTGATGTCGATGGTGATGGCGTAGAGGATAAAACCAACGTACAAGGTCGGTTTTTAGAAGATTCTGAATTAACATTCACCAATGATAAACCCTATGTAATTTACGGGTATACGGCTGTGGAATCTGGAAAAACACTTACTATAAACCCGGGGGCACGTATCCATTTTCATGCCAATTCGGGGCTTTTGATTACCAATAATGCATCCTTACATATTGACGGATTACCAAGTTTAGATGCCGAGCTTTTAGAAAATGAAGTCATTATTGCGGGCGACAGACTGGAGCCCATTTATGAAGATATTCCTGGCCAATGGCAGACCATATGGTTATTAGACGGAAGTACTAATAATAAAATCAACCATGCAACCATTAAAAATGCAACAGTTGGTATTGTTAGTGATGGCAATCAGGACGATCCGACAAAATTAGTAATTACTAATTCACAGATTTATAATTCTAGTAATTTTGGGATTTTAGGAAGAGGTTCTTCTATAAGTGCAGAAAACATTGTGCTCAATAACAGCGGAGTATCATCTTTTGCAGGTACCTTTGGCGGAAACTATAATTTCACCCATTCAACTATTGCCAACTACTGGTCCAGTAGTTTTAGACAATTCCCTGCCCTATTACTCAATAATTTTATTGTGGATACAGAAAATACAGTATTTACTAATCCTTTAGAATCTGCAAATTTCACCAACTGTATTATTTATGGTAATGACAATCCAGAACTCTTATTAGAAAAAGAACCCTCTGAAGTTTTTAATTTTAAATTCTCCAATAGCCTAATCTATTTTGATGATCCAACCAGTTTTTATTCCGAAGATCAATATGATTTTACAAATACGGAATACTATGAAAATGTGCGTTTTAATATGGATCCCTTGTTCTTAGATCCTGCTCTGAATCAATTTAATATTCCATTAGAGTCACCTGCCAAAGGTGCTGGAGTTATATTTGGAAACTTAAACGTAGATATTACAAACACACCACGTACCTCTCCACCTGACTTAGGCGCCTATAATGCGATTGAATTTGAGGAATAATAAATCCGATATTTACCAAATTCTTAGCCTTGGACACTTATATATTCTCTTACAAGGGTACTTTGTTATATAATTGCCACAGAAGAGAAAAAATCACCAAATAGAGTTATTTTATTTCAATATCCGACTTCTGTTTCAGGGCTTATAATTATTTACCAATACAGAAATTCGCAAAGATATTACCTAGTAAATCATCAGACGTAATTTCGCCAGTAATCTCTCCAAAATGATATAAAGCTTGTCGGATATCAATTGCTAATAAATCTCCAGAAAGTCTAGCGTCCATGCCTTGTTTTACTTTTTGAACATCAGCGAGTGCTTTTAAAAGCGAATCGTAATGTCTTGAGTTTGTAATAATGGTATCATTGTTGCGTAAGGCACCTGTGTTTACAAATTCTAAAAGTTTTGTTTTTAAAGTATCTATACCTAATCCACTTTTTGCACATGTATAAAGCGTATGTGGATATACAAATGAGTTTTCTATAAACGCTTTATCGGCATGATCCATTTTATTGGCTACAACAATTAGTTTTTTGTCGGGATATTGTTCTTGAATTTTTCGAATATCGGAGTTGAAATCCAAAACAGTTTCAGTTGAAACTTTAGACGCATCTAATAAATATAACGCCACTTGAGATTGCGTAATTTTTTCAAATGTTTTTTTGATACCTATACTTTCAATGGTATCATTTGTGGTTCGAATACCCGCTGTGTCAATAAATCGAAACTTAATCCCTTCAATAGTAATTTCATCTTCAATCGCATCACGAGTGGTTCCCGCAATGTTACTTACAATGGCTTTGTCTTCATTTAAAAGCGCATTTAACAACGTTGATTTCCCAACATTTGGCGCACCAATAATCGAAATTGGAATGCCATTTTTGATGACATTTCCGGTAGAAAAGGAATCAATTAAATGTTTTAGAACGGTAATAATACGTTCAATTAAATCTTCGAATTGCTTGCGGTCTGCAAATTCTACATCTTCTTCTGAAAAATCAAGTTCTAATTCAATCAATGACGCAAAATTAAGCAGTTCATCACGCAAAACTTTGATCTCATTACTGAAACCTCCACGCATTTGCTGCATCGCGATTTGATGAGAAGCTTTATTATCACTCGCTATTAGATCTGCCACAGCTTCGGCCTGACTTAAATCGAGTTTAGCATTCAGAAACGCACGGAGTGTAAATTCTCCAGGGTTCGCAATTCGAGCGCCGTTGCGAACAAACAATTGAATAATTTCTTGTTGTATATATGAACTACCATGACATGAAATTTCAATCACATCTTCGCCTGTGTAAGATTTTGGGTTTTTAAAAACAGACACCAAAACTTCATCTAATGGTCTTGAATCTTCTATAATATGCCCTAAATGAACGGTATGGGTCTTTTGAGTTGCCAGTTTTTTGGCATGTATTGATTTAAAAACCGAATCGACCATATCTATTGCATCAGGTCCTGAAAGTCTAATAATAGCAATCGCACCTGCTCCAGACGGAGTTGCTAATGCGATAATGGTGTCGTTATGATACACTGAATTTGTTTTTTACAAAAGTATTAATATTACTTCAAATGTGATAAGTAATAAATTTAATTTATTTTTGCTGAAATTAAATTATTTACGGATGAAAATTCAAATCATTTCTATAATTAGTATTGTACTGTTTTTTAGCTGCAAACCTTCTACTCCACTACAGGAAAGCAACTATACAGTTAATGTAAAGGCTGAAGGCGTTTATAATGGACTAAGAGGTTATTTGGTAAAACTTGACCGAGTAAATTCTAGAGTTTTAACAGATACTGCTATTGTTTATAATGGGGCATTTACGTTTAAAGGGAAGAGCAATGGGACCGAAATGCGTGGTTTGATTATTGATGGTCTAAACGGACAAGTCCCTTTTGTTCTTGAACCTGGAGAAATTGAAATAGAAGTTTTTAAAGACAGTCTTAATACATCAACCATAAGCGGCACTAAAAATAATAGTGTTTTTAATGCTTATAAACGACTAACACTACAAAAACAGGATGATATAAAGGCTATAAGAGTTGCAATTTATGATGCTAAAGGCAATCCGGCACTTATAAAGTCACTTCAGCAGAAAGGAGATTCTTTACGAAAAGATTTCAAACTCTATGGGTTCAAATTTATTGAGAACCATTCCAATGCAGAGTTCTCATTACTGATGTTAAATGAGCTTACTAGACGAAACAATTTTGATTATGAATTAGCTACCGAAGCTTTTGAAAGTATCGATGCAGCGCTTAAAACTAAAAACAAAACAAATCAAGATATTTCATATAAAATTGGGCAAAAACTCCAAAACAACCCGAACAAAAATAAGATTACGATTGGCGTAAAAGCTCCTGATTTTTCCGCCCCTAATCCCGAAGGAAAAGTCATTACGTTAAGTGAGATAAAAGGAAAAGTGATCATAGTTGATTTTTGGGCGTCTTGGTGCAAACCATGCCGAATGGAAAATCCTAACTTAGTTAAACTTTATGACACATATCATTCTAAAGGCTTAGAAATAATTAGCGTATCTCTAGACGGTGAAACACAGAAAGAAGCTTGGATTAAGGCCATTGAAAAAGATCAATTGAATTGGTTTAATGTATCTAATTTAAAATCTTGGCAAGACCCTATTGCTAGAACTTATGGAATAAATTCTATTCCCGCTACGTTTATTTTGGACGAAACTGGAACGGTTATCGCAGAACGCTTGCGAGGCGCAGAATTAGAAGTTAAAATTAAAGCCTTATTGGATTAAATAAGGAGGGTTAGATTTTATTGTTTTTATGCATCACAAACAATAATACAATTGGGATTGCAAGAATAATTACCATCCATAAATGTGATTCTAAAACTTGGGGCGCTATCAATAAAGTTAAAACATAACCTCCAATAGCCCCTCCAAAATGAGCATCATGGCCAATGTTATCTACACGTGATTTCATTCCGTATATTGAATACAACATATAGCCTACACCTATAATATATGAAGGAATTGGGATGGGAATAAAATAGATATACAATTCCATACCTGGATACAATAAAATAGCGGCATATAAAATTCCCGTAACTGCTCCACTTGCGCCTACAGCGGAGTAGTACGATTCATTTTTATGGAAGTAATAAGATAGTAAATTGCCAAAAATTAAACTTCCAAAATAAATTAAAAAGAAATATAAAGGCCCAACACTATTAATAACATTGTCTGCAAAAAAATAGAGCGTGATCATATTAAATAATAAATGTTGTAAGTCAACATGTAAAAACCCTGAAACGAGAATTCGAAGCTTTTCGCCACGATTAATTCCACCGACATTAAACGTATACGTTTCAAAAAAAGAACGGTCTTGAAAGCCTTTAAAAGAACAAAGCGCGTTAATTGCGATAATAATCAGGGTATAAATACTAATGTCCATAGGGGATATATTAAATAAACTATATATTTGCGATTGTAAATTTAATCTTTTTAAATGCAATTACTAGCGTACCTTTTAATTTACCCTATTTTATGGTTTGTTTCCATACTTCCGTTTCGTTTGTTGTATGCGGTTTCTGATGTTTTATATGTTTTAATTTATCATGTTTTTGGCTACAGAAAAGAGGTTGTTACTGAAAATCTAAAGCTTGTATTTCCCGAAAAATCAGATCTTGAAATTAAGACGATTCGCAGGAAATTCTATCACCACCTATGTGATATGATTTTAGAGTCTATAAAATCAATGAATATCTCTTTGGAGTCCATGCAAAAACGATATATGTTTAAAAATCTTGATATTATTAAAGATTTTGAAAAGCAAAATAAGAGTATTGTTTTAATGTGTGCACATTATGGGAGTTGGGAATGGATTTTTATACTTCAAACCTACACGAGTCACCGTGGTTATGCGATATATAAAAGGCTTCAAAATAAATATTTTGATCGTTTAGTTAAATCTATAAGAGCACGTTATAATAGTTATTTGATTACCACTAAAGAAACATTTACAGTCCTTGACGAGGCCAAAAAAAATGGCATTCTATCTATGAATGGATTTGCTTCAGACCAATCGCCTAAAAAAGACAAAGCACGACACTGGAATGCATTTATGGGCATTAATGTTCCTGTACATACAGGTGCGGAAGCTCTTGCAAAACAATTAGATATGCCCGTAGTCTTTTTTGCTGTTAATCGTAAAAGAAGAGGCTACTATGAAGCAACGTTTCAAACTTTAGCTGAAAATCCAAATGACTTTAAAGACTATGAAATTACGGATTCATTTTTGAAACTAGTTGAAAATCAAATTTGTGAAGCCCCCGAATATTACCTTTGGACGCATAAGCGTTGGAAACACAGAGAAAAGTCATTGTAATACTTTTCTGAAAAGTCACCCAGCTGTAGCTTTTAAAAATAAAGTTATATATTTGTCTTGATTATCCCAAATCC
>Ga0102816_1000059_pt1 | contig 49882 bp, 36 predicted proteins | sample ColrivemetaGS545_FD_84509 | JGI IMG/M metagenome (GOLD analysis project Ga0102816, IMG submission 84509) | Estuarine microbial communities from the Columbia River estuary - Flood tide non-ETM metaG S.545 | ecosystem: Environmental > Aquatic > Marine > Intertidal zone > Estuary | place: USA...
ATAAGAACTTTTCTAATCAACTACCGTTTTTTAGCGGCTGCAAACATACAACCTTTTTTAACTTTAATACACTACTCTTTTAACCTTTTTTTTGTTTATTTTTTTTTGAACTTTTAGCCACTGGAATACAAGGGGTTAGAAATTATAAAAATTAAAAGAGTCTTAGCATTTGACGCTAAGACTCTTTTAAAACAATACTAAATATAATTATTTAACTAAAATTCTTTTCACTATTCTACGAATACCATCTGAAACATTTAAAAAATATAGTCCATTAGATACGTTATTTAACTCCACGGGGACTAAACTTCGTGACGCATTAGTGAATAGTTTTTTGTAGATAACTCTACCGTGAAGGTCAAAAACTGAAACCGACAGCTCTGTAGCAAACCCATCAGTAAGTTTTATATCAAACTGCCCATTAGATGGATTAGGTACTACTTCAAAACTATCTATTGATCGTTTGGTTAGATCAAGAGAGGAGTCTATTGAAAAGTTGGCGTCAGAAATATCATAAAATATGTTATCTGCTGCTTCAACCATTACTCTAGCTGATGTTGTAAGGATATTAGGAATCATAATAGCCTCGGAACCATCATTTGGAGTATTACTAGATAATAGTATGGGATAAGTCATCCCTCCATCTGTAGATAGTTTGATATTTACAGTTTGACAATTAATAGTTGTATTATCAGTTTGCCCAACATCCCAGGAAATCATTTCTGTTGATCCTACATTCCAAATCACATCTGTATTAGGAGTGAGTATCACAAAGGGGTCAGAATCTTCTACAGATATATCCATTAAATCAGTACTTGTTTGTCCTATTCCGTTTGCAAAACCACTTCCGTTATCTCTTACTATAAATGAAAAACTCATCTGACGTGACACGGATGGCGTAACTTCCCAAGTAGGCGTAAGATCATTACTAATCACATTACTAATTTGTGGCATCCATCTGTTTAAGGATGTTGAAGGGAATCTTGATCTATATAAAGGACCAACTGCCCAAGTAGATTGCGGACTCCCCGTTCCTCCTCCAGCATTCTCAGGATCATTTTGAGACCAGTTATATGTTAAGGTTGATAAGCCATCTGGATCTGAAGCAGACGCTTTAAGTACAAAAGGGGTAGAAATCGGAATTGTATAGTCCGAACCTGCATTAGCTACAGGAGGTTGGTTTGTTAAGGTTGTTTCTTGTGCGCAGGCACTACTTGTACCCGTCTGCACATTGTCTTGGATATCTCTTACATTAACATAATTAAAATGAGCATCACTGTTATTTTGTACGTTCGTAGGACAAATACCTGCATATCCCATGATCGAACTGCCTGATGCTGGTTCGACTTCGGTTGCTCCGCTGCCAGATCGAGAACACGTATTCATTGTATGAAATCCACCAAATTGGTGTCCGATTTCATGAGCGACAAAATCAATATCGAAAGGGTCACCTGTAGGGTTTGGAAGTCCCGTAAACGCACTTCCTTTTTGACCTGTTTGACAGACACAACCAATACAACCTGCATTACCACCACCCGAAGTATTAAAATTATGACCTATATCATAGTTTGCATCTCCAATGACATCATCAAGTACGCTTTGGGTGGTAGAATTGTATTCATTATCCCAAGGATCGGATGATGGACTCAGATAAATAATTTTATTAGTATCTGGCACAAGTTGCATCGTTATAGCTAAATCTCTTTCATATACTTCATTTACGCGATTCATTGTAACAACCATTTGTGCTAAAACATTGGTTTTTTGCATCGCTTTAGTACCCGAGCCTGAAAAAAGAGCGCTGTATTCTCCAGCTGTGGATAATGCCAAACGGTAGGTTCTTAACTTCTGATCATTACCGTCTGCTCTATCAGATTCATTATTTCCTAAAGATGTTAGATTGACATCCATATCAGTTAAGCATTCAAAATTTCCATAGTCAGCATCTAATGATGCTTTATCATAAATAATATAGTTTTCACGGTCTATTGTATAGGGATCAATATAAGCAGCGCCTTTAACACCAGAAAGTTTCATGGTGTGTAGCCCAAATTGAGTGATACTAAAACGCATAGTTGCTGTAGGGTCATCAATTCCAATTGCTTTATATGTTTTAATTTCTGGATACTTCGCTGCAAGTAGTGGATGCATTATTGAAGATTCTGTAATACTGAAGCGTTGAAATGCTCCGTCAGAATTAGGAAATTCTATAACCACAGAAGAATGAGTTATACCCGAATTCATTAAGGGAGCTGTAGCAATAACTTCCTTAAATTTATCCATATCCAAATGAAATACTTTAAATGCATTTGGTATCGAAACTCTTTGAAGTGTTTCTAGTTCGGTAAATTTAGAAGGAGATGATTTTTCCCAATATTGATTTTGAGAAAATACAGCTACACCACAAAATACAAATAGCATTAATAATACTTTTTTTAAGTCATACTTTTTCATAATGGTAGGGTTTTGGAGTTTAAATGTTTTTTAGTGTTGAATCATATCTTGGTTAATTGAATAATTGGTTTAGGAAGAGTTTTTTGAGGTGCTTGTTTTTGTACATATTCGAACAGTAGTTCCGCAATATTGAATCGCAGGTATTGCACTTTTTGTTTTCAGAAATTCAACAATTGTATTTGACTTAGTAAAAGAAATTGCTCTAAAATAAACACCAGAAAACAGGACATAAAGAAGTAATACGTCTAAATAAAATATAGAAAGGGTATGGGTAATAAAATTTGAAGTAATTCTATGTTGAGATGATAGCTCTACTTCATTGTGAATTTGCCAAAAGTTATTTTTTTGGAACAAAATTCTCACCCAACATAATACTAAAATCAAAAACACCAGTTTTAGTGTTATTAAATTCATGATTAAGGCAGATATTTGAGATAACTACCTCAAAACTAAACAATTTTATGATAAAAACAATAAAATAAATTAAAAAAATTAAATGTTATTGTCAGAATAAAAAGGACACCTTATATTTGTCTCTTATTATATAATGAATTATGATTCACATTACATTACCGGATGGGAGTATAAGGTCTTTTGAAGAAAACCTTACTGTATTAGATGTCGCTAAAGATATTAGCGAAGGGTTTGCTCGAAATGTTATTTCGGCGAAGTTCAACGACACAACTGTTGAAACCTCTACCCTTTTAACTTCCGATGGTAATCTCACCTTATATACATGGAGAGATGATGCAGGTAAAAAAGCTTTTTGGCATTCGTCAGCTCACATACTTGCACAGGCTTTAGAGGAGTTATATCCAGGGGTTAAACTTTCTATTGGTCCAGCGATTGACAATGGGTTTTATTATGATGTCGATTTAGGCGATCAGGTTATTTCAGAAAAAGATTTTAAAAGCATCGAGGATAAGATGATTGAAATTGCACGTGGAAAACATGAGTTTTCTATAAAACCAGTTTCAAAGGCAGACGCGCTTTCAAAATATAAAAATGAAAACAATGCTTATAAGGTTGAATTAATTGAAAACCTTACGGATGGTGAAATTACATTTTGCGACCATTCATCTTTTACGGATTTATGTCGTGGTGGTCACATTCCAAATACAGGAATTGTTAAAGCAGTTAAGATTTTAAGTGTTGCTGGTGCCTACTGGCGTGGCGATGAAAACAATACACAACTGACGCGGGTTTATGGAATTTCATTTCCTAAACAGAAAGAACTCACAGAATACTTAGTGCTTTTAGAAGAGGCAAAGAAAAGAGACCATAGAAAACTTGGGAAACAGCTAGAGCTTTTTACTTTCTCTAAAAAAGTAGGACAAGGCTTGCCGTTATGGCTGCCAAAAGGGGCTGCGTTGCGTTCTCGCTTAGAAGATTTTCTAAAGAAAGCACAACAAAAAGCAGGTTATGAAATGGTTATTACTCCACATATAGGTCAAAAAGAGTTGTATGTTACATCTGGACATTATGAAAAGTATGGTGCAGATAGCTTTCAAAGTATTCAAACACCAAAAGATGGCGAGGAATTTTTACTAAAACCAATGAATTGCCCGCACCATTGTGAGATTTATAACGCCAAACCATTTAGTTATAAAGAATTACCAAAACGATACGCTGAATTTGGAACAGTATATCGATACGAGCAAAGTGGCGAATTACACGGTCTAACACGAGTTCGTGGTTTTACGCAAGATGATGCGCATATATTTTGTATGCCAGATCAATTACATGAAGAATTTCAAAATGTGATTGATTTAGTGCTTTATGTTTTTGGTTCTCTTGGCTTTGAAAATTTCTCAACGCAAGTTTCAGTACGTGATCCCGAAAAATTAGAGAAGTATATAGGAGATTCTGACGTTTGGGACAAAGCCGAACAAGCTATTATTAATGCTGCAGAAGCCAAAGGATTAGATTATATTATAGAAACTGGTGAAGCTGCCTTTTATGGTCCTAAATTAGATTTTATGGTTAAAGATGCGCTTGGTCGCCAATGGCAGCTCGGTACTATCCAGGTAGATTACAACTTACCGGAACGCTTTGATTTAACGTATAAAGGATCTGATAATGAGCTACATAGACCAGTTATGATTCACCGTGCTCCCTTTGGAAGTATGGAACGATTTGTGGCTATATTATTAGAACATACAGGCGGTAATTTTCCACTTTGGTTAATGCCAGAACAAGTAATTATACTATCAATTAGCGAGAAATATGAAAAATACGCTCGAAAAGTTTTAAATTCGCTAGAAAATAACGAAATTCGCGCCCTCGTAGACAATAGAAATGAAACCATGGGTAAGAAAATTCGGGACGCAGAAATGCAAAAAGTTCCTTATATGATTATCGTTGGGGAACAGGAAGAGATCGACGGAACACTGAGTGTTAGAAAACACGGTGGAGATGATTTAGGCACGATTAGTGTGGCATCATTTACATCTATTATTGAAGAAGAAATTAAAAAAACATTAAAAGAATTTTAAGTTTAACTAAATATATAAAGCCATAGCAATACGTAGAAGAAGAGACAGAGGTCCTCTAAGAATCATTAAGGAAGATCAACACAAGATCAACAGAAAAATTACTGCACTAGAGTTAAGACTGGTTGGTGATAATGTTGAAGTTGGTGTATACAGCTTATCAAAAGCCCTAGCTATTGCTAGAGAGCAAGAGGTTGATTTAGTTGAGATTTCACCTAATGCTGTCCCACCTGTATGTAAGGTTATGGATTACAAGAAGTTTCTTTATGAACAAAAGAAGCGTGACAAAGCAATTAAATCAAAAGCTACGAAAGTAGTGGTTAAAGAGATTCGTTTTGGACCTCAAACTGATGATCATGATTATGCTTTTAAGAAAAAACACGCTGAAAAGTTCTTAAAGGAAGGTGCTAAATTGAAAGCCTTTGTGTTTTTCAAGGGGCGTTCAATCATTTACCAAGAGCAAGGTCAAATTTTATTATTGCGTTTAGCGCAAGATTTAGAAGACCTAGGAAAGGTAGAACAAATGCCAAAATTAGAAGGGAAACGAATGATTATGTTCATATCCCCAAAAAAAGTAAAATAAGCGAAGCAACTAAATAAAAGGAGAAAATGCCTAAAATGAAAACCAAGTCTAGTGCCAAGAAACGTTTTAAAGTAACGGGTACTGGGAAAATCAAAAGAAAGCATGCGTTCAAAAGCCACATTCTAACGAAGAAGTCTAAAAAACGTAAGCTTGCTCTGACGCACAGTACATTAGTACATGCGAATGATGAAGCAAACATTAAACAACAATTACGTTTAAAGTAAACGTTGTTTAGGTTAAAAATTATTTTTATAAACCATGGAGTATGGCCAATAAAAGTATTCAATAAAATTGAATCGCCTACTACAAAAACATTTAAGAAATGCCAAGATCAGTAAACTCAGTGGCCAAAAGAGCCCGCAGAAAAAAAGTATTAAAACAAGCTAAAGGATACTTTGGAAGACGTAAAAACGTATGGACAATTGCTAAAAACGCAGTTGATAAAGCCATGCTTTATGCTTACAGAGACCGTAGAAACAAGAAAAGAACATTCCGTGCTTTATGGATCATGCGTATCAACGCAGGAGCCAGAGCTCATGGATTATCATATTCACAATTTATTGGGAAACTCAAAACTAATAATATCGAATTAAACCGTAAGGTTTTAGCTGATTTAGCAATGAATAACCCAGAAGCTTTCAAAGCTATTGTAGACAAACTAAAGTAAGGCAAAAGCCTATTGTATCATATTCGCTTATATGTAAAAGCCTACTCAATTGAGTAGGCTTTTTTCATGCACTAATGTTTAATCTTTATTTGATTTATAAACATGTGGATTTTTAACGACTCCTTTTTTGAATATTTTCCTTAAGTTCATTCTTAAAAATGAATCTAATTTAAGAATGTGATTTCTAATTTTTTGTTTGGGACGTCCCCTAAAGGTGGTGACATGAAATCTATCTGTGTTTGACAATGGGGCGTCCGAGAAATAATAATTCGAAACACAATTACGCGAAGCATCCGCTATAACTGGACTTACAGAATGCCAGGATTTACCATGTGTTGCCATTACTACTAGCCGATTAAACTTCGAATATAAAATGATTGGATCTTGTTTTAATCCGTCTGGCCAAATCTCTAAATGACCACCGCTAGAATCTTCCCAATTAGGAGTGACATAAAACAATAAGTTCAAGACGCGCCAACTGTTCCTTTCATTATCATGAGAATTATCTAAGTGCGGATTCAAAAATTGAGATTGTTTCATAGAGGATAATCCGCCTGCATATAAATTTTCGTCGGGCTGAAGGTCGTTAATTTCACAAATATCTTTTATTAAATTCACAACCCGCTCATCTTGAAATGCATAAATTAATTCTTCTAAAACTGCTGCATATTGATTCATTTGAACTGCAATGAACTTATTTTCTCGAAGGCTTTTTTTGAGAACCATATCTTCGTGAGACGGAAACTGACTCTGAATATGAGTTGTTATTTCTTGTGGAAGTAAATCATCTATAAAGAAGAATCCAATTTTATTTTTAGATACTTCGTATTGGGTTTTAATACGGTCTTTTTCTTGAATAATTTTAGAAGCGATCAACTCTGCAAAATCTTTTCTATTGAGCGATGTAATTAAATTCATATTAAAAAAAATTAATCTTGAAGTTTAAAGACTTGCTGAAGTAAAGTCGTCGTTCGTGAGGATAGCTTTGTACGGATTTCTTCTTCCTCTATGGCAATCATTTTATAAACCCCTTTCAGCGCTTCTGTAGTCACGTAGTCTGTAAGGTCTGCGTTTACTGATTTTGTAAATGGAATGGTATTGTATTTATTAATTAAATTGGCCCATATTTTATCTGCACCAACTTTAGAAAATGATTGTTTTATTACGGGGTTAAATTTTTGATATAAGGCTGTTTCGGTTTTAGTCGTTAGATATTCGGTGGCAGCCGAGTTGTTTCCTAATAAAATGGTTTTAGCATCGTCAAATTTTATGTCCTTTACTGCTGAAATAAACACCGGAGTTGCTTCATTTACAGCGTTTTCTGCCGCACGATTAAGGGCTTTTAAGCCTTCATCAGCTAAGCTACTTAATCCTATTTTTCTGAGTGCTTTATCCACTTTTCTTAAGTCTTCAGGAAGTCCTATTCTAACAAGTTCGTTTTTAAAAAACCCGTCTTTTTGAGTGAGCTTACTGACTTGTTTATCGATACCAGTAGTTAATGCCTCGCGAAGCCCAGACGCTATATCAACAGTGGGAGTTTGTTGCACTTGAGGAAGGTTTTTAACCACTTGTTGTAGCTGAGCACAAGAAACTAATGGAAATACTAAAAGAAAGATTGAGAGTTTACGGAACATAGGTTTAGATTTTGAGGTTTATATAAGTAGCTAAGTCTTTTGTTTTTTCTTTCGAGCGGCAGGGAATAATACATTATTTAAAATCAATCGATACCCTGGTGAGGTTGGATGCAAGTCTAATTCTGTTTTGGGATCCCCTACTCTATGCGTATAATCCTCTGGATCGTGACCTCCATAAAACGTGAAAAATCCTTGCCCTTTAACCCCATGGATATAACGCGCTTCGCCGTTGGATTTATTTTCGCCCATAACGAGCACACTAGGTTTAATTTGATCCCTTGAATACGAGGTTGTTTGTCCCATAAATCCTTTCACGAGCGCCGTGTGGTTTTGATTGAGCATTGTAGGAATAGGGTCCCATTTTGCAGAAAATTCCATAAGTGTAAAATAGTCTAACTCTTTTGGGATTTTACGTTTTTGAGTCATATCTATACTAGAGAACTCATATACTTTTGGGTTGCGTTCCACAATAAAATCTTTAAAAGCAAAGGTTTTAGAATATTCTAACTGGGATTGATAATTGGGTGTACTACCATCGCCATCAAACATGGGTTCACAAATATCAAGGGATTGAGCTGCTAAAGCAATATCGAAACTATCGGTAGCACTACACATTGCAAACATAAAACCACCACCCAAAACATATTCTCTTATTTTTTGAGCAACTGCTAACTTTTGCTCAGAGACCTTAGTGTACCCTAAACTAGCGGCGAGAATTTCTGCATTTTGTTGCTGTTCTATGTACCAAGCTGCATTTCTGTAAGCTCTGTAAAATTTTCCATATTGCCCTGTAAAATCTTCATGATGGAGGTGTAACCAGTCATATAGTAATAGCGCATCACTTAAAACTTCTGTGTCGTAAATAGTTTCGTAAGGTATTTCAGCGTAGGTCAAAACCATCGTTACAGCATCATCCCAAGGTTGTTTGCCGCTAGGAGAGTAGACGGCAATTTTTGGTGCTTTCTCAAGAACTACAGCGTCCATATTTTTACTCGGACTGTTAATCTCTTGCAGAATGGCTTCAGCTTCAGCATCACTAATTAATTCGTAAGAAACCCCCCGGATAAGGCATTCTTTTTCAATCACATTTATATGAGGCAACAAGAATGAACCACCTCTATAATTGAGAAGCCATTTGACATTTTCTTGTTTATTTAAAGTCCAATAAGTAATACCATACGCTTTCAAATGGTTTTTCTGACTCTCGGCATCCATAGGTATTAAAATATAGGAGGCAGAAGACTGAAAAGATATGACTAGAAAGAGGCTAAGTAGAAATGTTTTCATTCCTTAAATATACTCAAAAAATTTACTAATCGAGGATTAATAGGGCGTATCATCATCAGAATCACCAAATGCGTCATTTGGATCGACTCTAAAATTCTCCTGTTTGAAGGTATCATCATTGGCTGCCGCATTCATTTTTGAGTGGAATTCGGTATCAAATGGTGAATCAAAATCATCAAGATTATCAAATTTACCTAAGTGACCAATAAACTTTAAACGGATATTTTCAAGACCCCCATTACGGTGTTTTGCTATGATAAATTCTGCTTGCCCCTCAGATGGCGTGTGTTGTTCATCGTCCCATTCGTCAATTTTATAATACTCTGGACGGTAGATAAAGGATACTATATCAGCATCTTGTTCGATTGCTCCCGATTCTCTCAAATCCGATAGTAATGGACGTTTACTTCCTCCACGAGTTTCCACGGCTCTCGATAGTTGAGAGAGTGCAATTACCGGGATGCTTAATTCTTTTGCAAGGGCTTTTAGATTTCGAGAAATCATAGAAATTTCTTGTTCACGATTTCCTCCTTTTTGAGAACCACCAGCGGTCATAAGTTGTAAATAATCCACTACAATAAGTCGAATTCCATTTTGGGAAGCCAATCGACGGGCTTTTGCTCTTAAATCAAAAATAGATAACGAAGGGGTATCGTCTATATATAAAGGGGCTTTTTCAAGCGCTTTAACCTTCACATTTAATTGTTCCCATTCGTGTTTTTCGAGGCGTCCTGTTCTTAATTTTTCTGAATTTAGTCCTGTTTCGGAAGAAATTAAACGTGTAATCAATTGGACAGAGGACATCTCTAATGAAAAGAAGGCTACTGGAATACTTTGTGTCACTGCAATATTACGTGCCATTGACAATGTCAAAGCGGTTTTTCCCATACCAGGACGCGCTGCTATAATAATCAAATCACTTTCTTGCCAACCCGATGTTAACTTGTCTAATTTATCAAAACCAGAAGGTACTCCTGAAAGTCCTTCTTTATTTGATATTTCTTCAATTTTTTTCTTGGCTTGGAATACTAAATCTTGAGCAGTCTCCGTAGATTTTTTAATATTTCCTTGTGTGACTTCATAGAGTTTTGATTCGGCCTTATCCAGCAAATCAAATACATCTTTAGTTTCATCGAAAGCTTCTTCAATAATTTCATTAGAAATTTTGATTAAACTACGTTGAATAAATTTTTGTAAAATGATTCGTGCATGAAACTCAATATGTGCTGATGAAGATACTTTTTGAGTTAATGAAATAAGGTAAAAATCTCCTCCAATAAAATCAAGTTTTGAGTTTTTTCGAAGTTGAGTTGAAACAGTAAGTAAATCAACAGGTTCACTGTTTTCAAACAATTGAAGTATCGCTTCAAATATATGTTGATGAGAATCTTTATAAAAAGCATCCATACTAAGAATATCAATGACTTCATCGACTCCTTTTTTATCAATCATCATTGCTCCAAGTACCACTTCCTCTAAATCTGTAGCTTGTGGGGGGATTTTTCCTTTTTCCAAGCTTATGAGTGTACTTTTATCGGTCTTGTATACTTTTACTGGTTCCGGTTGTTTCATTTATTTCTATTAATCATTTCCGTAAGTAATACTAATTTATGTTGCTCGATATGGTTTTACAAAAGTACTTAAAATATGAGAATAAGAGACTGTATTGTTGTAACGGATACTGAACAATTGAACTGTTTATAAGTGCAAAATATTGTTGATAAGCATTAAAAAAGTCAAGTGAAACACTTGACTTAATTTATTATAAGATGAAGCTTATAACTTAATCTTCATAAACTCCCATTTGAGAGTACTTATCCATTCGTTGATCCACTAATTCTTTTGGTGATAAGTTTTTAAATTCATTGTACGACTTTACAATTGTATTAGATACCGTTATAAAGGTTTGTTCACGATCTTTGTGAGCGCCTCCAAGGGGTTCTTTTACAATTTCATCCACCAATTTCATACGCTTCATATCTTTAGCCGTAAGCTTTAAAGCTTCAGCTGCTTGTTCTTTATATTCCCAGCTTCTCCATAAAATAGAAGAACAAGATTCTGGTGAAATTACAGAATACCAAGTGTTTTCTAACATCAAAACTTTATCTCCGACGCCTATTCCGAGCGCGCCTCCGGAGGCACCTTCACCAATAATAATGGTAATGATTGGCACTTTCAAACGGGTCATTTCGAGAATATTTCGAGCGATGGCTTCGCCTTGTCCACGTTCTTCTGCTTCTAGTCCTGGATATGCACCAGGAGTATCTATAAGAGAGACCACTGGAATTCCGAATTTTTCGGCTGATTTCATCAAGCGCAACGCTTTTCGATAGCCTTCTGGATTGGCCATTCCAAAGTTTCGATATTGACGTGTTTTAGTATTATATCCTTTCTGTTGACCAATAAACATAAAACTTTGATCTCCAATTTTTCCCAAACCACCAATCATGGCTTTGTCATCTTTAAAATTACGATCGCCGTGAAGTTCTAAAAAAGAATCACCACAAATAGCATTGATATAATCTAAAGTGTAAGGTCTGTTAGGATGTCTCGACAATTGTACACGCTGCCAAGGGGTTAAGTTTTTATAAATATCTTTTTTGGCGAGGTCTAGTTTTTTTTGAATCTGAACACATGTTTCAGATACATCAACATCACTTTCTTCCCCAATAATTTGACATTTTTGTAATTGGTCTTCTAGTTCCTTTATAGGTAACTCAAATTCTAGATACTCCATAGAAATTCAAGGTTAGTTTTAGTTAATTAGTTTACAAATATAAGTTTTAAATAGATTTCAAGGCTTAGATTTTGGGTTTTTTGATATTTTTAAATACTGCATTGAGAAGCACCGTGCTAATTATGAGTCCCGCACCAACATAAAATAGAGGGCGCATCGTTTCTGTCTTTGGAAATAATAGCACCGCTAAGACAATTCCATAAATGGGTTCTATATTATATGTTAGCACTAAAGTATAAGGGGTTATATGTTTCATCACATGAACAGAGGCTATAAAAGCATAAGCTGTACATATAGAGGCAAGAATAAACAAGTATATCCAGTCGGAATTTGTGAGTTGAAAATATGACTTATCAAATCCGTCTCCCGTAAAAACAATAAAAATGGATATAAATAGTACACCACTTACAAATTCATAAAATGAGATAACACTCGGCTTATAGTCTTTTACAAATTTTCCGTTAAGAACAGCAAACAGTGTGGAAAACAACGCTGAAGAAATTCCAAGTGCAATGCCTAAGATATATCTTAATTCGGTTTGAGTGATTAAGATAATTCCAAAAATCACAATACATCCAAACACAATTTCATATGCAATAATTTTACGTTTATAAAATAAAGGCTCTATGAACGAGGCAAAAAATGCACCTGTAGAAAACATTGCTAGTGTAATTGAAATGTTAGAGGCTTTAATAGCTGCAAAAAAAGTAATCCAATGCAAAGCAATGATAATACCTGCAATTGAAAATCTAATAATAGCTTTTAGTGGTACTTTAAGTGTTGTTTTTTTTAGCTTGATAAATATGAACATTAATACGCCAGCAATGGTCATTCTATACCAAACTAAAGGGATTGCTTCTAATGATATTAGCTCACCTAAAATAGCTGTAAATCCTGCAATAAGCACCAAAAAATGAAGGTGCAAATAGTTTATAAGTTTAACGTTTTGCATTGTATAATAAGTAAATTGCTAGTGCTCCAAAAACAATGTTAGGAAACCAAACAGCCAGAAGTGGTGAGAAGTCAGATTGTTCAGCCATAACGCCAAAGACCTTATCAAAAAACACATAAATCATGGCGATAACGACTCCGAAAGCTAAGTTGACTCCCATGCCTCCACGACGTTTAATGGAAGAAACGGCTACGGCAATAATTGTGAGTATGAATACTGATACGGGTAAACTCCATTTTCTGTACTGAACTACCCTGTATCGGTTAATGTTTGAAGATCCACGTACTTCTTCTCTTGCAATAAAAGTCATTAATTCTGTATAAGTTAACGTTTCAGCAACATACTTAGGGGGCGTTAAATCTTGTAAATCAAAGCCAAAAAGAGTGTCTTTTTTGCGGCTGTATTCTAACTGATCTTCGGCTTCCCCTATAATCCTTAGATTATAATTAGTCAGTTGGTAAGTACTATCTTTTTCTATGTAGCGTATCGCAGAAGCATGAATTTTATACGCTAATTTATTGCCTTCAAAATGCTCGAGGGTAAAATTATTACCACGTTTTTTCTTGGTATCAAAATTACTGACATAGATGTATTCGTTATCATTTATTTGGCGGTAAATGTGCTGTGTCTCTGTAACTTTGGTGTTTTTTAAATATTTGTATGTAAATTCATTAAATCCTTTACTTGCAATTGGGGCCCAATACATTCCTAACATTAAAGCAAGACCAGCTACAATGGTAGCACCTATAATGTAGGGTCTTAAAAACCGAGCGAAAGAAACTCCAGAACTCAAAAAGGCTACAATTTCAGTGTTGTTTGCAAGTTTTGATGTAAACCAAATTACCGATAGAAATAAGAATAACGGAAATAGTAGTGTTGCAAAATAAATCGTAAAATCAAAGTAATAAGAAGCTACCTCTTCAAAAGGAACTTCGTTTTCTAAAATTCGATCAATTTTTTCGGCAAGATTTGCAGTAATTCCAATCGGAATAAACAGCAGTAACATCATAAAGAATGTAAACAAATACCGTTTTAATATATACCAATCTAATATCTTCATAGTCTTATAAACGATTATTCATTTGCTTGACCATCATGGTTTTCCATGACTCAAAATCGCCGGCTAAAATATGTTTTCTAGCTTCGCGTGTTAGCCACAAATAAAACCCTAAGTTATGAATTGTAGCGATTTGTTTTCCTAATAATTCGTTAACACTGAACAAATGCTTTAAATAAGCTTTTGAATATTCGGTGTCAACAAATGTGATTCCCATAGGATCAATAGGTGAAAAATCGTCTTTCCATTTTAGGTTTTTAATATTTATAGAGCCATATGCGGTAAATAGCATGCCATTTCGGGCATTTCGTGTTGGCATCACGCAATCAAACATATCGACGCCTAATGCAATATTTTCTAAAATATTAATTGGAGTTCCTACGCCCATTAGGTAACGGGGTTTATCTTCTGGAAGAATTTCACAAACAACATCGGTCATCGCATACATTTCATCTGCTGGCTCACCAACAGAAAGTCCACCAATAGCATTTCCAACAGCACCTGAATTAGCTATATATTCTGCAGATTGTCGTCTTAAATCTTTGTATGTACTGCCTTGAACAATTGGAAAAAAGGCTTGATCAAAACCATATTTTAGTGGTGTTTTATCAAGGTGATTAATACAACGATCTAACCAGCGGTGGGTCATATGCATCGATCGTTTTGCATAGTTGTAATCGCAAGGATAGGGCGTACATTCATCAAAAGCCATAATAATATCTGCACCAATACTACGCTGAATTTCCATCACATTTTCAGGTGTAAACGTATGCATACTCCCATCTATATGACTTTTAAACTTAACACCTTCTTCTTTTATTTTTCGATTCGCAGAAAGCGAATATACTTGATAGCCTCCAGAATCAGTTAAAATATTTCGGTCCCAATTCATGAATTTATGAAGTCCTCCTGCTTTTTCTAATACATCGACTTGTGGACGAAGAAATAAATGATATGTATTTGCTAAAATCACATCAGGGTTGATGTCATTTTTGAGTTCACGTTGATGCACACCTTTCACAGTTCCCACGGTCCCTACTGGCATAAAAATTGGGGTTTCAATAACTCCATGATCCGTTGTTATTGTCGCTGCTCGCGCTTTAGTATCCGTGTCTTTTTTTAATAAATCGAATTTCAAACTCTTAAATTACGTGGTTAATGGTACATTTTTTTGGCATAAAATAACTCTAATACCCAAAGCAAAAACTTATATTAGGATTACTTATTAGCTCGTGGTTTATAATTGATCAGATAATCTCCTTTTGGTTTGCCTTCGTCAAACGAACTTCCTTTTAAAAGTAAACGTGTTTTTTCTCTAGCATCTTGATTACTCCAACCTTCGTACTCTATTCGATATATCGCAGAAAACATTTGTGCTCGCCCCACGCCATGATAACAATGTAGAAGTACAGGATAATTAGAAGAATCGTCCATGATTTGCAAAAACTCATCTACAGTGGCTTGTGTTGGAACTTGATCGGTTCCTAAGTTGAAATACGTCACGCCATCTAGTTTTTCTACAGCTTCTTTTTCTGCTGTAAGTTCTTCCGGAATTTCAGGATTATTAATTTTGTCTTTAGTATGAGGGAAACGGAGATCAATTACACTGTTTATTTGGTGATCATTGATGTAATCTGCAATTTTTTCAGGTGGAATCACTCCCGATTTATAAACCTTATTTTCTGAAATTTCTTTGAAATTATAATTGAAGTGTACTTCATAAACGTATTTTGAAACGCCAAGTAGAATTACACCAAAAAGAAGGAGTCCTATTTTTTTTCTCATCACTATTAAATTTTAATTATAAATTTCTATCAATAATTCTATCAAAATAATCTTTTAGAAATGCTTTACATGCCAATTCAACAGCATCCATATCGGCAGTTCGTTTAGAGATTAAATTTGACTCCAACCCTAAATCATTTATAGCATAAAAACCTATGGCTTTCTTGCCATCAAATATACAAATTATATCGCCCTCAGAATACATGTAATTTTGCCCCATAGAACTAACTATAAAAGGGGCCATTTTAGAAGGTTTTTCTGAAACTAAACTTCGCCCCCAACTTCTAAATGGCTTGTTATACCCAACCATATCTATGATGGTGGGATAAATGTCTATTTGCTGCGCTAATTCGGACTGAACCCCAGTAAATTCACCATTTGGACTATATATCAAAATAGGGACTGCTAAGCGATTCATTGGCTTTCGATATTCGCTATATCTTATTTGGTTGGTGTGATCGGCGGTAATGATAAAGATAGTGTTCTGAAACCAGGGCTCTTTTTTAGCCGCTTCAAAAAATTGTTTAAAAGCAAAATCTGTATACCCCACACATTGATGCATTGGCAAATCTCCTTTTGGAAATACACCTTCATATTCTTTTGGGACAATATAAGGTTCGTGAGAGGTGACGGTGAAAATTGTGGAGAAAAACGGTGTCGTTTTGGAGTCTAAAGTGGTTTTCATAAACTGAAAAAAGGGATCATCCCAAATTCCCCAAACTCCATCAAATAGCGCGTCGTTATTAAATTCTGTTTTTCCATAATAATTATCAAACCCTAGGATATTTGAAAACCCTAAAAATCCCATTGAGCCATTAGGAGCGCCATGAAAAAAAGACGTGTCATAACCTTCAGAATTTAAAATTGAAACTACTGATTCCACATCTTGATTTGCATAGGGTGAAGATGTAAAAGCATCTTTAAACGATGGAATTCCCGCCAATACCGAAGACATGCCATGAATGGATTTTCTTCCGTTGGCATAAGCATTATTAAAGATCAAACTCTTGGTGGCCAAAGAATCTAAAAAGGGTGTATAACTAACATAGTCCGCAATTAAAGTTGAATCATTAAATGCGCCCATGTATTCTCTGCCATAACTTTCAGTAATAAAAACAACAATGTTTGGTTTATTTTTAACGTTTTTAGAATATACTTTCATTGGTTGAGCTAAACGATCAACTTCTGATTTTTGTAAATCAAAGGCTACTTTTTTGAATGATTTTTTGTTAAATGTTCTTACAATTGTAAAGGGAGTATTTAACACAAAATCTGCGTGTTGAATTTTGGTGGTATGTCTATTCGCATCCACTAAGTTGATGGGGCGGGTACTTTTTTTGAAATCTCCTCTAATACCGCCAATCATTAAAGCAGCCATAACAAGAAAACAAACCACTGAAGAGAATATATATGAAATCACTCCTTTTGCATAGGGTTTTGTAGTTGTTTTTACTTTATTGTAGAGAAATACCCATAAGGCAGTTGTTAGGATGAATAACAAAAAGACATGCCAATAACTCACTGCAAAACGGCCAAACATTTGAAGGAGATTATCCTCATTTTTAACCACATCCCATTCTGAAACTGTCGTTCTACTATAATTAAATTTATAATAAATTAAATCCACAAAATTAAAAGACATTCCTATTAAGTTTGTAGTGAAGTACACGTAAAAAATGATTCTCTGGTAAATTTTATGTGTATTTAGCCCAAAAGGGAGCATTGAAAGCACTACAAATAAGCTGTTCAAATAAAAAATAGCAGCAGTATCAAATGTAAGTCCATGATAACTCAATTTTAGATATTCAAATAGCGTATCAATTTCTAAAAAAGAATAATTGTAAATAAAAAACAAAAAACGACTTAGAGAATAAAATAAATAAGCTAATAATAGCCTGTAAAACATCACTTTATACTCTTGTAACCTAAAAAACTGTTGCATAAAAATAATTCGAAAAATCGATGTAAAAATAGAAAAGAAATTACACTTATAAACACTTGAATTGTATTATTATAAATTGTTAGTTAAATTGTAAAAAATACAAGGTTAAATGCTTAATCTATTTAAAATTAAAATTATCTTTGAAAATCATTTTTTTTAACATCTAAAACTTAGGCAATGTCTAACAACAATTTACAGGATTTAACAACCCAAGTTCGTAGGGATATTTTACGAATGGTTCACAAGGTAAACTCCGGTCACCCAGGAGGCTCATTAGGCTGTGCAGAATTTCTTGTGGCGCTCTATACAAACATCATGGACCGTAAAGAAGGCTTTGATATGGATGGTCATGACGAAGATTTATTTTTTCTTTCTAATGGTCATATTTCTCCAGTGTTTTACAGTGTTTTGGCGCATTCAGGTTATTTCCCAGTAGAAGAATTAAATACATTTAGATTGTTAAATTCTAGACTACAGGGACATCCTACTACTCACGAAGGACTTCCTGGAGTTCGAATTGCGTCTGGGTCTTTAGGACAAGGGCTTTCTGTTGCTTTAGGAGCTGCTCAAGCAAAAAAATTAAACAACGATTCACATTTGATATATAGTCTACACGGCGATGGTGAACTCCAAGAAGGTCAAAATTGGGAAGCTATTATGTATGCTTCTGCAAAAAACGTTGATAACATAATTGCAACAATCGACTTAAACGGAAAACAAATTGATGGTGCAACGGACGATGTACTTCCAATGGGAAGTATCAAAGGAAAGTTTGAAGCATTTGATTGGACGGTTATTGAAATCGAAAACGGGAACGATCTTGATGCTATTCTTGACGGAATGGCCACGGCTAAATCTGCAACAGGTAAAGGAAAACCTGTATGTGTTCTTTTGAAAACTATGATGGGTAATGGTGTCGATTTCATGATGCACACACATGCATGGCACGGAAAAGCACCTAATGACGATCAGTTAGAAAATGCTTTAAATCAGAATCCAGAAACTTTAGGCGATTATTAAATTCAAAACCAACATACGATGAAAACTTATACATATACAGAGAAAAAAGATACGAGAAGTGGTTTTGGAGCTGGACTTACAGAACTCGGAAGAACCAACCCAAATGTAGTCGCACTTTGTGCAGATCTTATTGGGTCTCTAAAAATGAATCAATTTATTGAAGAAAATCCTGAACGTTTTTTTCAAATTGGAATTGCTGAAGCAAACATGATGTCTATTGCAGCGGGCTTAACTATTGGAGGTAAAATACCTTTTACAGGAACTTTCGCAAACTTTTCGACGGGTCGTGTTTATGACCAAATCAGACAGTCTATCGCATATTCTGATAAGAATGTGAAAATTTGTGCTTCTCACGCGGGCTTAACTCTAGGAGAAGATGGCGCTACACACCAAATTTTAGAAGATATAGGATTAATGAAAATGCTCCCAGGAATGGTCGTAATTAATACCTGTGATTACAACCAAACCAAAGCAGCAACTATTGCCATCGCAGATTATGAAGGTCCTGTATATTTACGATTTGGAAGACCTGCTGTTCCTGTTTTTACACCAGCAGACCAAGTTTTTGAAATTGGAAAAGCGATTCAACTTCAAGAAGGATCAGATATAACAATCGTTGCGACTGGACATTTGGTTTGGGAAGCACTTGAAGCTGCAAAAGCCCTGCATGAACAAGGTATTTCGGCAGATGTGATTAACATCCATACGATTAAACCCCTAGATGACAAAGCAATTATAGCGTCTGTTAAAAAGACCGGTTGTATTGTCACTGCTGAAGAGCACAACCACCTTGGTGGATTAGGCGAAAGTGTGGCGAGAGCCTTAGCGCTTCACCATCCAACACCACAAGAATTTGTGGCTACGAATGACACCTTTGGTGAGTCGGGAACACCTGCACAACTGATGGAAAAATACGGACTTAATAGTGACAGTATTGTTGCGAAAGCCCTTAAAGTGATCAAAAGAAAATAAGTATACATACTATTATTATAACCAAAAAAAGACTCGCAAATGCGAGTCTTTTTTATATCTATATGTCTGAACGTAATGTTTAGTTTACTTCATCGGATTCTGTAGAATCTAAATAATTAGGTATATCATTTCCGTTAGTGTCCACTAAAGTGATACGGTTAGCGCTATAAGTGTCGTCTGTGTTTTGCTTTATAGGAGATAAAAATTGATTGCTACTCAATACAAGCTCCTCTAAATTTGCTTGAACAACTGCTCTAGTGGCTCCTGTATAGAGTTCAATTCTGATTTCATCTGCTGTCAAAGTTCCATCTCCATCATCATCTTGATCTAAAAAATTAGGAAACATATTTTCATCTGTATTTGTACTAAACAAATCTAAATTAGTATCGTCTTGTAAGTCTTCCATATAGGAAGGAATATTATCAAAATCATGATCATTTGTTTCTGTTTGCATCAATTCAAACTTGAATATTAAGTTAGAATATGATGGAATACTTGTTTGAGATGCTGAATAATAGCCTAAGCCAGACGGTAAAAACATAACCCCCATTCCATAGGCATCAAAAGAAACTGTACCATCTGAATTGGTAGTAAAAGAACTTGCCTCATTAAATTGTGGTATGGCGCGACTCCAACCCGCTACCACATAGACCAAATCAAATACAACTGGTGTTGAAGAACGATCAAAATCTGTACCATCCATAAGAAATCCAGAATAATTAACGCGTACTTTATCAGAAAACATTGGCGAAACAGCACCTTCTCCTTGTCTAATTCTTAATATATAATAGTTGTAGTCAATATCTAAGTATGTTGTTGACTTGACTTCAACAGCAGACATTAAAAGTGTGGCGTCAGTGGGCAGGGATTCGCCATCTTCTAAAGCTGTAATCACAAGATCATCGATAGTAGGATTTTCTAAGGCATTAACTTCCGTAGAATTATAATAATGCGTATTCAGGTAGTTCACAAGAGAAGCATCATCCTCAACTTGCTGCTCGGTACGGTCATTTTCAGGAATAACCGTAATAGGATCTTCATCATCGTCTTTACAGGATATTACACTTATAAATAGTGTAAAAATGAAAAGTATCTTATATATATATTTCATGTTTTTATTTTTATCAGTCACATGTCGCATCCATAGAAAAAATTCACTTGACAATCAAGTTTTGGGTACGGATCTTTCATTAACCTATATTTAATGGTGCAAGATACAATATTATAGTATTTTTGTATAATACATTAACGTTGTTTTAAACATTTTATGAGAATAGATAAATATTTATGGTGTGTGCGCTATTTCAAAGCTCGTAATATCGCCACAACAGCTTGTAAAAAAGGGCATATCAGAGTAAATGAAGCGGTTGTAAAACCGAGTAGAGAAATATTTCCTACAGATAAATTAATGGTTAGAATCAATCAAGTAAACTATCAATTAACAGTTTTGGACATCCCTCCGAGCCGTGTTGGTGCTAAACTTGTTGACATATATAGGACTGACACTACTCCTAAATCAGAATTTGAAGCACAGGAATTATTGAAATATTCGAAAGATTACTACCGTCAAAAAGGAGAAGGACGACCTACTAAGAAAGATCGTAGAGAAATTGATGGGTATTTAGAAACTGATGAAAAAGAGGATTATTAATAAAGAATAGAAACAGTTTTTTATCTTTGAACAAACAAACACTATGGATTTAACAGAGAGTTGTATTTTAAATCATGACGAAATAAATCATAAAATAAAACGCATTGCGTATCAAATTTATGAATCAAATGTTGAAGAACAGGAAGTCATTCTTGCAGGAATAGAATCAAATGGCTATTTATTTGCAAAGAAACTTAGAACCGCTTTGCTTAAAATTTGTGATATTGACCCAATACTTTGTAAGGTGAAAATTGACAAAAAAAATCCAACCAGCCCTATAACAACATCTATAACTAAAGAGCTATACACTAATAAATCATTAGTATTGGTGGATGATGTTTTAAACTCTGGGACAACCTTAATATATGGCGTAAAGCACTTTTTAGATGTGCCTTTAAAGCAATTCAAAACAGCTGTTCTCGTCAATCGGAATCATAAAAAATATCCTGTAAAGGCGGATTTTAAAGGCATTTCTTTATCCACATCAATAAATGAACACATTACTGTTGTTTTTTCAGGTAAAAAAACAAAGGTTATTTTAGAGTGATTTTCGAATCAATAGTCGCTACAATTTCAGCTATGCTAAGGCTGTCCGTTTGTATACTAATTTCGGCTTGGTTATAGAAAAACGAACGTTCAAATAAATGTTTTGCGATAAATTCTGAAATATCTTCATCCTTTATATTTGCAATCAAGGGTCGGCTAGCTTTTTCTTTTACTAAACGTTCAGAAAGGTTTTTTACCGAAATATTTAGAGCCACCGTTATGACATTAGGGTGCTGCACCAAAAAGGACATGGTATCTGCATAACATGGCGTACCTCCGCCCAATGCTAAAACTAGTTTATCAGACTGGCTGCACAAGTGTTTAACCGCTTCAGACTCTAGTTTTCTAAAAACTATTTCGCCTTTAGCTTTAAAAATTTCAGAAATTGTTACCTTTTGATTTTGTTCAATATAATGGTCCAAATCTAGAAAATTAAAATCTAAATTTTTCGCAAGTATCTGTCCAACAGTAGACTTACCAGATCCCATATATCCTAACAAAACAACAATCATACGTCTTTAAAAATTTGATTACACACTCTCTTAAAATAACGAGAACAAAAAAACGAAAAATAATTTAAAAAAGCATTGTTTAATTAATTAAACCCTTTATATTTGCAGCCGCATTGAGGGAAATAAATGACCTGGTAGCTCAGTTGGTAGAGCATCTCCCTTTTAAGGAGAGGGTCCTGGGTTCGAGCCCCAGCCAGGTCACTAAAAAAAGTTAAGTTTATTCTTAACTTTTTTTATACCTTTAACATTCACAATGCGCACGTGGCGGAATTGGTAGACGCGCTAGCTTGAGGGGCTAGTGGGAATTATTCCCGTGGAAGTTCGAGTCTTCTCGTGCGCACTTTTTTATTTTTATTTACAATACTTTGATTTTAATAATATTATGGTTAATTTAGTTGACCCAAATCTTATTAAATCATGAACACTATTAAGAATGTCTTTAGTATAAAAGACCTTGAAAACCTATCCGGTATCAAAGCCCATACAATTCGTATATGGGAAAAACGTCACAAACTTCTTGAGCCAGAACGCTCAGAAACTAACATTCGAAGCTACAGTTTAAGAAGTTTGCAAAAACTACTCAACATAAGTTTTTTGAACTCTAATGGGTTTAAAATAGCAAAAATTGTAGCGCTTGGTGAATCCGAAATTGCAGCTAAAGTAAATCAAATTTCATATTTTGGAAATATTGAAGCCCATGCTTTTAATGCCTTTAAGTTATCAATGTTAAATTTTGATCAAGAGCTCTTTTACACAACCTATAGTCGATTACTGGAAGAAAAAAGTTTTAGAGAGATTTTCTACGATTTCTTTATTCCATTAATACAAGAAGTAGGGCTTTTATGGCAAACGATGACTATCAAGCCTTCTCATGAACATTTTTTACTTGTTCATATTCGACAAAAAATATTGATTCATATTGAACGCATACAAAGTCAAAACCCTAAGCCTGACACCACAACTTTTGTTTTATTTTTACCGCTGAATGAAATTCATGATCTAGGACTATTATTTATAAACTATGAACTTCTCAGCCGTGGATACCATACTATTTATTTGGGTGAAAATGTGCCTATTGAAGACCTTAATTTGCTTAATTTACTTTATGAGAATATCACTTACATTTCATTTTTTACTGTAAAACCAGATTTTGAAAAACTTGATAGTTACTTGAAAAATGTTTACAGTGAAGTGATTGAAAATACTACAAATTCACTTCGAGTACTGGGTACGCGTTTAAAAGGCTACAAAACAAAAAAGCTTCCTAAACAGATTGAAATTTTCAACTCGATTAACAATTTAGTTAAAGATTTGTAAAAAATCATTAGACATATGATTATGTATAGTCTTTTGCCTATTTTTATAGTCTAAATGAAAAAGACGATACAAATTATTGGTTCTGGATTCTCATCCTTGTCAGCCGCTTGCTATTTAGCACAAGCTGGCCACACAGTGTCTATCTATGAAAAAAATAGTACCGTAGGTGGTCGTGCACGTCAATTAAAAAAAGACGGATTTACTTTTGATATCGGACCCTCTTGGTATTGGATGCCTGATGTCTTTGATCGGTTTTTTGCCGATTTTGACAAAAAAACATCCGACTACTATCACATTGATAAACTAGATCCCGCCTATAAAATATTTTTTGAAGATGACATTATCACTATCGGAGATTCTATAGATAAAATTTGTGAGGAGTTTGAACGCATTGAAAAAGGAAGCGGAAAAAAACTGAAGAATTTCATAGATAAAGCACAAAATAACTACGGCATTGCTGTCAATAAAATTCTTTACAATGCACCAGGAGTCTCGCCTTTAGAGTTAGTTACAAAAGATACGGTTAAGCGCTTAGATCAATTCTTTAAAACCATCAGTCATGAAGTTCGAAAAAACTTTAGCAATCCAAAGTTAATTTCAACTCTTGAATTCCCCTCGCTATTTTTAGGCGCCAAGCCTAATAAAACACCTTCGTTTTTTAGTTTTATGAATTATGCTGATTTCGGATTAGGAACATGGCATCCAAGAGGTGGCATGTATCAAATTATAAAAGCCATGGAAGCCTTAGCAATCGAATTAGGCGTCGAAATTCATACCAACCATCCCGTGAACAAAATTGTCGTAGATAATGGTAAGGTAACTGGGCTTGTAACTAAAGATGTGTTTATAGAATCCGATATTGTTTTGAGTGGTGCAGATTACCACCATTCTGAGACATTATTAGACGAGAATCACAGACAACATTCAGAAGCCTATTGGGATAAAAAAGTATTTGCGCCCTCTTCCCTACTATTTTATATTGGATTGGACAAAAAACTTAAAAACACGGAACATCACAATTTATTTTTTGATGCGGATTTTGAAAAACATGCAGAGGAAATATATGATGAACCAAAATGGCCTAGTCATCCTTTATTTTATGCTAACGTTCCCTCAAAATCAGATGTTTCTATGGCGCCTGATGGCTGTGAAGCCTTATTTATTTTGATGCCAATTGCACCAAATATTGAGGACACCCCTGAACTTAGAAACCACTATCTTGAAAAAATAGTTGAAAGATTTGAAGCAAAAACAGAACAATCAATTCAAAATAATATTATATTTAAAGAATCCTTTTGTGTTGAAGATTTTAAATCTGAATATAATTCATATAAAGGAAACGCCTATGGAATGGCAATGACCCTATTACAAACAGCTTTTTTAAGACCAAAATTGAAAAGTAATAAAGTTAAAAATTTATATTTTACAGGACAATTAACTGTCCCTGGACCAGGAGTGCCCCCTTCTCTAATCTCCGGAAAACTGACCTCAGAACTTATTCAAAAGATGCTGAATAAAAGTTAAATAGCTTAGTATAAAATTTAAAATTTAAGTTTATGAAGTCCATATTTGATGCTGTATCAAAAGACTGTAGTCGAATTATCACACAAACCTATAGCACCTCGTTTTCGATGGCTACAAAAATGTTGTCTAATTCAATTCGTCAGGATATTTACAATATTTACGGATTTGTGCGCTTAGCGGATGAAATTGTAGATTCATTTCACGACTATGATAAAGAAGCGCTATTTGTTCAGTTTGAAGCAGATTTAGAATCGGCACTTCTAAATAAAATCAGCCTTAATCCCATACTGAATTCATTTCAAGAAACGTATCATACCTATGCTCTTGAGAAAGATATGGTTGATGCCTTTATGAATTCAATGCGTCAAGATTTATACAAAACAGTATATCACACAGAAGAGGAATATAAAAACTATATTTATGGTTCTGCCGATGTGGTTGGATTGATGTGCCTAAAGGTGTTTGTCAATGGAGACACCGAACAATACAATGCACTCAAGCAGACAGCTATGGCGTTGGGTTCAGCATTTCAAAAAGTAAATTTCTTGAGAGATTTAAAAGCAGATCATGATCAATTAAACAGAACGTATTTCCCAAATACTGATCTAAATAACTTAGATGAGCTCTCAAAACAAGCTATTATTGATGATATTGAGAATGATTTTTCAGAAGGCTTAAAAGGTATCAAACAACTGCCTTTAGAAGCGAAATTTGGTGTTTTTATGGCGTATCGTTATTATAATCAACTCCTAAAAAAATTAAAAACAACCCCTGCACTCGAAATTAAAAGTACCCGAATCCGAGTGCCTGATTATAAAAAAGTAGAGCTACTCACCCGTAGCTATGTTAAATACCAACTCAATCTATTATAACCCATATTATGAATACATTTTTTTGGATCCTCGTTTTTTTAGCCACTTTTTCAACCATGGAGTTTATGGCGTGGTTTACACATAAATATGTGATGCATGGTTTTTTGTGGAACTTACACAGAGACCACCATCACAAAGACCATAAAAGCTGGTTTGAACGTAATGATGCCTTTTTTATATTCTACGCGGTCGTTAGTATGACCTGTTTTTATTTCTGGAGTTACGAAGGGTTTTGGGCAGGACTCCCCATAGGTTTAGGAATTATGGCCTATGGCGCGACCTATTTTATTGTGCATGATATCTTTATTCACCAACGGTTTAAGTACTTTAGAAATGCTAATAACTGGTATGCAAAAGGCTTGCGACGGGCGCACAAAATCCATCACAAACACCTTGGAAAAGATGAAGGCGAATGTTACGGAATGTTGTTTGTACCGTTCAAATACTTTAAACGCTAACACATGAACACACTCTATCTTTTATTAAACTTAGGGTCGGTTTCAGTGCCCTTTTTATATAGTTTTCACCCAAGACTACAGCTTCATAAGCGATTTTTATGGATATTCATTTCGATCTTTCTTACGATGGTTATCTTTATTCCATGGGATGTTATTTTTACACTGCATGGGATTTGGGGGTTTAATGATACTTACTTTTTAGGGCTCAAACTTTTTAGTCTTCCAATCGAAGAATGGTTGTTTTTCATTTGTATTCCTTTTGCTTGTGTATTTACACATTATGCACTCCTCCTCTATTTTCCGAACCTAAAGCTCAATAAAACCAGCACAAAATGGATTAGTATTGGTCTTATAGTTTTGTTATTTATTCTTGCTGTTATGAATTATGACAAATGGTACACGGTTATTAATTTTAGTTTAGCGATTCCACTCACACTACTCGTTTATAAATACAACCCTAAATTGTTACAGCATTTTTTCTTGACTTTTTTGGTGATGCTAATTCCATTTTTTGTTGTAAATGGCATCTTAACCGGTAGCTTTATTGACAACCAAGTAGTTTGGTATAATAATGCCGAAAACTTAGGCATTCGTATGGGGACTATCCCTGTAGAAGATAGTATTTATGCCTATACCATGATTCTTTGTAATTTGTTTCTGACGGAGTTTTTTGTGAAGAAGTTTTATAAAACAGTTGCTCAGGAAGTTATAGCTGATTGATTACTTTAAACAGATTGCCGCGCTATTACTCGCAATGACAAAACCTACGTCATTACGAGGACAAAGGACGACGTAATCTGCTTCTTTATAGTTCGTTTTATGGTGTTTCTAAGCTAACCTGCCATGCGGCAGGCAAGCTCGCAATAATGCTTGTAAACAAAAAACACTCGAACTGACAAACAGTAAGGATGTCACTTCGAGTGAATTTGTGAAGGATGAACAAATTTGTATCGAGAAGAAAACCCGATACAACCATTAATTATTCAATAATCAATTTTTTAGTCATCACTTTTTCTTTAGATGATATTTTTACAAAATACAGCCCTTTAGAAAGATTTAAATCTTGGAGTTGATTTTGACCACTGTTTAATGGTTTTCTAAAGACTTCTTTTCCAATAGCTGAATAAAGTATAAGATTAGAAGCTTCTAAAACCTCAATCGTAAACGCCCCTTTTGATGGATTAGGATAGATAGAAACGTTTAGCTTTTCTATACCCTCTACTCCTAAAGCTACACATTCTTCTTGACTATTGACAAAGGTAGAAGTAGCATCAATATAGTTCCAATTGGTTGTACTGTAGTCTACATTATCAACCTCTATACATGTAAGGTTTGGATTTGCGTCTGCATAAAAATTTCTAAAATTAGAATTATTTCCGTTTTTTACATTTAAACTGCTAAAATAATTTTCACTGGCATCAAGATATTCTAAATTCGTATGAGCAGAAACATCTAAACTCCCACTTAAGTTGTTATAAGAACAAGACAAATCTTCTAAATTCATGTTATTAGAAATATCTAAAGCCGTTAATTGAGCAAATTGTACATACAATTCCTCTAAGACTGTATTTGTAGAAATATCTAAATCGCCCAAATTATTATTAGAACATAATAAAGTTTCTAATGCTGTATTGTTAGCAACATTTAATTCGGTTAAGTTATTCTGTCCGCTGTTCAAAGTTATTAAATCTGTATTGGATGAAAGATTTATACTGCTTATACTGTTATTAGAAAAAGCTAAATTAGTTAAAGAAACATTAGTTGAGACATCTAAAGATGTTAAGTTGTTAAAACCACAATATAATCCTGTTAAGGCCGTATTGGTTGAAACATTTAAAGTACTTAAGGCATTATTATCGCAATATAACCCTCGTAAGTCTTCATTTAATGAAACATCTAAATTACTTATGTTATTATTAGAGCAATATATCTGTGTTAAAACCGTATTATTCGAAACATTTATACTCGTTAAATTATTATTATTGGCATATACAGTATCTAAATTCAAATTACCAGACATGTCTAAACTGCTTAAGGTATTATAATCGCAATCTAAAAACCTTAAAGCCGCAAAAGCTTCTATCCCTGTTAAGTCTGAAATCTCTAAACCACTAACAGTCAAAGAAGTCACCTCACTAATATTTGCGGTGGCTACTAAATTATTGTTTTCAATGCCATCTCCCATGCTTGAAGCATCTCCAACAGGCACAACATCGCCAGTAGCGTTATGAGTTTCTAAATAGGCTTCAAAGTTAGCATCGGGAATAGAAGTAGTTTGCGAAAAAGAAGCCATAGCCCCCATTAAAAATAGAAGTCGAAGTACAGTTGTCTTCAAAGTATTGGTTTTTAAATTTTGACAAATGTATTGTATTCTATTTTTGTTTAATAATTTTCATTAAAAAATAAACAAAACTTTACAATACTTGCACTTCGACACTTCAGAATTTAGAATTTAGACTGATCCTACTGAAGTCAGCTCAGTGTAATCACACAACCGCCAACACATATAAAATCAAGGGACTTAAATCCCTTGTAACCCCAACCCGATACTACAAGTTTTTGACTTTTGACTCGCTTGCCGAAAACAGCTCAGCAGGACAACTAGCAGGTTACCAACACAACTTTGCCATGCTGAACTAGTTTGTTTATGGAATAAAAAAAATCGAGACCTTTCTTATATTAAAAAAAAGGTCTCGATTTAATTTTTATCGAAAGTTGCTAAACAACTTTCGGAATACAAAGATGAATTAATTCACTTCTTAGGCATTTTGTTTTTTGATCAAGTTCAATGCAGAACCTTCATTATACCATTCTATTTGAGAATTGTTATAGGTATGGTTTGCAATGATGACATCCTTAGAGCCATCCGCATGAATCGCTTCAATAGTTAAGGGTTTTCCTGGTGCAAATGCATTTAAGTCCACAAAATTAAAGGTATCGTCTTCTTGAATTAAATCGTAATCCGATTCCGTTGCAAAAGTCAAACCTAACATTCCTTGTTTTTTAAGGTTGGTTTCATGAATACGAGCAAATGATTTTACAATCACTGCAGCCACTCCCAGGTGACGTGGCTCCATCGCCGCGTGTTCTCTAGAAGAACCTTCACCGTAATTATGATCTCCGACAACTATTGTTTTTATATTGGCTGCTTTGTATGCTCTTGCCGTTAAAGGCACTGCATCATACTCACCATTTGATTGATTTTTTACAAAATTAGTTTTCATATTAAATGCATTTACAGCACCAATCAAACAGTTGTTAGAGATATTATCTAAATGCCCTCTAAAACGCAACCAAGGACCCGCCATAGAAATGTGGTCAGTCGTACATTTACCATGGGCTTTGATTAACAGTTTTGCGCCATCAATTGTATTACCAATCGGCTCAAAAGGCGCTAATAATTGTAATCTTTCAGATTCTGGATTCACATTAATCACAACTTCACTTCCATCTTCTTCGGGAGCTAGATACCCGTCGTCTTTTACTTCAAAACCTTTTGGTGGTAATTCCCATCCCGTTGGCTCGTCTAACATCACCTTTTCACCTTTTTTATTGATTAGGGCATCTGTCATTGGATTAAAATCTAAACGACCTGCAATGGTAATTGCAGCCACCATTTCTGGTGAGGCTACAAAAGCATGTGTGTTTGGATTTCCATCTGCACGTTTTGCAAAGTTTCTATTGAAAGAATGAATGATTGAGTTTTTTGGTGCATTTTTAGGATCTTCATAACGTGCCCATTGTCCAATACAAGGACCACAAGCATTAGTGAAAATCTTCGCATCTAATTGTTCAAAAATACTTAAAATTCCGTCTCTATCTGCTGTGTAACGTACTTTTTCAGAACCTGGATTGATTCCAAAATCAGCTTTGATCCCTAACCCTTTATCTAATGCTTGTTGTGCTATGGAAGAAGCTCTTGATAAATCTTCGTAAGAAGAATTCGTACAAGATCCAATTAATCCCCATTCAACTTTTAAAGGCCATTCATTTTTAGTTGCAATAGTCTTCATGTCTGAACCTACTTTTGTAGATAAATCTGGCGTAAAAGGACCGTTTAATAAAGGACTTAAGTCTGATAAATTAATTTCAATGACTTGATCAAAATAGTGTTCTGGATTTGCATATACTTCAGCATCTCCTGTTAAATGTTCTTTAACTGTATTTGCAGCGTCTGCAACATCTGCTCTATCAGTAGCACGTAAGTAACGCTCCATCGATTCGTCATATCCAAAAGTAGACGTGGTTGCTCCTATTTCTGCGCCCATATTACAAATGGTTCCTTTTCCAGTACATGACATTCCAACAGCACCTTCACCAAAATATTCTACAATGGCTCCTGTCCCACCTTTTGCAGAAACAATTCCGGCGACTTTTAAAATGACATCTTTGGGTGCAGTCCAACCGGAAAGTTTTCCAGTTAATTTCACACCTATTAATTTTGGAAATTTAAGCTCCCAAGCCATTCCTGCCATGACATCAACAGCATCTGCGCCACCAACACCAATAGCAATCATACCTAATCCACCTGCATTCACAGTATGCGAATCGGTTCCAATCATCATTCCACCAGGGAACGCATAATTTTCTAAGACCACTTGGTGAATAATACCTGCACCAGGCTTCCAAAATCCTAATCCGTATTTATTTGAAACTGATTCTAAAAAGTTAAAAACTTCATTACTCGTGTTTAAAGCACTTTGTAAATCGGTTCCAGCGCCGTTTTTTGCTTGAATTAAATGATCACAGTGTGTCGTAGTTGGTACCGCTACTTTACTTTTTCCTGCTTGCATAAATTGCAACAACGCCATTTGAGCCGTTGCATCTTGTAAGGCAATTCTATCGGGTGCAAAATCAACATAATCTTTTCCGCGCTCGTATGCTTTGTTTGATATATCATCCCAAAGGTGACTATAAAGAATTTTTTCTGAAAGTGTAAGTGGACGTCCAACGAGTTGACGTGCTTTTTCTATACGTCCCGGCATCTGTCGGTACACTTCTTTAATAACATTTATATCGAAAGCCATAATTTAAATAATTTTATTTCGTAATAATCGTTCGTAAAAATACGAATTAAATAAAATTATATTCAATTAAATAGTGAATAAGACGTGTAAAGGGTTATAATTTAATTAAAACTAAAATTCTCTGTAGTCTATTAAATTATTAGCATTTTTAGACGGTGAAAATTAAAATAAAATTGATAAAAATAGGATTAAAATAAACTTTCAATAATGGACTCAATAGAGATCCCATCGGCTTCAGCTTTATAATTCTTAATAATTCTGTGACGAAGAATGCTAATCGCTACAGCTTGTACATCTTCTATATCTGGAGACAATTTTCCATTGATAACCGCATAGGTTTTAGCAGCTAGAATAAGGTTTTGAGAGGCTCTTGGTCCTGCACCCCAGTCGACATATTGTGTAATTACTGGAATTGCAGTTGAAGAATTTGGGCGTGTTTTCCCGACCATTTTGACCGCATATTCAATAACGTTATCGGCAACGGGAATTTTTTGAATGAGGGCTTGAAATTTTAAAATTTCAGAAGCTGAAAAGACTACACTTACTTCCGATTGTGTACTAAGGGTTGTTAACTTCACCACTTGCACCTCTTCCTCAAAACTTGGATAGGTCAGGTTGATGGAGAACATAAAACGGTCCAATTGTGCTTCTGGAAGTGGATAGGTTCCTTCTTGTTCTATTGGGTTTTGAGTGGCTAATACAAAATAGGGCGTATCAAGTTTATAATGATGACCCGCAATGGTAACCGAACGTTCTTGCATGGCCTCCAGAAGCGCTGCTTGTGTTTTTGGAGGCGTACGATTGATTTCGTCTGCCAAAATGATGTTTGAGAAAATTGGACCTTTTATAAATTTGAATTGACGATCGTTATCTAATATTTCACTTCCTAAAATATCACTAGGCATCAAATCAGGAGTAAACTGGATACGCTTAAACTCTAATCCAAGTGCCTTGGCTATTGTATTAACCATTAAGGTTTTTGCCAATCCTGGAACGCCAACTAAAAGAGAATGACCACCAGAAAATATCGAAATTAAGACTTGTTCAATAACAGCATTCTGACCTACAATAACTTTAGAAATCTCTTGTTTTAAAGCCTGGTACTTTTGAAGGAATTGTTTTAAAGACGCAACATCTGACATGTTAATTAATTAATTTTAAACCAATTACTATTAAAATCACATGTACGCAACTCACCATTAATTTTAATATAAGTGTCCATTATTTTTTCTTCTTGCCATTTCTCTATTGCACTCAGTTGTTTTTCTTGTAGTGATAGGGCTTTAATTTTTAAATAATCCTGTGCAAAAGTAGCCTCATGTTCATCGACACGTTGTGTTACCGTGACTATTTTAAATTTTAATGGATTGATACGATCCTCATCTTTAAGAACTTGACTAACTTCATTATCTTTTAAGTTTTGGATTTGAGCATAAAACTCAGGATCCATTTTAGTGAGTTCAAAACTATAATCTTGTGTTTCTGGATTTCTAAGCTGACCACCATCAAACTTAGTTTCTTTTTCATCACTTGCTTCTCTAGCAGCATCAGCGAATGTGACTTCGCCATCAACGATACTTTGTCTTACTTTTTCAAGTTTTTTCCTAGCGTCTTCAATTGCAGCTTTAGTTACTTTTGGTCTTAATAGAATATGTCGAACATCATACTCTTGACCTCTAATTTTTTCTAATTGAATAATATGATATCCAAAATCTGTTTTGAAAGGTTTAGAAACTTCGCCTTCTTGTAATGAAAAAGCGACTTCTCTAAATTCTTTGGCCATCACTGGACGCTTTCTATTAAGGGTATATTTCCCACCTGTTCGCTTTGATCCAGGATCTTCTGTGTAGAGCACTGCTTTAGTAGTAAAACTTGCACCATTGTCTAAAACGTCTGCTCGGAATTCATTTAAACGTTTGATCACCTTATCGGTCTCCACTTTGGTTGTTTCTGGAATAACCACAATTTGAGCGATTCGTAATTCAGTTCCAAACAACGGACGTTCGTCTTCAGGAATTTTATTGAAAAATTGACGTACTTCTTCTGGAGTGACTTCTATTTCTTCCACAATGGTTTGTTGCATTAATGAAGCCATTTTACCATTTTTATTCAGCTCAAACATTTCATCTCTAAGTTCTTTTTCAGATGATTTTTTGTAATAAGCAATCAGCTTATCCATTGAACCAATCTGCTCAGCAAAACCTTCAAGTTGTTGATCGACATAAGATTTAACTTCGGCATCGTTTACTTCTAAACTGTCCTGAATTGCATGATGTATATAAAGCTTATCTTCTAACAATTTACCAAAAAGTTGGCAACGCGTAATGTCTTCTGTTGAAATACCACCTGCTTCTAATTGCGTAAATTGCTTGTCAATATCGGAATCTAGGATTACAAAATCGCCTATAACCGCTGCAACGCCATCTAGCTTTACACGTTGAGTAGTATCGATTATTGTGACTTTAGGCGCTTCGACCTCGACCTCACCAATAATTTCTTGTGAAAATGAAGAAAGGGTTATCAAAAAACAAAACCCTAGTACGTAAGACTTAATTATAAATTTCAAATTTTTTATTTTTAATGGCATCATTAACTATATCACTTTTTAGTTGCTTGATGAGTTTTAACTTTCGATTATTAATGACTATCTGTTTGAGTGTTGGTAACACATATTGCATTGGAGCTTGACTGCCACGCTCTAAGACTTCATTAATCTGCATCAAATATAACCCTAAAGAATCTTTGAGCTGTATAAAATTAGGTTTTTTTAACAGTACTTTATTAAAACCCAATTGTAACGGATTAATTTTAGAAATCACTTGTTCTGATTTTATCCAAATGGAATCTTTTAAATAGAATGAATTAAATTGAATGGCAATAGAATCTAACCGAACTTTGTCTTCGAAGTTGAAACGTTTGAAACGTTTTTTGACTTCATCTATATTGGATAATGTTGAGTTTACATTCACATACCTCATTTTTAAAAGATCTTCTTTTAAAATAAAAAGTTGTTTATTGTTAGTGTAAACATCATCTAGTTCTTGATTTGAAATTGAAGTGTCTAAATTATTATTAACTAAGGCTTCAACATAAGCAGAAGTGTAAAGGTCACTTTTATATTGCTGAACAAGTTGTTCAAACTCCGCTTGAGTGTCTTTGTTCAAATTTAAATTAGCGCCGTCAATTAGAAGCTGAGTAGTTGCCCAATTATTGATAATATTTTGGACATAAACAATACTATCCGTTTCAGATTGACCCTGAACAAAACTAAAATCAATATCAGTACTATACAAAAATGCATCGTTAACACGTGCCATGGGAGCCCGTTCCGTAGTATCTGAACGTAAATTACAGGACTGGACAGTCACCAATAAAACCCCAAATAGTATAAAAAAGTATTTCAATTTATTTAGAGATTAGTTCGTTTACTTTTTGAAGTACATCTTCATTTATTTCAACACCAAATTTGGTACGTAATTCTTTAACCCATTCGGATTCTAAAACCACTTGATAGTCTGCAACAACTTGTCCTTTTGCCTCCTCTAATGTTTTTACAGTAACCGGTTTAGCGGACGTAACATTAATTACATAATAATTTGAATTTTCTTCGATCACTTTTGATAACCCTATCTTAAATTCAAAGGATTTAGGCAATGCAGGATGCCCGAATTCCAATTCACCATTTGAAAATATAACATTTTGCTGATCGTTTTTGTTTAGCTCTTCATTAATGGCTTCATTGGATTTATTTCTATTCCAATACTTACGTACTTTATTGATGTACTTAGAATTCGTTGAACGCGCTACAGACCCTTCAATTCTTTCAGGTCTGGTGTAGTTTTCTTTATTTAAATTATAAAATGTAAGTAAACCTAAAGAATCATTTTTAGCACCTTCCCATATTTTGTCTTGCATCAATTCAAACAACAACAAACCCTCTCTATATTCTTTAATAACTTGAGCGTACTCTTGATTTTCATATTCTAAGTTATCTTTTTTATATTGGAACATCGATAGTTCTAAAAAAGATGCATATTGTTTGTTTATAACTTGACTTTTGGACCATTTACTATTGATCGATTTTTGGTTTTTATTTAAGTAATCTAAAAAATCTTGATACACATAAAATTGATCTTTAATAACAAGAAATGATTGACTTGCATCAAAATTCTTAGAAGTTTGCCAGGTATTTTGAGTTGAGTCATACGTTAGATTAGACTCCAATTGTGCGAGATTAGGGTTGTGATTTGAAATTTGATACTCTAGTAATAATTGCTCTAACATTTTTGCTTTAACAATTTGTGAGCGCGCATCTTTTCCAACTTTATTTTCTAAACTTGGCTGTAACCTGTCAAAGGATTGGATTGGAGTTTTATCAATAAATTTCAGAATATGCCAACCATATTTGGTTTGAATTGGTTGGGAAATCAAATTAGATGAGCTTAGTTTGAAAGCCGTGTTTTCAAAAATTTCAGAGTTGATCTGACCTGATGTAAAAGGTTTGAGCCTGCCGCCTTGCATTGCACTGCTTTTGTCATCTGAAAATTGTTTAGCAAGTTCTGCAAAATCGTCGCCTTGAAGCAGTAATCGATGTAATTCCTGAATACGGTCCTTAACAACTAGCGTACTGTCTTTTTGAGTGTTTGAAATCATGATATGGGCAACACTGACTTGTCCCCTCGACTTACGTTTGTCTAAAACTTTTACAACGTGAAACCCGAATTTAGTTCTAAAGGGTTTGGATACTTGGTTAACTTTAGTTGAATACGCAGCAGATTCAAAATCGTATACCATTTTAAACGCTGAGAAAAATCCTAGATCTTCTACGAAAGTGGATTTCCCATTATGTAATTCCTTTTTTAAGGAGTCAAAATCTTCGTTTATAAACCGTTCTCTATACACTTCAATTTTTGAATACGCGTCTAAAGTATCTGTTTCAACCTCATCTAATAACACTAAAATATGTTGTGCTTTAACTTCATTTTCCGTGCGCTCGTAGGCTTCACGAACTAAACCTTCAGTCACATTTTTATCCGTCAAATAAGACTGGGTTAGTTGATTTTCATAAGACTTAAATTCTTTTAAATAGACCGGATCTTTATCATAGCGCAATGCTTTAGCTTCTGCTATTTTTAGTTTATAATTAATAAATAAATCTAAATATGTATCTATTTCTTTTTGAGAATCATCTTGAACTAAAGATAAATTTTTATTAAAAACTCTTACAAATTCGTTTGCCAAGACGGGATCACCTGAAATTGTAAGTAATGTGTCTTTTTCAGTAATTTGGGCATTTGATACTGTTAATAAAAAGCAGGATGCAATTAAAAAAAGAAATGGTTTTTTCATATTATAATTTTAACGAAAAACAAAAGTACTAATTATAGAGGGAAATACAACTGTATATTCCTTTAGCACTAAAAAATAAAAACTATTATCTAGAATAATTAGGAGCTTCCTTTGTAATCATAACATTATGTGGATGGCTTTCACTTATACCTGAAGCGGTAATTTTTACAAAACGCCCTGACTCTTTAAGAGTTTCAATGTTTTGCGCACCACAGTACCCCATGCCCGCTCTTAGTCCTCCAATAAATTGATGAATACTTTCATACAGATCACCTTTATAAGGGACACGCCCTACTATACCTTCTGGAACAAGCTTTTTAATGTCATCTTCAACATCTTGAAAATAGCGGTCTTTACTGCCTTCTTTCATGGCTTCTACAGACCCCATTCCTCTGTAGGATTTAAATTTTCGACCTTCATATATGATTGTTTCTCCAGGTGATTCTTTGGTTCCGGCTAACAAGGATCCTAACATAACACAATCAGCACCTGCTGCAATCGCTTTTGGAATATCGCCTGTATATCGTATACCTCCATCTGCAATAACGGGAACTCCAGATCCTTTAAGTGCAGCAGCGACTTCTAGAACCGCTGAAAATTGTGGAAATCCAACACCTGCTACAACGCGTGTTGTACATATTGATCCAGGTCCTATTCCTACTTTAACAGCATCGGCCCCAGCTTCTACTAAATACTTGGCAGCTTCCGCTGTGGCTATGTTTCCAACCACCACATCAAGCTCAGGGAACTTCGATTTAATTGATTTTAGAACACCCACAACTCCTTTAGTATGGCCATGAGCAGTATCTATAATAACAGCATCTACTCCAGATTTCACTAGGGCTGCTGTGCGTTCAACGGCATCATGGGTTACGCCAATAGCTGCGGCAACTCTAAGTCGACCAAAGTGGTCCTTATTAGAAATAGGTTTTTGAGTTAATTTAGTAATGTCTCTGAATGTTATGAGTCCAACTAATTTAAAATCGGCATCCACAACGGGTAATTTTTCAATTTTTTTCTTTTGCAGAATGACCTCAGCTTGTTGTAGGGAAGTGCCTTCGGAAGTTGTAACCAAATTTTCAGTAGTCATAATTTCTGTAATAGGACGATTACTTTCCTTTTCAAATCTTAAATCTCTGTTTGTTACAATACCTTTTAAATAGCCATCGTTGTCAATTATAGGAATTCCTCCTATTCTGTGTTCCTTCATACTCATTTGAGCATCCTTAACGGTCGCATCTAATGGTAGGGTTACGGGATCTATAATCATACCACTTTCGGCACGTTTAACTTTTCGAACTTTAATTGCTTGTTGCTCAATGGTCATGTTTTTATGTAAAACACCGATACCACCTTCACGCGCCATGGCAATCGCCATTTTACTTTCGGTCACCGTATCCATTGCTGCCGAAATAATAGGGACATTCAATGTAATGTTCTTAGTGAATTTAGATTTAATACTCACGTCACGTGGTAAAATTTCAGAATATGCTGGAATTAAAAGGACGTCGTCGTAAGCAAGACCTTCGCCGACAATTTTGGATAGATGTGCATTCATAGCAAGTAGCTTATAATTGCATGCAAATTTAAGATTTTTTTTACTTGAATCGGGTATTCTGTTCCTTTATTTATAAAAAAATGAAATCCTATTTCAAGGCCTAAAATTATAACTTTTCTATTTGGATATAATAAATTCGTGTAATATAACTAAAATAATTAAGGCTTAAACGTCTGTATTTCATGTGTTTAATTTTTTTATTTTTATTTATTCTAAATAAGCTTTGTGAAACTAAAATTTGGTTGTATCTTTGCAGCTGAAATTAAACCTTATTTTTAATCAGTCTAAATAAAATGAAGAATACAATTACACTATTATCCCTTATTGCAGTAGGGGTTTTAAATGCACAAGAGTTAACCAAAAAACAATCTACCGATTCAATTCAAAAACTTGAGCCCGTTTTCATCAATTCTCAGGTAATTTTTGGAAGTAAATATGAAGCTAAAAACAGAACAGGCTCCTCTTTTTATCTTTCGCCAGAAGAATTAGAAAAGTTTTCACACACTGATATTAATCGTGTATTACGATCGGTTCCAGGTGTCAATATTTATGAAGAAGATGGCTATGGATTACGTCCAAATATTAGTTTGCGTGGAACATCTCCAGAGCGAAGTGCAAAAATATCTATTATGGAAGATGGCGTCCTAATTGCTCCAGCGCCTTACAGTGCGCCAGCAGCCTATTATTTTCCATCAGTTGCCAGAATGCAAGCGGTTGAAATTCTAAAAGGAAGTAGTCAAATACAGTACGGCCCTTTTACAACAGGTGGTGCTATAAACTTGGTAAGTACTCAAATACCAAACCAATTTGAAGGGCGTATCGAAACAAATTATGGAAGTTTCAATACAAGTCAAACACACTTAAGAATTGGTGACTCTAAAACTAATATTGGATATTCCGTTGAATATCTAAATAATAATTCGGATGGTTTTAAAAACTTACCAAATGGCGACAATACTGGATTTAATAAAAATGATGTGGTGGCTAAATTAAAGCTCAGAAGCAATAAAGATGCTAAATACAAACAATCCCTAGAATTTAAGTTTCAATATTCAGATGAAACATCTAATGAAACGTATCTTGGTTTAACTGCTAAAGATTTTGAAGCGAATCCCTTTAATAGGTATGCAGCTTCCCAAAAAGATCAAATGACTAATGAGCACCTTCAGTTTATGGTTACTCATAAAATAGATGTCTCTAAAGTCTTAAGAATTACGAGTAATGCCTATCATAATGATTTTTCGCGAAACTGGTACAAACTAAACGATGTAGTTTTTGATGGAAGTAAACAGAAAATTTCTAAAGTACTAGATAATCCTCAGGACTACCCTAGTTATATGGATATCATAAATGGGGCTTCGGATTCAGATGCGAATGCATTAGTTCTAAAAGCAAACAATAGAAAATATTTATCTAAAGGGATTCAAACTAAATTGGACTTCCATTGGAACAGTAGTACTGTATTTCATGATGTTGAAATTGGTTTGCGCTACCATTATGATGAGGAGGATCGTTTTCAGTGGAAAGATGGGTACAGTATTACGGATGGTTTAATGAATTTAACATCGGCAGGCACACCGGGAAGTGATGCCAACCGAATCAGTAAAGCTACTGCATTTGCAGGGTCTGTTTTGTACAAATTAAAATTCAACTCTATCGCTATAACACCTGGATTACGCTATGAGAACATCGTATTAGGAAGAGATAATTTTGGATCAAATGACTTCGATAGAAGTGGAAATAACCTTTCATCTCGAGAAAATAAAGTGGCTATTTTTATCCCTGGTATAGGGTTCAATTATAAGTTTAACAATTCAACTTCTCTATTCGGTGGTGTGCATAAAGGCTTTTCACCTCCCGGAAATACGGTTGGACAAGAATCGGAAGAAAGTGTAAATTATGAACTGGGATCACGGTTCAACATAAAAGGACTTCGTGGAGAACTCGTTGGATTCTATAATGATTACAGCAATCTTTTGGGAAGTGATTTAGCTGCTTCTGGTGGTACAGGGTCATTAGAGCAATTTAACGCTGGAGAAGTTAGTGTAAAAGGAATTGAATTACTTTTAAATTATGACCTACTTGAAAGTAATAACACGTATGCCCTGCCTATTACTTTCGGATATACATTTACAGATACTGAGTTTTTAAACAGTTTTGGAAGTGATGACGGTTTATGGGGTGAAGTGCAAAGTGGCGACGAGTTACCTTATATTGCTAAGCATCAATTTAACACCTCGATTTCATTAGAGCATTCTAAGTTTGAACTTAACTTGAGTGGTCGCCTAAATGGTGCCTTTAAAACTCTTGCAAGTGCAGAAGCGGTTAATGACACTAACGGAATCAAGTCTAATTTTATTATTGATTTTTCTGGAAAATATCATGTAACAAAAGCACTAAGTATTACTGCAAAAATGATTAATCTTTTAGATGAAACTTATGCTGTAGCTAAGGTCCCTGCAGGCTTACGTCCAGGACATCCTTTTGGAGTCTACGGAGGTCTAGATTTTAGATTCTAAAACAAAGTTAAAAGTACTAAAAAGAGTCGTTAGGAAACTAGCGGCTCTTTTTTTTTAATGATAAACTGAAAATAGTTTTGTAGCCTCATTGTAGGCACTTTCAAAACTGAGGGCATTAAGATCTGTATTTGCCTTTTGGGCGGTAAAATAAGAAAGTAGTTTTTCTGTAGGCATATTACCTGTTAGCTCATCCTTAGCCATTGGGCAACCTCCAAACCCTTGAATTGCGCCATCAAAGCGTAAACACCCCGCTTTATAAGCGGCATCTACTTTGGAGTGCCAATGCAACGGATTGGTATGAAGGTGGGCTCCAAATTCAATATGTGGATAAGCCGGAATTAATTTTGAAAATAGATAGGAAATACTCTCTGGGGTAGAGCTCCCAATAGTATCACTCAACGACAGAATTTCGACACCCATAGCATTTAGACGTTCTGTCCACTTAGCAACAACATCAACATTCCAAGGATCTCCATAGGGGTTTCCGAAAGCCATAGAGATATAGACTACGACGCGTTTGTTGTTTGCTTGTGCAATTTCTAAAATCGTTTCTAAAGTCTCAATGGATTGCGCAATTGTTTTATGGGTGTTACGCATTTGAAAATTTTCTGAAATTGAAAATGGATAGCCTAAAAAATCAATTTGTTTATGAGACGCAGCGGCTAAGGCCCCGCGGCTGTTTGCTACTATAGCTAGTAATTTACTTTTGGTTGTAGTCAAATCTAACTGAGATAATACCTCAGCCGAATCTGCCATTTGAGGAATCGCTTTAGGGGATACAAAGCTTCCAAAATCAATGGTATCAAAACCTACACGCAACAAAGATTGAAGGTACTGAACTTTTTGAGCCGTTGGAATAAATGCTTTTATACCTTGCATAGCATCTCGTGGGCATTCAATTATTTTTAGTGGTGGTCGCATCCAATTGATTCAGACTCTAAAATTACTATTATTTTTTGAAACAGCGCTATTGAAAGGCCCTAAGTCCGTACTCTTTTGGGTGGTGATACCTTATGATTAAAGATAATAACGCTTAAATCTTTCAATACTTTAAAAGTACGTTCCAAGCCATATTTTGAGACTCCGTAAAGTCGGGGGTGGTGAATGATCGGCACTTCTTTAATTCGCGCACCATTAATATGGGCATTAAGCGCCATGAAGCGATGTAATTCGCCATGAAGCGGAATTTCTTTTGCTGTTTTGGAAGTCATAACTTTCAACGCACACCCCGAGTCCCGAACGGAAAGTTGTGTGGTTGTTCTGATCATAAAATTAGCAATTTTAGAAGGTACAGTTTTAAGAACTGGATCTTGTCTGTTTTTACGATATCCAATTACCATATCCCAGCCCTCACTCTGAATTAGATGTAACATTTTTGGTATATCCGATGGATCATTTTGAAGGTCTCCATCCATTGTAGCGATATACTGGCCAGACGCATATTTAATACCTGCTGCAAGTGCAGAACTTTGGCCTTTATTGCACTCAAAAGCGATAAGAACTCTATGTGGGTTTGAATGTGTTTCAATGACTTTACGTGTGCCGTCTGTTGAGAAGTCATCAACGAAAATAAGCTCATAACTGTAGTTAGATAACTGTTTTTCAATGGATTCAATCAATAGATCGATGTTGTGTTCTTCATTAAACACAGGAATCACAATAGATAACAAAGGTGGCACTGTCATTACTTTATAATATTTAATACCTAAATGTAGCGGTAAACCGAATAGTAAGAGTACTACATATATTGCAATGCGTTACTAAAATTAATAAAAAGAATTATATTTATATTAAAAATAGTTAATAATCTGGACATCCAAAACACTTGTAGTTGTTTAGGAAATCATAAGAAATAGAAAGTTCATAAACGCCTCCAGTCTGTCCAATATCACTCATATTAAAGTCATAGGAATATCCAAACACAAAGCCTTCCCAGTCCATGCCTACAAAAGCATTAACAGAAGTTAATAGATGACTGTTAGGATCTACTTTGTTAGGGTTTGTAGCGCCTAATAATGCAAACGAAAAGCGGTCCATTTGATATTTAGCTCCTAAATCCACTCGGTTATAAGATCCTTGTTGCATTACATTGGCTAATACAAATAGTTTATTGTCGTTTTTATAACTTCCAAAAGGAATATTTAGCGAGCCGTGTAGCGACATAAACATCTCTAAAGATTCCTGACCACTAAAGCGCATGGAAATATTTGGTTTGTTTAAATGCTTAACAGTCAATCCTATCCAAGAGTTTTCATTATTAAAAAGTACAGAAGCACTGAAATCGATAAATCGAATTGACTCATCCAAATCTATAGGATCAAAAGAGGTGCCATTTATAACGCCACTAAATATATTAATTTGATCTTCTAGTATTAAGTTTTGAAACCCAAAATCTTTAGACCCATATCCTAGGGAAATACTTGGCCTTACATTCCATGAATCCGAGATTGAGAATTGGTAGGCATAGTTTAGATTGACTTGAGTAAAATTATAACGGGTCGTTGTTTCTTGATGATTCAGTACGCTGATTCCGATACCACTACTGACTTCTTCAAACCAATTGTCTGCAAATGCAAATTGTGTGTTGACGCTAAAGTTTAAACCCGCCCATTGAGTCCTATGTATAATACCTGCTCTAGTGGACTGTTTACCTCCAGTAAAACTGGAACTCAACGTTTCAGGAATCATAAAAAACTGTGTATGAATTGGGTCTTGTGCATACCCTTTAAAACATGCTAAAACAGTTAATATTACAATATATTTTTTCATCTTAATATCTTATTTAATTAAGGTTATTGGTCCGTTCATATCAATCATCACTCCGTTAAACGTTTGTGCTCTTACGACGATAATATAATTTCCATTTTCAATTGGATTTCCATCAATAGTTCCATCCCATCCAACGAGTGTATCACCAGACTCAACATATAGCAAGGATCCCCAAGTATCATAGACACTCATTTCCACTTTGACCATACAGTTAAATACTGGTCTCATGGTATCATTGATGCCATCGCCATTTGGAGTAAAGGCGGTTGGTAAAATGATTTCATAGCCTTTAGTCACTTCGATTGTCTCTGAATAGGTGTCAAAACATCCATAGATATCCTCTACTGTTAATTCTATGGTATATATTCCTAATTCATCATACACATGTGTAGGAGCTGCAACATTACTTAATGGAGCTGAACCATCGCCAAAGTTCCATGTAAATCCAACAACATCGCCTGTAGAAGTGTTTTGGAAATTCACAGGGTCGTCTATCGCATATACGCTACAAAAATCACTATTTAGAGAGGTCATATCAAAGTCTGCAATTCCAAATTCAAAGAAAGTAATTGGATCTAAAACAAACGGGATTGGATCACAACCATTAGCAAGTCCAAACTGATCGATTACAAAAGCGGTATATGTACCCGCAACAGAGGTTTCCATCACTTCTTGAGTAGCTGGATCCCAAACACCTCCTGACCATGTAATTTCGTATGGAGGAACACCTCCGCTTACAAAAATAACATTGGTTTGAGTTGCCGTGTCTGTTGTACAATTAATATCTAAACTATCTGTAAAAAACGCTGTGATTTCGGGTGGTCGTGTAATAATAACGTCTGGTTCTGGCACAAATAATGGACAGCCGTTGGCATCCGTTACATCTAGGGGATAAGTTCCCGCAGAAAGTCCAGTCAAACACCATTGACCACCGCCATTATCGACCCATCCAGCACCAACTGGAAATGGATTTGTTCCGCCGGTAATCGTAATACAAATAGATCCATTATCAAATGCCCATGGTGGGGTTGTATTACAATCGGGTTGTGTTATCACTTTATTGACAATTTCGATTGGATCGGGTTGGTTTATGGTGATAGAAATAGGCCCAAAAAGACAGCCATTATCATCTATAACATTATAAAAATAATCACCATCAAATTCGTCAAATTGTACTGCAACTCCTTGTGTTGTGAGTAGACTACGAACAAAAACATTTGCTGCATCAAATAATGATACTGTAAGAATACCTGTCCCGCCTATAGGCGTCACAATCAGTGACCCTGTATCTCCAAAGCACAAGGCATCATTAACAATTTCTGTAGCTAAGACTTGAGTTGGTTCTGAAACTACTGTTTCATCTTGTTGTTCACAACCATTTGAATCCGAGACCACAAATACCGCTCTCCCACTTAAGACCTCTATAAATCCAGTGCCTAAGTAAGGAGGAACTCCTCCTGTGGCAATCACTTCATACGTTGCCAATTCACCAAAACATAGTATAGGATTTACTAAGGTAGCTGTTACTATTAATGGCGTTGGTTCGGTAAGTGTGAAGTTTTCAATAATTAGGTTTGGACAATTAGGATCTTCAACAGTAAGAGTGTAGTCTCCAGCTACTAAGTTATTAAAAAGGATTGAAGCTGGTTCTGTTATTAGTGTACCGTCAAATAAAACCGTGCCTACACTGTCTACAAAGCTGTAGTTATATACTCCTGAACCTCCAGATAAATCTACAGCTACAAAACCACTATTTGCGGTTGCACAGTCGATATTGAATCCATTAAAGTCAGAAACTGTTGTGTCTAATACAATTGGTGTGTTTAATTGCTGAACGGCATAAATATCTGAAACAAATAGACATCCATTATCATCGAGTACTTTTAATACATAATTTCCTTCACAAGCATTAAATAACTCTAATGGATTTGTAGAGTTTGTATAAGGGCCTACATCAAAGATTCCGGAATCAGGAATAGTTTCTGTATACCACTCAATTAAGCTATATGGTAATGTTCCTCCTGTTATAGACATTTCAATATACCCGTCGCAAGGCGGTACATCTGTATTATTACACGAAATATCTACCAGTCTTTCAAGGGTGAAATCTACTGGTGGTGGTGGTTCAACTAGATATTGGAACGTGTAAGTACAATTTGAACCATCTGTAATGTCCAATTGATATGTACCTGGGCATAAATCAACCAAATCTTCCGCTGTTGGATCTGCAATTGGATTGCCTTCCAAAGAGGTCCAGTTATAGCTAAAAGGTAATATACCTATGGGACTGATATCTATTGATGCCCCACAAAGGTCACTGAAACTACAAGCTATATTAGTAATAATTTCATTTATTTCAGGGGATGGTGAAAGTGTTACTGTCACAGTAAATGGATCTCCAATACATTGTGGAGTGGTAAGATCTGAAACTTTGTAATAAATAGGTGTAATGGTATAAACTGCCGTTTGAAAAACAGTCGTTGGATTTTCTAAAACACCAGTATCAAAAGATGCTTCGTCTACTCCTACTGATCCTCCAGTGATGCCTCCAGTAACTGTTGGCACTCCCCAAGTATATAAGGTAACATCTGGAATAATTGCTGTTGTATCAGGATCAACGCCGTTAACAGGACTTAACGTGAAAGACGTTGCATCACATATATCTACGATCACATTTGGAACAAATGGTTTTGGCTCTATAGTAATGACCGCATCAAATGCTGGGCCCACACATCCATCTGCTTCAGGCGTGATGGTATAGGTGATTTGCTGAACCGTATTCGTCGTGTTTATTAAAGTTTGTGTAATATTATCTATAGCAGTAACCTGATCACTCCAACCAGTTAGATTTGTATTTGGTACAGACACGACCCAAGTATATTGAGTACCTGCAGGAACAAGTGTTGTCGCTGTTGGAATACCGTCTTGCGGAGAAATCACAAAAGGACTTCCACTACATTGTATATCTTGAGTTTCTGGCCCAGACACAATAAATGGTCGTGGCTTCACATCCACAAATACTTGGAATGTTGATCCCGCACAGCCATTTGACAAAGGCGTTACTGTATATTCCACTGTTTGCGTTGAAGATGAAATATTTATTAATGTTTGACTGATATTTGATTGAGGAACAGTTTCATCGCTATCCCCGTTTACATTTGGATTATCAATTACTGTCCAAGTATAAGTTGTACCTACTGGGACCACAATTGCTGCATTTGGCACACCTGTTTGAGGAGAGACCACAAAAGTATCTTCACTACAAATAGGGTTTACTATTACATCTTCAATAAAAGGACGCGGACTAAGAGTTACTTCCAATTCAAATGGAAGACCCTCACAACCTCCTGAAGACGGTGTAACTTCATACACAATCGTTCTAACATTATCAGATGAGTTGACAAGTGTTTGGCTAATCGGAGTCGTTGGCACTGTAACATCACTATAGCCCGTTAAGAACGCCAAGTCTGGTCCCGCTATAACTGTCCATGTGTATAATGTGTTTGCAGGCACAATTTCTGTTGGCGAATTATCTGTTGGTAATACCGAAAACGTATCCCCACTACAAATACCATCTGTTTTATCTGAAATTATTGGGCGAGTCTCTACAGTAACCGTAAGCTCAAATGGTTGTCCATTACACCCTAAGTCTGAAACTGGAGTGACGGTATAAATAACATCTTGAGGGGTATTAGTCTCATTAATTAAAGTTTGACTAATATTAGTTTGTGGAACCGCTTCGTTTGCACCACCTATGACATTAGGATTATCAACAACAGTCCAAGTATAAGTCGTATTTGCAGGGACAATGGTGGCATTTGTTGGATCTCCATTTATCGGGTTTACTACAAAAGTGTCTTCACTACAAATCGTATCGACCATAGCAAAAATCTCTGGTGTTGGGTTTACTGTAATCGTAAACTGCTGTGTATCTCCAGTACAACCATTAAAAAATGGTGTTAAGGTATATACCAAATCTTCAGCAAGGTTAGAGGTATTTATAATCGTTTCTCCTAAAATTGGAGTTGTAAATGCTACAGGGCCCGAATTAGCAGTGAACCCACTAAGATTAGGACCTGCGGAAGTGACTTCCCATGAATAAGTCAATCCTGCTAATGGGGTGGTTGGTGATGTGATAGAAACATCCGTAAAATCAGTTCTACTACAAATAATTTGATCAGCAATAGTGTCAATTGTCGGCGTTGGATTCACCGTAATTGTATAGGTAAATTCTGCACCTGGACACGCTGATGGATCATTAGTTGTTGCTGTTGCAGTGAATACTAAATCAATTGGAGCGTCCGTAGTATTATCTAGCGTATACACAGGAATTTCATCTGTTCCTGTCAATACATTGACGCCTAATAATCCTGGTGGAACTGTCGTGGTCCATTGAATGTCAACGGCAGCAGACGAAGACGTAAGTGTTACGGCAGCTGAAGTTCCTAAATCACAAAGTTCTTGATCTACTTCACTAAATATAATACCTGGGCTTGGGTTGATTGTTAGCTCAAATGTCAATGGCAAACCATTACAACCATCTGATAAAGGCGTTACGCTATATATAAGTGTAAAAGGATCGGTCGTTGAATTTGTAAGTGTTAGTGCTGGAAATGAAGTTCCAGTTCCTGTAATATTTGCTCCGTAACCTACAATTCCAGCAGGGACTAAGGCCAAGTTTGTGAGTTCATATTGATAAGTGGTATTTGGAACACTGGAAGCAAAATCAACTTCAGAAAACAAATCCCCACTACAAGCAGTTTGTGCTGGAATTGATACAGAAACCTCAGGGTTAGGTATTACTCTCACAACAATATCAAAAGAGTTTCCTACACATCCACCACTAGTTGGCGTGACGGTATACGTGACATTTTCATCGACATTTAATGGGTTTGTATTTACTAGTGTTTGGCTAATAGATGTTTGACCAACCGTAACATTCGACCATCCAGTTACATTTATATTTGGCGTAACAGTCCATGTATATGTTGTAGTGTTAGGGACTATCTGCGTAGGCTCATCATTTACTGGGGTTATCGTAAACGATTCTCCACTACAAATATCAGAAGTTGTATCTAAAATTAAAGGTACTGGATCTACAGTCACACTAAGAGAAAATTCATCTCCAACACATCCCAAATCGGATGTTGCTGTGACAGTATACACCACTAGTTGTGGCGTATTTGTGACGTTTACAAGCGTCTGATCTAAAGTTGCAACTCCTGTAATGTCAGTCGTTTCTCCTAAAATATTTGGATTATCTATAACCGTCCAAGTATACGTTGAATTCGCCGGAACATTATCTGAATCTGCAGACCCATCGCCGGAAGCACTATAACTAAATGGAGTCTCAGAACACACTTCTAGAGCTGCATTAGCAATTATTGGAGTTGGATTCACAGAAACAGTGATGGTAAATGGATCTCCAATACAACTTCCAATAGCTGTAGAAATTGGAGTCACTGTATACACAACTTGTTGAACTGTATTTGTTGAATTTACTAGAGTTTGCGATATTGAAACTGCTTGAGTCGTATTATCTACTGCCCCGCTTATAAAAGCTGATCCAGTAACGGTCCAAGTATATTCTGTTGTGGTTGGCACAATATCTGTTAAGTTTATGCCACCGCCATTTGTTGGTGCTTCATCAAAAGTATCTCCCGCACAAATAGTTAATTCGATATTATCAATAACTGGAATTTCGCCTACGTTCACTAACGCACATTCTGAAGTAATTGGTCCACATCCACCATCTCCAAAGGTCAGTATCACAAAATAATTGGTCGAGGCTACCGCTGTACTTGGCGGTATGAAAGTGTTTGATGTTGCGCCTGGTATTGGATTACTTAAATCCGTTGTATCACATGTAAGCCCTGAATACCATTGGTATGTTGGTGTGCCAACGCCTTCTATAAATGTAACTTCTAGAGCTGTAGTAGAACCATCCAAACAAACCGTTTGTGCGGCTAAAGGTTGAGTGTCTATTGAAGGGCCTTCATTGACAATAACCTCAGAAACTGAGCTTATTGTCTCACATCCTGAAGCGTCTGTGGTTACTATACAGTAGTAATATACAGTTCCTGCTGTGGTAGTATCTGGTGTATATATTGAATTGTTAGCTCCTGAAATTAAAACACCTCCAGTAGCTGTATTGGTTGTATTTGAAAACCATTGGTAACTGAAACTTCCTGTTCCTCC